>Ga0209671_1002886_pt1 | contig 16171 bp, 8 predicted proteins | sample WorMetHERISLAND2_2_FD_187401 | JGI IMG/M metagenome (GOLD analysis project Ga0209671, IMG submission 187401) | Marine gutless worms symbiont microbial communities from Max Planck institute for Marine Microbiology, Germany - Olavius geniculatus... | ecosystem: Host-associated > Annelida >...
CACTATGTATTCCGACACATTATGAACTAACCGGGCACTAATAAATATATGATCAATCAGGGAATTGTTACCGGTTGAATCTTGAAAGTATGTATATCTAACATCACTACCACATATCAAATCTGCACGGTTTAGCTTTACATCATTACTTAAATTCAGAAACAGATTGCATCCACTATTCACAGGGTTACATTCAAAATCATTCTGTTTGAGTTAAGTCATTTGTTAAATTACATTACTTTGTAGTATCTCATTTCTTTTATTGGATTAACATGTATCAAAGGGTAAAAGTTTAGGTTCAACATTTGCCAGAAATTGCTGCTGTTGGCATCTTTACATTCATTATTTAGGTGACGTAAGGCTGCATGGTTATTGGTTACGTTGTTGGAGATGAAACATTTCTGCAAACAATTTTTTTCATGCAGCCTAATTTGTGTGATCGACGTGCATTTGTGAGCACATTCATTTAAAGTTTGTGTAGTAGTCACAAAATAAGATGATTTAGTGCTGGGTGGAGCATGAAAAGTGCAACATACCCATGACTTCGCATAATTTATATTCTTGGAAGCGTTTAACCTCGATTATTGCAACGACTGAAGGTCTGGTGAACCGTGTTCAGCACGGCCACCCTTCTCTGAAGTGATCAAAGCTAATCCGTAACTGTTCGATTGCTGAATCAATGTACATCGTGCACGTTCATCTTCTTTTTGTGCACCACCCAGCGCATTGCAGTGTAGGAGACCGAAAGCCAGTTAGCAGTAGACTTATGTGATGTGTACTGCATGTTCTAAATGAGAAGAGCAGTGTCGAGTAGTCTGTGATGCAATGGCAGGATGTCATACCAGGACTTTGTGAAGCATTACCAGAAGTTGGAGATATGTAACCTGGGAGCCGACGCGCTGACTGATCCACAGTCGGCAAGCAAGCGCTGGGAAATGACGTTGGCCAATGGTTCCTGGCAAAAACGTGTTAGCGCCGGAGGCTGCCGCAACTACCTCGGTATGTCACAACAGTGTTAACAGTTTAATCAGTCATATTATCAATTTTCTATTATCTGCTTTGTGTATGAAGGAAATGATGACATGTTGCTGTTGATATAAATAATTAATTTTAATGTTGATGATGATTTTGGGTTGACCTGATCTCTGCTTACAGATGTATTTCAATTAAGAATAAAAGAAATGCTTAGTTTAGTATATTCTAAAAGCATCTGGAGATGATTGTTTGGATTGGTTTATTTAACTTCAAAATGTTTGTTTTCTTGTTATACAGAAACATGTCAGAAATGCAGTCATTGTAGCTGTGTTTCTATTATGTATATTATCTATATGTTGTGTATTATGTACATACGATTGTGCCATATTTAATTATCTGCTGTATGCCTTTTCTACATGCAACAGCAGCTACTGCTGTAGCACATCTTAGTCATCGCAATTCTGTCTGTCCCTCCGTCTGTCTGTCACATGTGTGGATCTGTCAAAAATGGTGCGAGCTAGGATATTTAGCCGCCGGTCATCTGGCACTTTCTGGTGACTGTAAATTTTTTTTACTGGGCTTTCAAAGATGCACCGCTGTTGCACGTTTCCCTTTGCGTTAGCTGGGCTTTTCTTGTACATGTGGTGTTGGAATGTGTAGAGACATTCTGGACAAACCCGCAGTACCGAACGACAGTGACGGACCCTGATGATGATGATGATGAGAACATGGGAACGCTGCTGATTGCACTGATGCAGAAGGAACGGAGAAAGAAGCGCAAGGAAGGCCTTGACATGCTGACTGTCGGATACGCAGTCTACAAGGTTAACTGCTTTCAGCAGACGTTTGGGAATTGTTGGACTAGCACTCCGTACAAGCTAGATGGCTTTGGTACCACTTTGAGAATTTTTGAAAGCTGTTGGGGAAGTTATAGGCGGATCTTTCATGAGGAACTGGTAGAGTGAATTTTGGCACAGCAGAGTGGAAGACTGTTTGTCCTTTATGTCCCATGCAACGCATTTAATCTAGGTAATACTGTTATATTCTGTTTTTGTCATTTTCTGCATGACACAATTCTTAGTCGAGCTACAGGCTATAAACTGGTTGTAGTTTTTACGCGCGAAAGCAGCTACTGCTTTCAGCGCGTCTTAACCATCACAATTCTGTCCGTCCGTCCGTCTATCTGGTGCAAGATAGGATCACCAAATTTTCATTGTCGGCTGCCCGGAAGACTCTAATTTCAAAAACCGTAAGCTTTTCCATAAATTCGAAGGGGGGTCACCCTGATCGAGGGTGCTAAATGAGAGGAGTGGGAAAAATTTGCGATTTTTGGCAAATAAGTCGCTGTATGTCAATAACGGTATGAAATAGGGCCTAGGTTACTATTAATCACTAATAGGAAGTCGTACACTGGCTCTTGATTGCCACCAATGACCTTTGATGATCTTGAATGCTAAATACTGGTGTTTAGGGATTTTTTGGTGATTTTGGGCTGCGAGACACTTTTCAAGAGCGAGTTGCGCTGAAAACAATTGAGATAGAGATGGAGAAGCTGCGTATGAAATTTTCGGCATTGAACGTAGATTTGGATGGTCCAAATCTCGATTTTCTAGTTTCAAGGAAACCTGCGCATGAGGGCATCAAAGAACGGTACCCCCGTAAAAGTTGTTATTTTACTGTTGTTGGCCAGTCTTTGGTGAAAACAGCTGGAGATAGACTGAGAGTTTGCGAACAGGAACTGCTATAGGCTTTCGTGCGTCTTGGGAGCCTTAGCTCAAATTTCTTGTACTTTTAAGCCATAGGTCTAAGCCCATGATTTTTGAGACAATTTGTGATGTTTTGCAGCTGAAAGATCCGAACTGTGGCCCGTTGGACATGAACTTCTTCAAGTACAATGCGTCAGTTGCCAAGTCGCCGGCTTTCATCAACATGCGTGAAGTGTGCGGACGTCACAAGCTGCCGCCTGGCACCTACTGCATCGTCCCATCAACCTTTGAGCCTCTTCACGAGGGTGACTTCCTCCTTCGTATTTATGCTGAGAAAGCCGTCACATCAGGGTCAGTTCTGCTGTCATTTTGTTATTTTATAGCATGCTTTTTTGCAAGCAATCATAGAAATTTCTAGCATCCTTGCATTAAGTTATAACTTTTTGTTTGTGCTCCAAAAATGCACATATAAGAAAGTTGACAAGGATCAAAGTATTTGGTAAGAGGTGGAATTACTAACTTTTTGTTTGCATTTGCCAGGTGGCAGCATAGGACTGATGGTATGTCTGCAATTTGCAACTTCCTGTTTAGGTTTGCATTTGATCTCCCCTTTCCTTAGGGGCCAGAACCCCCATCTACTGCAGCGTGTTATTGATTTCAGCAAAGTACCTGCCAAATGGAATTCATTGAAGGGCTTAAGCAACAAGGTGCACGATTGTGACAGACAAGAGAAAGACAGGCAGACAGACAGACCGTGCTATGGAGAAATGTGTAGGAATAGGCGCAATTGGTTGCACTACAAAATTAATTTTGTTTAATAATATTTACATGTATGTTTTCTGCATACGTGTTTGCTATTTCTGTTTTAGCGAGTTGGATGAAGAGACGACCATTTCTGCTAACACGGTATTGGTGCACACATTGATTTTACATTTTTCCTTTTTAACTACGATATGCTCTTAGGCTTATGACGCAGTACTTCGTAATAATTGGTGAGCACATTATGCACATTAGAAAAGTGGCATTCTAAGCGACGGAGACAGCAAATGTTGTTAATATTTGGTTTGGACTTTGATGTGAACTTTGTTTAACTGATGCTGTATAAATTTACGTATTGATTGATTATATTTTGGTTTATTTGTTTTTTCATTTATTGGTTAATTGGTTTCGTTGGTAGCATGGTTGGTCCATTATTGCACTGTCTGCATGTTAATCTTTGTGTGTGTCCTGAGTGTCGTATGGCTTGCATATGTGTCTGCAGCCGGCAGTGCAGCCATCGGCGGAAGACAGTGCAGCCGACAAGCAACTACGTGAAGCATTCAAGAAGATCGCTGGCACAGACATGGAAATCGATGCTTACGAGCTGCAAAATATTCTCGATGCAGTGTTCGCCAAAGGTATATGAGCTAATTTTTTTTTATTATTATTCATCGGAAGTACTTACATCGCAATACTTACCACAATGTTAGAGGCTGATGTGTGGAGATTGGTGCATTACTGTGAACAGCTGAAATGCAAGTGACTTGCTGTCAGCGGCACATCTAGTTTTGCAGTGGCTGGCGGCATGAATGACTGTTTGTGATGATGATATATATAAGTGGTGCTGTGGTTAATCTCAGAGAACAATTGATCAAGACATTGTCAAAGGAGGAATGTTTTCTTGAAGGCAGGTGACATAACCATCAGTGTTAGTGGCCTGTCATGACAGCGTTGTAGCACATTAACACTGTCATCTTCCATCATTGTGTGGTACTGATAGGAAGGGTGCCGGCATGTGAAAAGTACCACCACAAATAAATGCAAAACCTTTATTTTGGGGAAGCCTTCAGCTGGAGTGACCGTGCGTAAAGGGTTAGTTGCACAAAAAATCAAGTTGGTCTGTATATGTGTGTGTGTTTATTAAGTTTTAGAGAATATATACTGTAATGGGAACCTTTTTCTTGTGTAATGTAATTATGCCAACATTTATCTGTGATATACACCTTGTCTCAATAAAAAATGTGCGATTTTTATTTTTTTAACAACTCTGTGAAACATTGGCCAGTTTTGATAATTTTTGGCACACAACATCAAGATAAAACTTGACGTAAATGGCTATAATCTAGCCCACCTTACCTTAATACTGTTGCTACACTACTTTGTAAAATTTAGAAGTCCCAGTTTGGTCGCTTACAACAATGAATTTATGCTAGGTAGCGCATGCATCAACTCGGAAATAATTAATTGAGTAGCAACAAACATGAATAACAGTTATTATCTCTCAGAAAGTCTTATGTGTTACACCACACCATTTTTATAAAGAACTTTCTGCATCTGCTCAAAATATCATCCTTCAGCATGAACGCAAGTGGTGGATGTTGACATGACTTGCCAACAGCATGTTCAGTAACATGCGAACCAGAGTGGTTCTCTCACTGCTGATGCACCATTTCAGTTCATCAGTGTATGGTCTTACAATGAATATGAATTATGTTTAATATGTAACAGATTTTCATTGATTTTATGGTGTAAGTGATTTTCTGAACCGACACGTGCTCCCCAGTATTAATTCATTGTTGTAAATGGCCAAACTATGACTTGCATTTCACAAGGTAGTGTAGAAACAGTTATAACGTGAGGTGTGCTAGACTGCAGTCATTTACGTCAAGTTTTTTGCTGATTTTGCTTGTTGAAAATTATCAAAATCGGCTAATGTTTAACGAAGTTATTCAAAAAATAAAAGTGGCACGTTTTTTATTGAGGCACTGTGTATAGTTTATGTTGAGTCTGTTGTATCCAGTCTTGTGTGAGAAATCATCTGTTTTTATCACATATACTATCCCTTAGTCTGTACAGTGCCCATGCAGTGATGCTTGTTACTCCAGATTTCAGAATACTCTGATCATTTATCTCACTTATTTACTTAGTCACTTATTTAGTTACTTATTTACTTATTTAGTTACTTACTTAGTTGCTTTAATTGTATGAAGTAACAGTCGATGGTTGGTTGGTTTATCGTTGATCTGTCATTTCCTGCTAATGTACCATTCAGACACAGGTAAAGGTAGTGCAGTACTGCAGTGATGGTGGTGGTTATGGTGCTTTGCTATCTATCTTGTATAACCCTCACTGATGATAATTGCACGCTGGTTATCAGCACTCACTCTGTCTGTTGTTGTGTCACATTTCCAGTTTCCAACTGCACTCGGACTTTGATAAAGCTTTGGTTGCACGTTATGTAACTTAACAGCTGGCCAGCAGTTCCACGTATCTATTTGTTCACTGAAGTATAGTTGGACCCCTTTCTAGTTTCATGTGTTATTTAACCTGTTATTGAGTAATAATTCAAATTTAGCACTTTTTTGTACTTACTTATGTCCTGTGCTTCAAATAGGGTTAGCAAGACTTCAGCGTAAATGGACCTTTGTTTTCTTTTATTAAAATGCAGGATGTAGCAACATCAGTAAGTTAGAAAAGTGGCATTCTAAGAGGTGGAACTTCATCGCCTGCAGATTTTTGCTGCTAGTCTAAAATAGCAAGTTTGTCAAATGACATGTATAATTTTCAGTGAAGAAAATGTATGATTTTTTTTAAGCTGGAGCATAAACAGGTGCATATTTTTATTGACTCTTTTATTAATCTCTTTTTATCATTAACCAGCAGTTTCTACACACTGTGTTTCATGTTTAATTTTGGAGTATTTTTGTGGAGTAAAATAATTATGTACAGCAGTGTGTTTTTTTAAATAATAATATATTCATACACTGTAGTTGTTGGCATTTCCAGCAACATATTTTTATTTATTTTGGACAGTTATTATTTCAAGCAGTTTTTATGGGTTGGTGCATTCACAACCTTTCAGTATTAAAGCACCAATTATTGTAGTCCCCTGCCCTCCAATAGACATCATTATGAGATTGATGTCTGTCTGGAGGATAACAGGGAAGCTTGTTAGAACTACAATTACTGTTACATAATGCACAATTCTAATGTTTAGTTCTTGCAATTTTCAGTTATGGTCATTTCTGTGTTTTATGTATTATGTTAGGTTTTTTCTCTAAAGGTTAAATTTTCTGTTCTATTGTTGTAAAGGTTAAACTTACTGTTTCATTGTTATGTTTATATATGTGCTTTGCCTGTAAAGGCTGTCCATGAAATGACCTAGGTCACCTATACTGTGTGGAGTGGGACGTTAAACCCTACACACTCGTTACTGTAGTTTAACACCAAATTTTGAGGACTACTGGTTGTTGTCGGTTTTCTTCTGTCTTACTTTTTGTAATTGTGTGTGAAGGAGTCTATTTTCGAAATTTTCATTTGATCTTTTGATCTTGATCTATTTTTCCACTAACTCTTATGTTGAGTTGTAGTCCACTATAGTCTTTCTATATAGTGTCTCTCACTATAGTGTCTGGAATGTTATAAATGCCCGTAATCTCAGTCCAGTCAAGCGTGATGACTGATAGCATCTTTTGTTTATATATCGCACATGCGTCCAGACAGAATTGGTCACGGTCATGAAAGAAGTACCTTATACTTGCATTAGTGCACTGTAGACTGTGTTGAAATCTGTATGTAACTGATGGCGTCGTAATGGGTATCTGACCATAATTTTGTCAATTCCCCAGAAAACATATTACCTCTCAGGTGTCACATCAGATAGTATTTGATGTTAAAATATGTTTTTTTGGCATCTGGTGTAATAATTGTTAGTTTTAGTTGATGTGTAAATATATTATTTGTGAATATGTTGACAGACTTCAAGTTTGATGGGTTCAGTACGGACACTTGCAGGAGTTTAGTTGCAATGAAAGATGTAAGTGTATCAAACTTGTCTTGTTGCTATAGTATGACATGAGTAAGTGAATAATGTGTTGGTCTAGTCTAGATCTAGTGGTTAACACGGTATGTCCAATCAATGTACGAGGGCAATCCCAAAAGTTTCTGGCCTTGACATATTAGACAACAATGTTTTCCACAATCTGTACATCAGTGAAACGTACATTTTTTACTGACTCGTGAGTCTGCTGCAGATATGACGTCATTGTAATTTATGATGTCATAGAGCATTAAATAGAGACGATTTTTAGCATCAACGAAATTGGCTTGAGTCATTCATCATCGTGGATAGCAGACACCACAATGATCGAATTTCAGATTTCAAAATAGATAATAGTCATTGGGGGTCAGGTCATTATTTTATGCATAGTGGTCTTAGTGTACTAAGTCATGATCATGAACAGCCAGATGGGTAACTGTAGACTTTGGACTAAGATGCATTGCTGAAATTAGGGGACTATGGCATGGGGATCGCTTCCAGCCCCTTGTCCATCAGGGGCCCATGTAACTATACAAAAACTTTTATCATGAAACTTATGTCACACTGGTCTGGCTGAGGTCAGGATGTGGTGATCAGTGCTGTCTTATAGCTCAGGAAGGACTATGCCTTGTTTACAAGTAAGTGTGAATATTTCATACCATGCCTAAAAGCTATCATACTACTGCAGTACCACCAATGATTCTAAGCAGCAGCTGACTGATCACAAAATTACTGTATTCTGCTACCTGTGACAGTTTTTCTCTTTGATAATTTAGAACTCACTGTGTGTTCGATAGGTTGATCGATCTGGAAAGCTTGGATATGAAGAATTCAAGAAACTCTGGACTGAAATTCGCATATGGAAGGTATTTTCTTCTTACACTCTTGTTGTAATATGACACTTGTGATCATATGTGATTTTGGATGTGTTGCATTAGTACAATTACATAATTTATTAAGTTCAAATTTGGCCGAGAGCTTGTACAGATTGGTTCACAAAAACATTTGCTTGAACTTTTCACTGTTTTTTCACTAAATTTGCATCAGTGTTTGTTGATTGCTGCATTTGTGTCATACAATGTTTTCGTGGATATGTCATAAGCTTAACAGTCTTTCTTCATTGCGGTCTGATTGCGATTGCAATGATGAAAATTGTGTTGTAAGTGACGTAAATCAGAGTAAAATGTATTTCCGTCTTTGCATTATGGTTAAGCTTGTCCACTTTTTATTAAACGAATATACAATGATGAGGAGGATGATGACGTCACAGATTGTAAGTTGCTGTCGTACTTAGTTACACATCTTTGGAGCGTCATTTCAGTTGTACTGCATGTGCACGCATGTGTGTGTTTATGTTTAGAATGCATTCAGGACTCATGACAAGGACAAAAGCAGCACGTTCAACTGCTTTGAACTGCGTGAGACTTTGCATGACATCGGTGATTATTTTGCTTTTTTATCTCTGCAGTATTGTGTGCTAAGTGCTTGCTTGTATTATCCTAGCAAATTGCCGAACTTGCAGTTCGTATTTGAGCAGTCCCTGAATTTTACATGCATCTATAGCGCGTCTTAGCCATCACAGTTCTGTCCGTTTGTCTGTCCATCTGTCTGTCACACGGGTGGAATTCATGCATTGGACGTGATGCGCAATACTGAAATTCATGCACTGGATATGGCACTAGGCATCATCCACCCTCGCGTCTAAATGAAACATCATTGTGAGCTTAGATTTTGTTTGCAACGGACCTTCACATATGCATCACTGTCGCACGTTTTCCTTTGCGTTAGCTGGGCTTTTCTTGTTTCTTTTGGCATATGCATAGTTGTAAGAGGCATCAGACTTTCTGTCCTTCAGAATAGTTTGTGTAATATCCACTGTAATGCATTCTCATTGTGATTACATGTGCTCTGAAAAATGAAAGGAATGAATGATTATTGTCATTGTACTGGTATAACTAAACCAATAAATGACTGAATTGGTAATGGTTGAGAACCGAAAACTTCCCAAATATGTCCTTATTTTGTAAATTTTGTTCGAATTAGTCCACCCTTTGCCATTAGGCACAATTGGAAGCATAATGTCATCTGTTCGTGCATCTGTGGTGTAGTGGTGTAAATTTGTACAGTGTTGTGTTGGAGCACTGCAGTTGCTGTACATTAGGCCTGGTTAGTACGTGGATGAGTGACTGCCTGCAGGCAGACAAACCATGTTGTTATGTAACCAGCCACCCAGGTCAACTCAGCTTCCTACCCTCGGTGGGGTGGGAAATGAGTAATAACTTACAGGCTACAGGATGAAGACTTAGTGTGGCTGTTTGGGGCAGTGCTATGTCTGCATGCTTCAAATCGCAGTTCCGGTTGATTGCTAGCATGTGCAACGGACGGCCGTATAATGTGCTACGGTTTCATTAGCTCACGCCGATCAGCTGCCACTTTCGAGATTGTAAAGCGCTTCTGGTCACAAGTCTGGCTCACGTATGCAGTGCTATAGCAAGTACCAGACTTTTCTGATGATGCTTTAATGATATCTGTAGCATGCATTGGTGGATTTTCACCAAACTTTTGCCAGTGGTGCATTGTGGGTCGAAAACAGACTGTTTAAATTTTTGAAATTTGGAATGATTTGCATAGCCACACACTACACGGTGGATACAAAGATTGTTGCTGTGCCTTGATTTCTAACTAAACAGTTTCTCAGTTTCATGTTTACAATTTCTCCACAATTTATCTTAACCAGTAACCAGTTCCAGGTTTTTATCGTGTTCCAGATCAGTAACTGATCTTCCTCACCTCTTTCTTTCTTGTCATGTTGTCTCATTTTTTTACCAACTCGTGTTTGATTATCCATTACTCCTTCACTCTTTCATTCTGCTAATCATTTTCACCATAGTCGCACCCACCTTTCTTGTCTGACTTCTGACCTTACATTTGGTATGTTTTTGATCCATTTCCTTTTTTGGCCAGATGGCTGAGACTAAGATACTTGTAAGTTTTTTAAGCATACGTATCGTATTATTGTTAAGAAATCGTCGTTGTATTATACATACTGTGTCATACAGAAGCGTGTTAGCAGTTAGCTGCAATGCTGTTGAGTGCAGGAATGAAGATTAGCAACGCAACATTCACGTCACTTGTCCATCACTACTGCCACAAGGATGGCAAGATCTACTTTGATGATTACATCCACTGCATCGCAAGACTCCACACCATGTTCAGTGAGTAACACCCTCCTTTCACCGCTGGTGATAGTTAATGATGCACACCGGCAGATACATTGAAGACTGTTCTATTCTGGCATTAACTGTGCAGCACGATGCAGGCTTGTTGCCACATATGAACAACTTCTGCATCCAGTTTTGCCAGCTGTGTATGATGCATTTTCAAGACAGCCCCAGAGGCTGATGTTTGGTGGCTAGCACAAAGTGATTTAGTAATACTAACCACTTGTCGTAAAATAATTTTTCATGGTAGCTGTAAGCTCGGGTATGGTACTAGGATATTGGATAAGTGAAACAAGCCACTTTTACTGTAACTCTGTACCAGTAAATGGAACCAGGTGCATCATTATTCTTTCATGTCTGTAGATACATTCGTGCTGTGATGTTTGCAAAATATCTTTGATGTCCAGCTATACAACACTTTTGCCAATGGTGTGTCTCGGGACATAGGTGGATAATCAGGTGTTGCTGACAAAAGCAGGCTTAGTCATACAGGCTTGACACTGTGCATTGAATTCTAACCATTTTTATAACTTTGCAAATCTGGACCAGTTTTAACAATTTTTCTAATCTTTACTGGTGTAGACAGTAAATCATTTACTGACAGACATTGTGGATAGAATGATCTCTGCCATATTGCCCAAGTAAAGTTGACCCACAGTGGCAAAAGTTATTACATAAATTAAGTGTCACTTTTTATCACATGTAGTGCAGTTTCCGGCCTGTTCTTGGATGTTTCGGTATTGAAGACTGATTATTGTTTCGTTCAGATGTGTACAAGACACAGAGTCGTGGATCGGTCAATGCACAGTTCTCCATTGACGAGGTTTGTTCTTCGGTTTATTGATTTTGCTTTAATATAGGGCTGGAACTGATCAAATTTTTTTAAATGACCAGTCTCCAAAAATTAATTGAAATTAATCGATCAGTTTCAGTTAATTGTTGTGATCAATCAGAAAACTGAAACTGCATATTTCAACTACTGGTTGCTGTTATCTTTCTCAAACTGAAGCAAAACTGATGATGATGATGCAGCATACAAAACAGACAAAGTGCAGAGTGTTAAACTAACATTATATTAAGTACAAAACTTGATGACATGTCCTGTGTGAAATAAGCACTTGCCACGTTGTGTACTGTACAGTAAGTGGCCATAAGTGAATATGTGGCGACAGCAACAAAATGAACACTAAGTTTAACAATATAAATCACATTTTTACGCAAAGTACATACTGTATGGAGTCAGAGGATGACCCTTTGCCAATATAACTGAGTGTAGTCTTCATGGAATTGGAGCATACAAACTTCGAATGTAAGTAACGGACAAAGTCAACCAAATTCTTGAGATGGCACGAATCAAATCAGTGCGTGTTTCTATCGCCTCAGTCTCAGGCTGCAATTTCGGCTTGTGTGTTTGCCGGACATTTTCGATAATGTTCAAGTCCAGAGACTGTGCTGGCCATGTCATTCCTGAAATTCCATTCTGTACTCTCCAAGCTCGAGTAAAGTTTGAACACTGGGATGGTGCATTGTCATCCTGGAATATCCACGACCTTGTTTGAAAGTGTTTTGCCGCAACTGGCCACAAATTTGCTTCCAGAATATCCGTATACCATCAACTGGTACCAGTGTTCCTATGCCACTGTGTGTTATGCAGCCCCAAAACATCACGGCCAGCCTTGAGCGTCCCTTAACCTTGCCAAGACAATCAGGCCACCAAATTTTGCGCCAGGTTTCTGCCAGAATTACTTGGGTTTCATCAGAAAATATAACAGACTGCCATTTATTTCATGTTGGCACAAGTCCGCTTAGATTTACACCAGCCTAAACGTCTGAAGCGATTCACTTTGGATATGGTTAGCACTTTGGCAATTTTCCTCTTCCTATAAGCAGAACAGTACAATCGATGGCAAATTGTGCGTGATGAGATAAACAGAGATAAATCCTTGTTCACCGTATTCGTCAGATCACGCAAAGTTTGTCATCTGTTCGACTTTACGACACGAATTATGTCTATCGTCACACAATGAAGTGTTCAGCGGATGTCCAGTTCTAGTCTTGTTTTCAGTCTCTGCATTGCTTCGTAAAACGCGATGTGCACCGTCGACTTACGCCTACATATTTGCCGACTTTGGCTGCAAAAAATCCTTATTGATAAACTTTAACACAACATTCTTTTGATCCGGTGTCAGTTCTTTACAAATCTTACCCATTGACAAATATCGCTTATCGTCTGCTTTGAATAAACATTCCATGATGTCACTGCTGTGGCATGTACGTCGTAGCTGAAAGGTCATGCAACTAATAAAACCCAACAGTGACCCAATTTATCATGAACCAACAGAACACCAACAAATTATCGCGGCACTAGTTAATAATTACTGCCATATTTTGCTGTGTGGTTGCTCATTTATGGCCACTTACTCAGTCATGATTGTAGTTACCATCGACTGGAAATGCAGTGGTTAGTGGAATTAGTGGTGTTTTTAGTCCAAAATTTTAATCAAATTTTAATGCATTAACAATTTCCATTGGTTAATTTTATAGTTATTTTAATTAATCATTTATTTCTGCAAGTCTGTGTTAAGTTCAAACTTGAGGTATCCTAGTATTAAGTATTCTAGTATATGTTGATAATCATGAATTCTTATAACTAATCATGTTTTGTCTTTGTTCTGTGGTATGTCAGTTCATTGCAACTACGATGTACTCGTAAAGGCCGTTGAAGAACATCGTCTTTTCTCAGGTCTATCGCCAAATCTCCGTCAGCTTGGATGTAGCTTGCATCTTCTTCTTGATCAAAGTCAGCTTTATTCGTTTGTCATTTTAGCTGGTATTTTTGTCATCTTTTATATCAAGAGTAGAATGGCACACCGTCCTATCAATTTTCGATGACACTTCAAGGAAAGTGGAAACAACTGTCTACACGATGAACTTTTTTTGGACTTTTTCTCCAGTGTTTTTAATGTTCTCGTAAAATCTGTTAACAAATGGCATACAGATTACTTGCTGTGTTTCATTTTGTAGTGAAATATGTGGGCTGGTCAATAAGTAATGAGAATCACTGTATTAGACTGAAATTTTTATCACAATTCATATATCAGTTAAAAATACATTTTCTATGAACGCATATGAATTTGTTGCAGATGTGACGTCATCGTAATTTATGACGTCACAGCGAGTTAAAACAAAAATGATTCAGAGTGTTAATGTAGAATTAGGTTCGCTGTTGCACGACAGTTCTCCAGTCTGCAGCCGAGTTTAGTAATGTGGTGCTCCGAGGCATCTGATTCTCTGAAAGCCGTAACAAATACGTTTATGAATTTCTCATTTGCAACTGTGAATATATGATAGACCAAATCTGCGCTGGCCGTAAATATAAGCGTTTGTGCTAATAATGACGTCACGTCAAGATTTAACATTACCAGTGAAATTTTATCCAAAAGTTAACAGTTTATGATACCTCTTGTGGTAACAAAAAAATTAGCAACATTCTTAATGTGTTACGCAAAAGGCCCTCAGTGTGCGGGGGGCCATGAGCAAGAAGCCCCATGCACCGTGCCATAAATCCAGTACTGCAGTCCAGATCACAAGTTTAGGATTGCCCAACAAAATGTTGGCGACTCTGGCTTCATACAATAAGATCACCCTGCACGCAGTAATGGCTAAACCTCCAATAACTATCATCGGTTTTGATATCTGAAATTTTATCTTCGTGCTATGCATGACAATATATGATTCGGTGCTGTTTTTTTCCTGCAAATCATTTATATTTGATGGCTGATGACGTCATAAATTACAATGACGTCACATCTGCAACAGACTCATAGGCGTTTGTAGAAAATGTACTTATTACTGATGTATAGATTGTGAAAAAAATGTAAGTTATAATACAGTGATTCTCAGTACTTACTGATCAACCTTCAATATATTAGTACAAGAACTTTGGTAGTTTCAAGTTTGTGGTGAAATAAGCATTTAAGTAGCATTTTGAAGAACTTTGTAGTTTGGACATTATACCAGTGACAACTGTAGGTATGACATTTTGCCATTCTGTTCTCGATCTGGAATATGTGTATGTTGTTCCCATTGTTGTTGTTATGGATACGCTATCTCATTCCAGTCATATACCAAGACACATTGTAGTAGTCTCTCATAATTAAGTTTCCACAATGTGCACTTTGCAGTAGTGTGTTAGAATGCATCTTTCATCTCTAAATAATTGATTGCTGCTTACATTTGTAACATTTTCACAGTATTTGTCACTGCCTGGCAGTGTGCCTGTTTGCATATTTTCTGCTGTTTTTATATTCTTGTGTGTTTATTTTTTGTTGTCGTCTTTCTCAGTAGTAGGGCATAATTTTTTTGTTACATGTAGATGAATGTGTATTATATAGTAAGCTTAAATAAGTTGTTTTGTTGTATTGTCCTTGACATTTTTCTTATTGTAAGGCATTATTGATGGTTACATGACATTCCTACTTTCTAGTCTGACTTTCACATGTGCATCTACTGTAGTAGATCTCATTTATCTTACATGATCCCGATGTTATCGTTAGCACAATTTAAACAAACTAGAAATTTGGGGCAATGCCCAACGTGAGTCCGCCCGGCGCCCTAAGTCCGAATGGGGGAAAATTTGGAGGGAGGGAATTCCCCCTGTAGCAAAGTCACATGGCCCGAAATCAGATGCATTAGCACATGCAGAACACCCTAGGGCTGACCTAGAAATTTGGGGCAAAGCCCAATGTTAAGTCCACCCGGTGCCCTAACTCCGATTGAGGGTTGTAAAATCCCCCCCCCCGGTGGCAGAGTCACATGGCCCGAACTGAAATACATTAGCATACACAGAACACGCAATGTTGACATAGGGCGGGTCAACATGCACACCTATAACTTTTTTGTTAGTGTATTAAAGTTCACATTTTTTTGTGTTCAACGCAGGATGAATTGCCCTTGATAACACCGTTGACCGCTTGTCGATATCTCTATGCATTCCAGAGATATTCACGGTCAAACTCAAAAGTTGTCCTAAATCCCACCAAATTTTGGACATTTTTGGCCTTCTAAACTTTAAGGGGGTGATGCCCCCTCAAAACTTGTACTCGCATTATCACCCCCACATAGTGGCACGTCACATGACAAAGTGTTGTGGGGCTACTCCCACTAGTGCCAAAGTTATAGAGGTGCATTTACTACATTTTACACCAGTTTGGACCCCCCCTTTGAAATAAAAATTGTAAGCGGGCCCCCGTCCCCGGTAGCGGGTGCGCTAGCAAGACTTGGTCATTCTCTAGCGCATGTAAAAATTTGGGGGTGCAGCACCCCCTAGGGGCCGAAATATGGTCTTTCAAAGAAGGTGCTTTAGGTGGGTACAATTTCACATCGAGATCTCCAAGGTTACTAGACCAAACTTTACCGGACTTGTTTCGCCTAACACGGGAGGAATTGCGGTAGATCAAATATTTGTCTGA
>Ga0209671_1002888_pt1 | contig 16163 bp, 7 predicted proteins | sample WorMetHERISLAND2_2_FD_187401 | JGI IMG/M metagenome (GOLD analysis project Ga0209671, IMG submission 187401) | Marine gutless worms symbiont microbial communities from Max Planck institute for Marine Microbiology, Germany - Olavius geniculatus... | ecosystem: Host-associated > Annelida >...
ATCAGCGATCAAACGCAATGCACCATAGCTTGGCTTCACGTCATAATTTTGCTTCGTTTCGCTCATGTGATTTTTATTGAGATAAACGTTGACAAAATAATAAACGCGTTTACAAAGATTTTTTTGTAAACGTTGTAAACGTTTATCACATTCTATGACTGATTATTGGACATTTTTGCCGTCCTATAAGCTGTGATCTTCGTAGCTGATAACTGGCACAACGATTAATCATTGTATTCCGGGAAACGTTCGCACGCAAAGTGCATTTTCTACGTCTTTATGTTTTCGAGTTATATCTACAAGTAGCCCGGCCGGCCGTACGTTTTGCGGGACAGATGAACAGACAAAGCGACGGACGAACAAGCGCCGTAATTTGCGGCCTATGGACGGCCGCATTATGCGTGTTCAAGGCCGGATTAAAGCTTTAGGCCCAAATATTTTGCAGGGCCTCGTACACATACGGCACAAATGTTACAATAAAACATCGATTAAAATTATATAATCACTTTTATCAAACAGTTTAATTTTTAATGGTTGTATATTTTTTATTTCATTGTGTGTAACCCCTTAAATTCAGCCAGGGGGTCTGAGAGAGCGCTGTGAACGCCCAGCGAGATCTGAGGCGGAGCCATGGCCGAAATCGAATTTGTCACATTTTAACCTTAAAGTATGACATCCGGTGCAAACAGTTTTGATTATTTTTTCAACTGACCGCATTTAAATTAGTGCATCTAAGCGCGGATCTCCTGAAAGCGCAGGGACCCTATGCCATGGCCTGGGGGGTCCATGCGTTAATCACGGCCTGTGCATATTGCGTGACAAGCTTATTGACCAGCTGTTAGTAGGTGGCCTAGATGTCACCTGTGTCAGCGTGACAGCGACAGTGCATAGTTTTAGATCAGTTACCTACACAGGTGCTCGAGCGTTTACCTGGTATGTACATGGGCTAATTCTAACTGTCGTGGCCGTAACTTAAGCGAGGTGCCCGGCGTGACGCCTGACTTGGGGCCTAAATCAGATTGAGAATGCGGCTAGAGTGAAAACTTGACACGACGAATGTTAGCTTCATTCATACGTAGTACGTGCACGCAGCATTCACTCATTGACTGCGGTTTGCGGCGTGGGCATTCTGACGATTCATACACTTCTTCCATATCTGTATAGTGTTAAGAAAGCGGTATTTTATTGCAGTCTTTACTCTTTAGTGCTGTATCAGACTTGATGTCCCGATTACGTCTTGGCTTTTTATTGAGACATACAGCTTTACAAAAGCGATTGACAGGAATAATAACAACCTAGTATTTTACCAGGACTAGATCTTTTAGGACGATTGCTATTGGTGACAATCACCTTACATTATTTTTTTCTTTTTTAGTTTTGTTTCTTATTTCAGTCATTTTTCTTGTCTATTAAATTTCACATTTTAACTGCATTTTTTTCAGTATCTCTCATTTCATTTTTAAAAAATATTTTTAGTTCTTATTAGTTTATGCGCTAGACTAGTTTTTAAAGTGCAAATTATGTATCACATCCTATCAAATATCATACGTTATAGGCCTACGACCTATTACGGTTCACTATTTAAACCTATGCTTTCTCCATTAGTGGCTACTCACCGCCGCCGCGTCCATAAATCGTCAACCGGGGCATTAAAGGGCGCTTAGTGAGGTACAAAAACCGTCACACAATCGCTGCACGAAGCAAGTCATTGATTGGCAGATAGCGTCTGGCTCGTTGCCAGGCAACGGCGCACCAGCACAATATAAGCAATACAGGTGTCGTCGCCACACCTATGTAGTGAGAGTGGGCTTATAAACGAAGAAGTCAAGTTGCAGACTTGGCTAATTACTGAGCATGGAGACAAATTGCGTTGGTAACGGGCACGTCGTTATGACGGAAAACGAAACGAAATTCAGCGACAGATCGAAGCCGCAACAAAACGGCCGGACCGTTGCTAATGGTTACTCAACTCAGGTCAGAAATGTTAAGTGATTCATTAGCTTAATTAAGGCGCGGCTTTTTAATTGTTGCCGTTCGTTTATCACTGTCGCTATGCAGCAGATGTCTTTCTTAGATCCATTGGTGGTGATGAAAATTCACTTCAGATCTGAGGAGAAAACATTGAAGGTAAATTGTATCAGGAATGAATGGACTCAGTTTGGAACGTGAACAGACTTAAATGCGGAAGACAAAAAAATCAATGCAGACATTATGTACCTTCAAGGCATTTCAATCTTCTAAAACAGAAGGCGTCCACTGACGAAACTGACGTCCAATTGTGTGCAATATTAGCAGTGTTATTTGGCATTGCTGTGAGTTAAGAGTGTCCTTCTCTGGCGCTCCATATTTTATTTAGCTGTTTTTTTCGTATGCTGTTATATTTTTTGCGCACCTTTGTACGGTGAACAAATGGTTTTACATTTAGGCCTACGTGTCACTATAGGGGTCTAGACAACACAACAGTGACGAGTCTTGAAATGTGCAAAGAGCTCTGCATGGTGAAGGCCTAGGCTTACATTTTACCTTAGACCTGGCTCACTCCCTGTTAGCCTATGCTCAACTTTCTCCTTTCGTATTTTGTTTTTACTTTTTGACTGACGCAACTGCGGCGTCAAAAGCAACGGCCGCTACGCAAGATCGTTGCGTACTTATTGACGCAACTGAGGCGTGCGGGTGACGCACGAAAAGTGCACATGCAAGCACGCAATGAACGCAATGAACGCGAGAACTGTACGCAGCGCATGCAGTTGGCACCAACGACATAACTGCCAAAACGCAAGGATAGATTAGAAGCGGTGTCTTACGTTGCATTTTTTTGCGTACATTGCGCGTGCGTTACGTTGAATAAAAACAGTACGCTGAATGATTGAGGTCATGTTTATCGTGCGCATGTCATGGTTAATAGGCCTAGTTAAATGCTATAGCTCTTCATAGGAAACCTATTTTAGAGCTAAAGAGCGTCACACAGTGTTACCTACCACCTGACACGGGTGAACGCGGCCCGCCTCAACCCCAGCCAGATAGGCCGGTACTCGATTTACCTACCCCGGAGGGATGGAAGGTTGAGTTGACTGAGGCAACTGGCTACATACTCACCCAGCACGGCGTAGAGTAACTTCGTCGGTGTGACGCTCGGAAGACCGGGGTGCAGAAATTGAAAAAATACTCAAAAACAGGTATGCGGCCAAGGCTTTTGGCAGAGCATAATCGCTCCCCCAGACTCCCTAGCTGGACCAAAAGCGGTCTGCCTTTAATGCCGTGGATAGACGCACCGAATTTTTTTTCGTTCGAGATGTTGTGAGACGTCGCCGAGTCGAGGAAATCGGACGCGTCATTCGACGTGTCGTCCGTGTCGTCAGACGTGTCCGATTTCCTCGTCCGAGGTGACGTCACCTCGGACGAGGAAATCGGTGCGTGTTGCCACAACATAACGGGAGGGGTGGAGAAAAGTGGAGACGTTTTCCCCAAACAAAAATTTACCACTACACCACTGGTGATAATTTGGTGATGTCGTGTTTGGCACGAAGCAGAGCTCGGAAGATTCTGCGCCGGCGGCGTCGCCTGTGGACAGTCGACACTTTGAACTGTTCGAGGAGACGCCGCTATTCATTGCCGTGCTGACCTACCTCGGCTACGCGGTGCTCATCATCGTCGGACACATTCGAGACTTCATGCGTAACTGGAACATCGAGAAAGTCCCGATGGCAGCCGAACCGATTAAAGAGGTGACCTAGTACTATCTTTAGTCTTTATCTGCAGGAGACGATTAAGCAGTCGGCGGTATTCCTGTCATGTTTGGTGTTAAATCGCTTTGCTGTTGTTGCACGTAAATTTATAAACATGAAATATTGTCTAGGCCTATTTCTTAATTTGTTGGAAATGTAATAGGCTATAAAAATCGCCATTTGGAACGCGTTCGCTGCAAACATTGAGTTTTAGTTTTTGTATCGCTTTTTGTGATTTTATGTGTATTTTGGAATAATACGTTGTCTTTCTCGTAATAAACAATTGATTAATTAGGCTAATTGATTAGCAGACATACCAATGCACAATAACAGTTGAATACTTAAAAAATAAAGAAAAAACTAATAACGAAAACAACCTTTATAACTGTTCTCTCTCGAGTTTGTTTATGTGTCATTTTTTTCGTATAGGGCCTAATTGCACAGAAACGTGGAACTGCTCTAGTGCCTGCCTTCGTACGGAGCATAAAGCTTAACTTTCCGTCATTGTATTTTAAAGTACAACTATAATCAAAATCACGTGATTGCACTATACCTCCTCCCTTCGATGGAAATGACAGCGAGATTAACGAAATTATTGGAATGGCTGTATATAGGGGCTGGTGCCGCTGTATCAGAGCTTTGAGAGTTTTTACACTCGCAACCTTTACCGACGTATCCGTGATTGCTGGAACCGGCCGATTTGCAGCGTGCCGGGTGCAGAGTTCGATATCATCGACAGGGAGACGCCAGACCACGGTTGGAGCTTCAGGTGAGCTTTTCTACCTCCAGTGGCTTCTACACTGTGTCCCAAGAAACATCCCTGACATTTTCGACTGTAACTTGAAAACCAATCATATAATTTTTGTTACGAATATTCCTGACACAACTTGCCATCAAACGACCATATAGTTTTTCACCTCACCCAATGTATGCCTTTGCACTACCTAGGGAAAGCAGATCAAGCGAAATATGTGTTGAAATAAACAGAAAACCTGGAAAAAAAACATCCCCGACATTATCGATCGTAACTTGAACAAAGATTAGCAGATTATAATAATTTTTGTCAGAAATATTTCTGACACAACTGGCTATTAAAGTGTTTTTGTTTCCATTTCACGCAACGTCTGCTTTTGCACTACCTGGGGAAAGCAGACCAAGCACAACACGTGTTAAAATGAATGAATAAACGTCAATAAATTTTATCTAGCTAGATCTGTGGGCCCCAACAACCAGTTATGCAGCAGCGTATCTACCAGATAAAGTTTAGCAATGTTTGTGAAGTCAAGAAGCGACTGGTACAGCCTGGATTGATCTGGAGCAGAGCATTATCGATACTGCTGTCAATGAATAGAGAAAGCGTCTCCTTGCCTGTGTTCACATAGTGGGCCAACACTGCAAGCAATTTTACTGCAGGCAGCTGAAAAATGGACAGCTAAATGAAATGACAGCCAAAGTGTCAAAAATGTAAACAAAATGTATTTTTACGCGTTATGTTAATTAAGCAATTATATTGCATTGTATAAAATGTGATATTATGCTGATTGTGTTTTCCTCAGGTAGTGCAGAAACAAACGTTGAGTGAGATGGGAAACTGAATGGTCATTTAATAGCAAGTTGTATCGGAAATATTCCTACCAAAATTACTTGTTATTAATGTACAGCAATTTGTGATGTATTGCGGCTCATTGAACTTCATTTTTTTTGCAAAGACAACACATTGTATTTGATTCTTTGCGTTTCAGCATTTTGAACATTGGGCAAATTTTTGGCTTCCATTGAACGTCCTAAAACTAAAAGTGTTTCAGCTTTAGGGAGGTTTTGCCTTTCGTTTCCTAACCAGGGGCTCTGCCCCTGGACCTTACTGGGAGTAGGCCCCAGATTTCCGTTATAGGGGTCTTGCAGTTGTACTGGGGGCCCCAACTTTCTAGCGCCGACACTGATCGAGAGATATACCAGAGTCACATTAAACATTAGCATTGTCTGGTTGATTGGTTCATTAATTGAACGATAGATGAATCGATTGATTGACAGGTTGACGGGCAAGAGTACTCGGGCAATGAACATGGGTTCGTACAATTATCTCGGCTTCGCTCAGCCTTCAGGCGCATGCGCTGATGACGCCGAGTCAATCACATCTCAGTCAGGCGTCAGCGTCTGTAGCAGCCGACATGAACTCGGTATGTAATCTTTTATACAGTAGCCTATATTACGTTTACGTTCACGTATTGATGTTTTATGGTATACTTATTACTGACAGAATTTCGCCATGATAAGTGGAAAGTTCTACAATTTCAGTCGAGTAGGCTATCAAATTTTAGCAATGTCTCCAATCCGGATTACGTCATCGGTCTAAGCGTGCATGTTTGTTACTAAAATGCACCTAACTGATATTACATTATTATATTATTTATTATTATATATTATATTATTATTGTTGGCGCTTTTATAGTTTGCCTCCATTCTTAATTAAAGAGTGTGCATATATCGGTGGCGTGGTGGCAAGGGGAGGGGTAAATCTGGGGAAATTCAGAGAAACATTGGAATTTGGAGCACTTGTAATCTCTTCTGTCGAGAATTATCAACTGTCTGCTTCGTTCACTTTTTGCCCACGACGCTTCTGCTGGCCTATAACATAGATTCGCGGCTTAAACAGTGAAACTATTCATTGCATTCGTTTTCAAATAGCGTCGTCATAGAAAATTAAGTTGACAAAAACCTAATGAAACGTAAAGTTTTTCTTGAGCCGTAAGGCCCATATAGGGTGGCGCTGATCTCCGTTTTCTTAGCCCTCAGCTAGACACCAGTTTACACTGCGAGACCACGGACACGGAGCTAGTGCATCGCACGGTGTGCCTGTTTACGTACCAGCTTCCATTTTTAGGTTTACTCATTGTTCCTACCCACGGAGGGATGACCAGGCTGAGTTGACCTGGCTGGCTGATTTTGTGACTACATACCTAGATGGTTTAACCCATCGGTCGTCAATACACAATAAGCCTACTACTGATGGCATTATACTCTTCTTTATTACTTTAGGAAAGTAGCGTGATTGGAGCAAAAAAAGTAGTTTTCCTTATGCCACATGTAATCGACGAGGCTAGAAAAGCAACCCCACGCTTAAAACGCGATTTTCCCGTATTGACTGTAAATCTTTCAGTGACTTGCATGTAACTCATGAAAGTGACACTTCTGCAAAAATAGACGCAGCATTTTTACTGCAGCACCGTATCGTTAGCGTGTCGTTGTTTTACTACAGGAAGCATGACAATACACAAGGAACTGGAGCAAGTCGTGGCTGAGTTTATCGGTGTCGAAGCGGCGATAACGTTCGCCATGGGATTTGCGACGAATTCCATGAACATTCCAACACTCGTCTGCAAAGTGAATTGATTCATTCAGTCAATATCTGTAGACTTTAAGCACGTAAACAAACGCAGGTGGCTTTGTGGTGTAACGGTAGGTGTCGGACGTGTGATCGAGAGGTCGCGGGTTCGACTCCCGCGGTCGGATCACTATCAAGTGGTTACTACTCGGATGGGTGACTGACTGCGGACAGATAAACCATCTCGGTATATAGCCAACACTAAGGTCAACTCAACCTTTCATCCCTTCTGAGTAGGTAAATTGAGTATCTGTCGGTCTGGCTGGGGTTAAGGCGAATCGAGCGCGTTCACCTGTGTCGCGTGGCAGCTAACAATGTGTGATTTCATATGGAAGGTGATGCTCCGTAGCTCTGTCATGGGTTTTCTAGTAAGAGCTAAGCGCCACTTTTTTACGTAGTCTACGTCGTGAACTAAATATTAAATCATAGACCTATATTATTATCATGACTGAGGGGTCGGTCGCAAATGCACGTGGGTGGGAAAATTGTTGGTCCTCATGAGTAGGACTACCGTTCAGCGCTTTAACGCTGCTGCATGATATATTATAGGGCTGTAGTAACCTAATCAGGCTTAATGTAGAATTTCTGAGCTGAAACTTTTGTTTTAGGTTATTTCTAGAACGAAGATACAGCCCAGAAAGTCTAACTTAGGCCAGTAATTAGGGTTATGGTTGTGTATACGATGTACACACCGCGTATAGCTGGTCGGACGACCGCACAATTATGTCGGAATTGGGCTGTGATATTGTTTACTGCAGCGTCAGCGTGACAGTGTTCGGAAACAGTAGTATGGTGTCCCGTGCGTATAAGCATATATATGGTCTATATACAGGAATGTAGGACGACGTACGTCGCTTTGTAATGGGGGTGTTTACACGATCCAGCAAACGTCCAGCAAACTTCCAGCAAATGTATTCAAAATACACGTGCTAATGCTGGACGTTTGCTGGGTCGTGTAAACACCCTATAATGCTCCCTATCACTCACTATAGTAGGCTTTACACCGTGGTACATAAAAACGTGCCACTTCTATTTTTTTGAATAGTTCCGTGAAACATTGGCCGATTTTATTAATGTTTGGCACGCTACATTAATAAAAAAAACTTGGCGCAAATGTTTATAGCTTTGGCCATTTCACATTAATACTGTCGCTACATTACCTTGTGAAATGCAGAAGTCGTAGTTTGGCCGTTTAGGCTACAACAATGAATTCATACTTGGTAGCGCTTGCGCCGGCTCAGAAGTGATTAAATGAACAGCGACAAACAGGACTGGCGATTACTGTCTCACAAAATGTCCTCCTACAGCACGAACGCAAGCGCGTAAACGTTGACGCAACTGGCCTACAACACGTTAAATAACTACATTTTACCAGGTAGTGTAGCGACAGTATTAAAGTGAGGTGGGCAAAACTATAGTCATTCGTGTGAAGTTTCTTGCAATGTTGCATGTCGAACATTATTACCATCGGCCATTGTTTCACGGAGCTATTCAAAAAATAAAAGTGGCACGTTTTTATGGACCACCGTGTATAACTACAGGCTCTCTATGCAAAACAGCCAAAGTCATGCTCAGCCGACTGTGACGGTTTACTATAGACTAGGCCCATCAATGGTTGGGCTTTTTCAGCCACAGGGCAACTTACACAGTGATCATAATTGTGTGTCTGACCTCTCTTGTTATCCTAGGCCGCAGACACAAAGCGTTCTTAAGTGTTTTAGCGGCTATGGTTTTACGGCGAGTAGGCCTACGTCAAAACTCAAAGGCCAAATAAACGGACCAAGTTAGAAAAAGGGACAACAGCAGAAAAAAATATTTGTCTTTTTGTTGCCGCCGTTGCGTTTTAGCCTCCGTCTCTTTTAACAAACTTTTCAAGTGCAATGCGGAGAAATATGATTTGCTGCTTTACGTTGGGTCTTTTCCTGCTTGTTTCATAATATAATTTATGTTCCAACTTGTTCCTGGACTTATCGTACCGTGGACTGTTCGTAGCCTACTAACATTGGACTGTTCGTAGTATTTACTTTTTGTTCTCCTGTAACGTGCTATTATCGACCAGAAACTAATGTTAGAGAGAGGACAACTTTTCTGCAAGATGTAGCCAACTACATGCGTCTAGAGGCTATAGCCTGTGATCGAATTTTACAGTGATTAGATTTACATGCTGCAGTGCAGATCGCTAGAAACCTTAAAAATGTGATCTTTACGCGGCGCTTAGCTAAATCAGTAGTTAGCTTAACTGTTCTCACAGGTGTTTGTAAAAAATACACGACAAAAATGAAAAAGCTCGACTAAATGATTTTGACTTGGCTCGGTTTACAGTTGTGTTTTAACTTGGTTTTATTGTGTTGTCTTATTTGTATGTTTTTTCTTTTTTTCTTTTAGGGTTCATGTAAGAGGCTCTTGCAGTCCTTTGTGCCCTTGTTCAAGCTCTTTCATTATTCATTTTGTCAATGCCTTTGTATTTGCTTGACTAAATAAATGATTTGATTTGATTTGATTTGACACGAATGGTGCTAATAGTCCAATGATGGTACTCACAGTCCGTAATCATTCGTCTGTGCAGGGGTCGCTGATATTGAGCGATGAACTAAACCACGCTTCAGTCGTTCTGGGTGCGCGACTGTCGGGAGCGATTATACGCACTTTCCGCCACAACGGTATGACTCCCCCCGATGTTTCTTTTGTCCCCTAGCTAATAGCTGTCAATTTCCCAACGCTTTGATGCTGTTGGTTTGCAAATCAGGAAGAGTAGGCTATACGGTCTGCAAAAAATTTCCGTTTTAAGTATCTGAAGGTCAGCGACATGAATGGAGACTCGACCTTAGGGTAAACTGTAGAATATGGGCCAGTTAGACAACATCAGTGGCCAGCGATGTTTGATATTTTGAAACACATGCCGAAAATTTTGTAGTGTATTTTACCCAATCTTGAAGATAATAAAAATACTGCGAGGGTTAGAGGGAGGTTTATGTGATTGGTAGTGGGGTTTAGTTCTCGAGAGGTATCGGGATCTTGATTATTAACATGGGGCCAACGCGAGTAATGATACCATTTTCATTCTTTTATTCTAACGCAACATAACACGATAGGCCTACGTCAGGAAACGGCGTCACTGGGAATCCCCTATCGATCGTCGCACTACCACGTCAGAACTGACGGCGACTCGACGGTCATCGTCGTTTGAGCTTGCTGGCTACATCTTTCCCACTGTCCGTCTGACGACCAACTTGACTGACTGACAATCGACTGAACTGAACTGAACTGAACTGCTAACTCTGCATCGACGCCGCGCGCGTCACTGCGGTGCTGTATCCGCCCATTGCACTGTGATTGGCTGCAAGTGGCCTAGTACAATGTCAATAAGGGGTCTAAGGTATTCGAAATGTAGGCCCATAAAATACGAGGGTCGTTCGATAAATAAGTTACAAAACAGCGTCGTTTTGCTAGTTTAGTTTTCGATTACCCTACAAATGTGCGAGCAGGGCAAGTCTATTGGTCATTGGCTGACGCGTACGTGAGCGTAGTCTCGTAGGTGACGTACGACGTTAGACTGTGCCTACTGTAATGCATTTCTGCTTGCCCCTTGGCCAGCTCATTAAAAACCGTGTCAATCCAGTTGCGTCGCTCTGTACGCGTCTTTACACTGTCTGGTGTCAGTGTCGTAGCCGTAGGGGTCACTAGGACGGTTACTCACGTTACTATTCGGTTACTCAAAATAGTGCCAAAATGCACCAAAACACGACATTTTTGTGTAAAATCGAAAATTTTCTGTGGAGGGGCACAGCCTCTACCCCAGACCCCTTCCCTTGGGAGTGCCCCCACTACAACTAAATTCTGGCTACGCCACTGTCTGGTGTGTGTACGATGTACAGACATGGTGGACCTTGAAAGTAAACTTCGCGATGCTGTGGTTTACGGACAGCCGCACACCTGCCGGCCGTGGAAGAAAATTATGATTATTGTCGAAGGAATTTACAGGTATATTTCATTTTAGACTATTGCTACTACTGTTTTGTTGTTTTATTTTGTACGCGGTATGGCACTAGGTCTACTTAGCCAGCAGTATTTTCAGTTACTTGACATTGTTTGTTAGGCGACAGAAGATGGATGTTGAACATTTCTATTTATGTTTTGCTTCGAAAAATTTTCCCTCTTCGCAAACCGGAAACTTTGAGCCCCAAATTTTGTATTTTTAAAAGACAAATTTTCGACATGAAAAAGATTTTGCGGCATGCTAAAATTTAGGGGAGGGGCAGTTCCCCCTGCATTTTCTCGTCCCGTTACGACGCTACTGCATGTTTATTGTCGTCTGCTGACAGTATGGAAGGGTCGATCGTGAAGTTACCCGACATTCTTCGACTGAAGAATAAATACAAGGCGTACGTGTATTTGGACGAGGCGCACAGTGTGGGAGCCATGGGTCCGCACGGGCGAGGTGTGGTGGATTACTGGGATTGTGATCCGCGAGATGTGGACGTCCTAATGGGAACGTTCACCAAAAGCTTCGGATCCGCCGGCGGATACATAGCCGGCAGCAAGGTAACGTTGATGAATTCATTATTATAATATTCAAGGGCACAGTTGCAAAGCATCCTATGTGTTGTCGATGGCATTTACAAAAAAAGTGAAAACTGTTCATTACGCGATGCATTTTCAGACGTTTTTCCAGTGTTTTAATGTGCTTGTAAAGTTTGTTAATAAAAAACTGCTACTCGGTATAAATTCATTGTTTTAAACACCAAAACTACGACTTCTGCATTCTACAAAGTAGTGTAGTGACGGTATCACGGTGAGGTAGGCAAAACTATAGCCATTTACATCAAGTTTCTTTTTGGTGTTGCCTGACAAAAATTATTCAAATAGGAGCTATTCCAAAAAATAACAGTGGTTTTCTTTTTTGGGACACAGCCTATAATGAAGTCAAGTCCTGCTCCGACTGCTTTAAATGCAGTATGAGAACCGGTTTAAAAACTTCGGATATAAAAGAAGTAGAACATCGGAAAAATAACAGCTGAATAAAAGATTTCTTTCGGATTTAAAACGCAGACGACGGACGAAACAAACTGACAGACAAACTCAATGCACAACGCGGTACTGCAGCGGTAGGGTAGCATAATATGATGTAGCTAATCATACTGAATGTGGTGCCATGACAGAAATAGGCCTAGAGTTTTAACGATCTGTTATTATATTTCTGTGACAATGACTATGCAGTTTAACAATCGATAATCTGCAATTACTGATTGTCGTTTTACTGCGTATTCTAGGCGAGATTGATGCCGCTGCACGTGATTCCAACTATAGCTACACATTTATCCGTAGCACAATCCGTCTGTCGTCTGTCACGTTCGTGCACCATGCTTAAACTGTTCGACAGATTTAGATGCCATTTGACAGGCACTCCTAGTGGCTTGGTTTTGGTTCGATTTCCGGTCGGGACGCTATCAAGCGGTTACTAGTTGGATAGGTGACTGTCTGCGGACAGGTAAACCATCCTGGTATATAACACCAAGGTCAACTCAGCCTTCCATTCCTTCGGGGTAGATGAATCGAGTACCGACCTGTCTGGCTGGGCTTAAGGCGGGGCGCGTACACCTGTGTCGGGTGGCAACTAACACTGCGTGATCCCATGTGGCAGGTGACGCTCCGTAGCTCTGTGAAGGGTTTCCTATCAAGAACTATAATATTATGCACTACCTTTTCTTGTGGGTTCCCGTGACACATCGTCTGTTAAGGTGCATACAGAGCGACAGAAATGAAATGAAATTAGCTGAATTGAAATGAAATGAAAGTCGAAGCGTGCGGCTTTTATTTTATTTCAATTCAGTTCATTTAATTTCATTTATCGCTCTGTACGCGCCTTTAAATTGGAGTTGCCGTCACCCAGGGGTAGCAAGCCCGTCGAGTGGGGGGATATGTTACCCCGGGTCCCGCGACGTTTGCATGGGGGCTAGCTCAAACATATAAAGTACACCAGAATGTGCCATTTAAAATCAAAAAAATAAAAACAAATTCCCCAGTAGGGGCTCCGCGAGAATGTTTTCCCGGGCCTCGCTGTGGCTTTCGACGTCCCTAAGGGGAAAAGGTGATTTCGGGGTTGCACTCTCAGCCAAAACATGCACTTGTAAACTGCTGCTGCCACCTGGTGAAAACAAACGAGCGATGATTCCGCCTTTGACCGGATTACTTTGGTGCTTGTTTGCAGAAGCTGATAGACTATCTGCGGACGCGTTCACACAGCGCTTGCTACGGTACAAGTATGTCGGCACCAATCGCACAACAGATCATCACTTCCATGCGAATCATAATGGGCTTAGACGGCACCAACGAAGGTAACACTGAGACTGTAGGCTGTAGGGCGTATGGCACGACGTCTGTCCATCCGTAACGGATGTAGCCTATTTTGGCTAAGCGGTAGGCCTACGTCATAGGGGAAAAGTTTACACAAATAATTAGCCCCGTGGCTTAAACTCAGGCATGCAAAATTTCAGCGATCTAGTGCAAGAGGAACATTTTCAAATTCGAGGTTGAATGGACTACGTTACACTATCATGGACTGTGTTACATTTTTATGCTTATATTGTGTTATTATTGTTGTTTTGCAGTGACTGTTGCACTATTATTAGGCTCTATTCGGCTGATCAGTCGCAAGTGTGCAAAATAAAGTCAGTGTCATTGTCAAGAGGGGTAGAAAAATGTGCTTTTTTAACGCAAAACCTGGCCATTTATCTCGGAGACGGTGAGACATACGGCCAAGGTTACTATTAGTAACTAATAGGAAGTGGCATAGGTTCTACGCCCTTTCAGATGAAATGAAAATCATCGACCTTGGATGACCATGAAAGTTGCTAGGCCTACCAGGAACTGTATAGGTCTAGGCTGTAGCGCGCCTTTTCTAGCGACAGCTGAGCTTTCTTTTTTACGTTGTTGAGAAGCTATGAGCAATGAGCTTCTTTGAAATGTGACGCGAAAATGAAAAGAACATACCAATAACTTAACATGGTCGTTAAAGCACATTTCCCCGACATTGAGTCATTGTGGTCTCGGGAGCTGCAATGCCTCATCTCAACCTGATCTCAGACAAAATGACAAACGTCTTGGTCTCGTAGATTTTTGTGTCTCGGGTCTCGTCTCGGTCTCGGCTTAAAGGATCTCGTGCACATCCCTGGCTTTGTGACTTGTGCACTGTTTCATTTGTCGTTATATGCCTATTGTTTTTTTTTTGGGGGGGGCAATTTAACTGGCGGTTTACTCGCTAATCAGTAAACATTGAGCAATTAGGCCTAATGCGACAAATAACATCAAATGAAGAAGGCTTTAGACTACGTTAGTGATTACCAACTAAGTCATACTTTGCCGTTTCCCATAGACTAGGTGTCATTGAGGTGGAGCGCGTTCACCTTTGTCGAGTAGTAGGTAATACTGTGTAATCCCATATGGCAGGTGACGCTCCGCAGCTTTACGACGGGTTTCCCATGAAGAGCAGAGCTATACCGTTTACGAAATATGTGTCTGCAGGTGCACGTCGTGTGGGACAGCTGGCGTGGAACTGTCGCTACTTTCGGCGTCGTCTGCATGAGATGGGCTTTATTATTTACGGCAACGCAGACTCACCCGTCGTGCCGCTGCTGCTTTTCTGCCCCGCCAAAATTGCGTGAGTGAGCTGTCTGAACTTTGTCTGAACAATAACTACACCGTGTCTCAGACAAGAAACCCAGCTGTCGCTAGGATAGCCGACTACTGTACTGGTTGTCAGTGACCTTCAAGGTCATCTAAGGTCGACGATTTTCGTGTCATCTGACGGGGCGTATGCCACTTTTTATTACTGAAATTATAATAATTTAGGCCGTATGTTTTACCGTTTCAGAGATATGGCCTGTTTTTCCGTTGAAAGAAAAAACACGCATTTTTTTCTACCCCGTCTATTTAATCCTGAAGTTAAAAATGTTTTCCTTGCACTAGATGTTGATATTTTGCATGCATAAGTTTAAGACACGTGGCTAATTAACCGTCTAAAAAATTTCCCTACGACCTAACGCTTAGCCACAATACATCCGTTACAGTCAGACAGACAGACGACGACGGACGACAACCATGCTATAAGTTTGACCATTTCACAAGTACGGTCGGCTAAAAACGTGTCTTTTTAATTTTTTTAACTACATGAAACATTGGCCGATTTCAATAATGTTTGGCGCACAACGTCGCAAAGAAACTTGACGTAAATGAGTACAGTTTAGCTCACCTCAAGTTAATACTTGCTACACTAGCGGTAGCGCGTTGTGTCCGAAGAAACGAAGTTGCTATACGCCGGGCCGGGTTAGTACTTGGATGGGTGACTGTTAGCAGGCACGTAAAAACCATTTCGGTATGTAACCAGCCGCCTAGGTCAACTTAGCCTTCCATCCCTCCGGGGTAGGTAAATACGAGTACCGGCCTATCTGGCTGGGGTTAAGGCGAGGCGCGTTCACCTGTGTCGGGTGGCAGGTACCGGTAACATTGTGTGATCCCATATGGCAGGTGTCGCTCCGAAGCTGTGAGGTAGGTTTCCCATAAAAGCTGTACCGTTTTGACCTCCGTACTGCTCGAACGTTAAGGCGCGTACAGAGCGACGTAGCTGAACTCAACTGAACTCGTCCATTGTTCAGTTCAGTTCGGTTCGGTTCAGTTACGTCGCTCTGTACGCGCCTTTACGCCGATGTTGATGTTGGTGGTGTTTTAGTGCTTTCGGTCGTGAGTGTTTAAAGCGAGGAGTGGCGGTGGTCGTTGTCGGTTTCCCCGCGACTCCAATCATCGAGTCGCGAGCTCGCTTTTGCCTTTCTGCCGCTCACGACAAACAAATGCTCGACCGCGTATGTGATTTTTTTCTATTTTAATTTCACTGATTTGTACTGCTGTGGCTTTGCAGTCTTTCTTTTTGTTTCCACTCATTTCTTTCCTTCTCTTATTTTCTTGTCGCTGCCTACAGCAACAAGAAACTCACCTGTCGCTAGCCTAGGGTTGGCCGAGTGTATCCCGGTGTCCTAAGAGCAGAAATGTGAACGCCCATTGAG
>Ga0209671_1002893_pt1 | contig 16157 bp, 10 predicted proteins | sample WorMetHERISLAND2_2_FD_187401 | JGI IMG/M metagenome (GOLD analysis project Ga0209671, IMG submission 187401) | Marine gutless worms symbiont microbial communities from Max Planck institute for Marine Microbiology, Germany - Olavius geniculatus... | ecosystem: Host-associated > Annelida >...
AAGAAATCCACCCCAGGCAGGCAAAGCATAGATAATACGAGACACGACAATAGCAGAAAAAACAACATTCAATTGCTTGGCAGGAAGACCTTGCGCTTTTAAACACTTCAACAAATAACAACGCTGAGAACAGATAGTTGGAACGTTTTTAACATGTTCATCAAATTTTAAGTTACTACAAAATGTGACACCAAGAAGCTTAGCAGACACCACACGTTCAATTCCTGTCAAACATTATGGTAAGAATGAGCGAGCAGATGGTCTACAAAAAACTATTTCTTTAGTCTTTAAAAGATTCATTATCATGTGGTTATCTTTAGCCCAGCAACCGAAGTGTTCAAACTCTACAGAAATGTCTATGTCCGTATTTTCTGGTACAAAGAAAGTCGTGTCATCGGCAAACTTAAACAATATATTTATTACTGACAAAGGTTTTAAATCACTAGCCATAACAATGTACAAGGTTGGGCCCAGACCCGAGCCTTGAACTATGCCCATGTTAATTGGCTTAAAAGAAGAGAAAGATGATGCATGTTTTACCTGCTGAGTCCTACCATTAAGAAAAGAAATAATCCACTGCAAAACAGAAGGTGGTAGCTTAAGCTGGGCAAGCTTAGCACCCAACACATCATGACGAACAACGTCAAAAGCTTTACTAAAATCAATCATTAAGCAACGCACATAGGAGTTATCCTCAAGGAGTCTAGTGACATGATGCATGAAGAAGGTCAAGGCACACGTAGTACTGCCAATCGGCCTAAAAGCAAACTGATCAGAAACAGTGGTAGGATCTAAGGCAGGAAACAACCATCTCTTAACCACCAATTTCTCAGCAAGACGAGACAGAATTGGAGTAACTGAAATGGGCCTGAACTCAGAGATAGAGATCGGTCTAGCTACTTTGGGAACAGGGGTTACCACTGATCGCCTCCAATGTTCTGGTACCATGCCACTACTAAACGATGAATTGAAAATAAACGCTACAATGTCAGCTAGTTCGTACGAACATTTAGAGAAAAACCAACTAGGTATTGCATCCAACCCAGGAGCAGTAGGCCTAAGACGTTGCAAATAAGGTTCTAACTCAAAATCATCAATGTAAAGAGTTTTTCCTAGACCTGAACATCTTTCTTCCATTTAGCTGTTTTCACCTTTGACACCTTGTCTTGTGTTTTTTTTCTTGACATTTACTCGTATTGCTGCTGTTTTTTTCTTTTACACTGCCATGTCTAAGTGACTTTGCATCAGATGCTGCCACTTCCTGGTGAAGTGTTTTCTGCTTCTTTTTTTCTTAATAATCTGACACATTGCTTATGAGATCACGTGTTAAATGGAACTGGAAAGCAGGGGCAGAACAGCGCTTTGTGCCTTTTCTTCGTCTTTTTGGAAGAGGGCACAAGTCCCAGAAGGAACAACTCTAAGTTGACTGCAACTCAAGTCACGTGGCTTTTGACTGTTGACTGACTTCATTGATGCCGTGCCGGTCTCTGGGTTGACTTCTGTCGTATTTGCGTTGCTACAAAGTGGAACAACACAATGTCAATAAGTTCACACAAACAAACAAGCATCACCCTGTCATATGAAGTCTGAAAGTAGGCTATACGTAGGCTACCAGACTAACAGCTTGTCGCTGATTCAGATTTTAATGGAAGGAGGCTAGTGGCTTATATACCCCGCCGTACAATGGAGAATCGAGACATAATGATGTTTCGGTCAATGTAAAGAGTGTTTCGGTTTAAAATCAACGTTTCGCTCAGTGTCTCAGTGCTGTTTCACTCTCCCTAAATGACACCCGTTGCAACAATAGGCCTATGCGACTTTGGTAAAGATATGTTCCATGACATTTAAAACAAATCTCGAAATCTGCACAAGTAATGATGTGCTAAAGTATACATACAGCACCAGTCGTGAACAACGTACCGTTTGAGTACAGAACTGCTATTAACCGAAATCAGCAACACACAGTGCACCGCCAAAACTAAAGCTAAGGAAACACAAACATACTTTCGGTTTCTATTTTTATTAGCAACTGAGGTCAACGAGTCAGGTCAAGGGTCATTATCGGACGATAAATAAGTAAGGATTGAATGTACACACGCGAAAATAGCGTGGTTGAATGTATACGTCCATACGATTGTAAAATTTTAACCTACTCATTGTTCTGTTTCGCTCTGTGTACTGTTTCGGTTTATCACACTTCACCCTACGTGCGTGCTGTTTTGGGGCTTTCTAGGTCTGTGCGTTCCTGCGGCAGAGGGCACGAAACCGAGGTCTAGTTCATGACCCAGCAACCCTTCATATACCGTGTTTGGTCTTCTTAGGCCTTTCCGTTTTTACTCCAAGTGCAGCGCCGCGAGGGGCAGACGGACGGAACGGCCGATGCCATGGCAACGAGGTCACCTGGTGCAAGGCGACGAGGGGTCCTTATGACACCTGCCAAATATGAAGTTGATCGGACAATCGGCGGCGAAGTTATTGGGATTTTCTGCCAACTGCGCAATTAGTCACCGTGACCTTGACCTATGACCCTTTGACCTCGAAATTGGTCCACGGGGTGCTTGTGTCCCAGGGACCCTTTCTACCAAATATCAAGTTGATCGGACAACAAGCGGCGAAGTTATGGGGATTTTTCGCCAACAACGCAATTAGCCGCCGTGACCTTGACCTCTGACCCTTTGACCTTGAAATTGGTCCGCGGGGTGCTCGTGTCCCAGGGACCCTTCCTACCAAGTTTGGTCTTCCTAGACCTTTTCGTTTTCGCTTTAGGTGGAGGCACGGGACAGACGGACGGACGGACGGACAGCATCGATACATGATGGGGCCTACTTCTAGGAAGGACGGCCCCATAATAACACAGAAAAGAACAACAGCACGATAAATAGCTTACCGCTCGCAAGCGGCTGTATAGACGTGATTCGACAAAAAAGCAACACGACCGGTTGGTTAAAATCGCCCAAACTGGCGTCAAACGATCGGCCTAGAAGTAGGGGTCTGCTCACACCCGTCCCGCAGGAAACTACTTTTTCGGCTGGCCAAAATCTTCACTTGACAATACAGTGAACCTATCCTTATCGACTCACAGATCAGAATGCCGCGTTAAATCAAACACGGGTAGCAGAAGTATTCATACTTGCACCTAATTGGCCGCGCCTGCGCCGCTCAGGTGAGGTGGCAACTCATAACGGATGATAACACCAATCCATGTAATACGAACAAATAAGGCCTAGATACACAGGGAATGTGACAAACAACACAGGCGGCAACGCAATAAACCTGCCGCGTTATAATAACGAACGGGTGCACAAAATAGAATGACCACACGGCAAGATTAACTGAAAACGCTCAAAATAACTTATATTAATTACAAGTGTTATATGTATGACACTGAGGGCATAGACCGACCGTACGACACCGCACTACTGAAGCGGATAAGCGATTACGCAGTACAAGCTTATATCACTGCGGCCAGTGCAGTGGCGTAATTAAACCACGCCTAGATGATCGCATCTAGGCTACATCGTGCTTCACAACGCACGACTGCGGTCGAAAATGATGTGAAAAGTACAATGCTGTTAGAAGCTGAGTGTGCTTTAATACACCGTGCGTCCGCTGAAAATAATAGCCCATAACTACTGCCCGCGGAAGCAACGGCAGTGTTGTTTACAGCGTCATCGCTAAGTTTTTCTCTCTCTTGTTTCTCTGCTAACGCGATAATTCATGAACCATTGCACCCAGCTGGATGAAATTTTGCAAGAACGTGTCTCGGCAATCTCTAAAATCTTGTTGAATATTAAGGTCATAGGTTAAAGGTTAAAGTTACGCGGGTTATTATGTTTTCTTGCCTGCTTGAACGAGTTGAGCTGAATTCACGCAACGCTATTCGTTAGAAGACTTCACTTTATTACTGTCTGTGAAAACGACTAGCGCTAACCGCGGGCAGTATTTAGGCTTGAGCAACTAACGTGCGGACTGCAGACGTCTAACCAGTGAGAATTGATTGACTGGCGAAATCAAATAAACATTCATTTTTTGCTCAATGCAGCGATGTTAGGCTTAAGCGTTTAACTTTATGTTTGACTTTATACGGTACTCAAAACCTGAAACTACAAGCAATTTGAGTAAAGCTCATAAGACGCGCGACGCGACAACCGTAGCAGTTCCTTTTCGCAGATTGTCTTGGTCCATCTCCAGCCATTTCGTTGCAATCCACTTTTGAAGTGTGCGCCCCAGCTGAAAATCGCCAAAAATCACCAAAACTCTGATTTCGGGGGTTCAAGGTCGTTCAAGGTCATCGATGTTGGCACTACTAAAAAGCTCGTCACTAGTGCTTGTGATAATAAGCAGCATGTCTGTGCCTATCTGCAACTTTACGCTAGACGAGCCAATAACGGTAAAATAACCACTTTTTAGGAGGATCCCCTCTTTAACGCCCGCGTGCGCAGATTTTCTTGAGCCTAGAAGGTCGGCACTTGGACTGCTAAAATCTATGTTTAATGCTGAAAAATTTCTGTGCAGGTCGTGTTATTCTATCTCAAGCCATATCGGTGCAATTTTCTGTTAAAATGTGTGTCGCAGCCCAAAATCGCGAAAAGTTTACTAAAACCCCCCATTTTAGAAGTTCAAGTTCATTCAAAGCCATCGATGTTGATAACCATAAAAAGCTCGTCATCAGTGTTTGTTATGTATGATAGGCAGTAAGTTTGAGTCTATCTGTAACCTTTTTCACGCTAGAGAAGCCAATAGCGATAAAATAGACTTTTTAGCGAAAGCTCCTCTTTCACGCTCTCGTTCGATAAGAACCCTTTTACCCAGGAGCAAGAAATTTTGTCACGAAAAACTAAGAGTCCTTGTGGTAACCTGTACAGTAAAAATTTCATCATTCTAGCTTGCGCCGTTTTGATAGGGCTTAAGAGTGCGACAGACAGACACCTCGGCGATGGCTAAGACGCGCGAAGGATTACATGCTGTCGTGCGTAAAAACGATGGCATCTGTAAGTCTTATATCACATAATTGCAATTGCTGCGCAGGTGGAGCATTAGAGTGCATTATAAAGTGGGTTTATCTTCTGCAGAAAATTGATAAATAACCGCTGAAGAAATCAGCCAAACACACACTGAGTAAGATTTGGATAAGATCGTTTTACATTCCGACATAAATTTTGATGTCAGTGGAAAACGATGCTCGTGGAATTTTGATTTGAATGAACTTAGTTCTGAAGCTTCTAAAGGTAAACTGTAAGTTGTCTGCTATAGCTCAAAACCACATTTTTGCGATTTAGCTTCTTGTCGCGGTGGTAGTTTTGTTTAAACAAGAGGGTGCGGCCGTTGATGTTGAAATCGCGGGAGTGGACATTGCGGCACCAAGTAGTCACATTAATTCGGTATTAAGCCCTAACACTTAGTTTCCTACTCGTTGACATTAATCTCCCACTTTGTAGCACGTGGCGAAGGAGCAAAGGGTAGTTGTTTGTATACGTTCACGTTCACAGTTTACGTTCGCGCATGGCACTCGGTGTTAAAGAACTAGCATACCTGTAATGAGTGCTGCACTGTTAAAGCGTGTAATATAAAAGTATACGCTGCACATTTGTTAGTCGTGGAGACTCCAACAGCTCCTGTTCCAACAGCGACGGCTACAACGTCGTCAGCGTCGGCCGTGACAGATTCACAATTCTGCGAGGTGTGTCTGATTGCACCGCGCGAGGGGTTCGCATTGGTGCCGTGTGGGCACGCACGCTTTTGTGAACACTGTGCAATGCGAGTTGCTGAGATGGATGCAGGGTGTCCGGTGTGTCGTGGTATGATCACGTTGGCGATGCGTATTTTTCAGTAGAGACAGTGCTTATAGGCTACACGTACACGAGACTGACTGCGAGCTAGGATCTCGTAATTTTCACTAGAGACAGTGTGAACTTTGCTATCAATGTAACTGTTTGAGTGCTTTATTTCACACGTTTGCGATGCGTATTTTTTATTGCATTTGACTTTTTCAGTATTTAGTAGCATCATAAATATCCAAAAATCTGCACTATTCACATTCTTTGAGTTGAAATGTCCAAAAAATTGGGGGTTCCGTTTCATGGTTATAGGCTACATGAGAGCGTTCGTTTTATGCAGCATTTGCCAAAAATAACTGCAACACATAGGCGTACTAAGTGTATAACTGAGACTTTTCTGTGCGCACATACTTTTTTTACTACTAATCACTCCCGCAATGTCCACTCCCGCGTTGTCCACTCCCGCGATTTCAGTCGCCCCGTTGATGGGCCGCCCGCTATGGGGCCGTCCTTGCAGTTGAGTACGTGCGTGCTGTTTTGGGGCTTTCTAGGCCTGTGCGTTCCTGCGGTAGAGAGCACGAAACCGAGGTCTAGTTCAGTCAGTAGTCAGGCGAATGCGATACTTAATCGTAACAATGTAACACTACTGGGTTTGTTAGATATTTTTCGGCGCAAAGTAAAGCGACTGGTTGAGGATTTTTCGCCAACAACGCAATTAGCCGCCGTGACCTTGACCTCCGAAACTTTGACCTTGGAATTGGTCCACGGGGTGCTCGTGTCCCAGGGACTCTTCCTACCAAGTTTGGTCTTCCTAGGCCTTTTCGTTTTCGCTCTAGGTGGAGGCACGGGACAGACGGACGGACGGACGGACAGCATCGATACATGATGGGGCCTCCTTCTAGGAAGGACAGCCCCATAATAACTGAAGATAGATGTATGCCACCTGTCCACGTATGGGTAAAGAGGAGTCGTGACTTTTCTGTGAGGAGTCGGAGACTGTAAACTCGTCGCGAGCCACTACATAAGTCACGACACTTCATGGCGGCAACATGATAGCAAATACTAATAATTATATTTGCGTAATATTGTCTATTTGTGCTTGTATCTGGAGCAAGTTGACGACCCTCGTAGGATCCTGTACTAAATAGGATTTCCGACTAACCACGATTGCGCAGTTACAGTTATTGAACTGGCAAGCATGAGTTTCCCCATCTGTTTGGCTCCGGTTTTTTTCTAGTCGTTTATTTACGCCAACGATGTTTGTTTGAGTGTTATCTAAGTCAACGACTCATATCAAGATCGTTGCATTTTTGCCGATTTTTTAAGCGGAATCGCTTTTTGCAGCGCAAACGATTCCGTTTTTTTGTTACATATTTTTTCGTAGCGTGGTCTGTCTGTCTGTCGTTTGTCACATTCCTGCACCTTGTTTAAACCGTTTGTTTGACCAATTTAAATGCCATTTGGTAGGTACATTTGTGGGCCAAAAAGACATGTTGTGTCAGATTGGGTCATAACCCCCAAAGGAAGAGCAAATTTTGGGATCGAATGCCCAGCCAAAACTTGTCGTTGTATTTAAGATTCACGTGGTGGCGGTGGCAGCATCGATCAGCGATTCCGCATTTTACTGAATTACTACGTTTTTAATGCGTTGCAGAAGCTCGTAAAGAGGCAAAACGACGCAGGTGGTATGTACTGCTCAGATCATACGGCGCAGAAACGACGCTGCACGGAATACGCTACATCACTGAACCAAGCAGTCTCTTATGCCGCAGGTAACACTAAGTAATGCAAATAAAAATCGTTAATAAGGCAAATAAGTAATCCTGCGAAATAAAAATCACTGATGCTTACTAAATAATAGAACTGAATGTACAGACAGCTTATTTACAGGGTGGACCAATAAAAAAACGTGGCACTTTGCTTTTGTCCATATGTTTGCCAATTACTGACCGATTAGGCCTATTAAAATTCTTTTACTGGCACACTCTGCAGACAATTTGCAACGGTGTGATTACCATATTTTTTACCACACCATAGATGTGTCTCCACACTACCTTGTAAAATATAAATGAAATATGAATGAACAAACAACCATTTTGACAAAATTGATAAAAAAACACTTCAGATGAACATAGCGGTAAATGATTTGTATGACACTAGACTGTATGGGTATAACACAGTCTAGTGTCACACATATCATTCATTGCAATGTTGGTCTGAAGTTGCTATCTTTATGTATCTAAATGTTTGTTATTATCGTTAGTTTTTACTTACATTTATATTTTACAAGGTAGTGTAGAGACGCATTTACGTTGTGGTGGGATATATAATAGTTACATTATTGCAAATTGTTCGAAGTGTGTGCCAGTAAAACAAATTTAAAATCAGTCAATAATTGGCGAAGACATGGACAAAAGTAAAGTGCCACGTTTTTATGGCCCACGGTGTAGATAGCTGCGGTGCAGTTTTCATAGTAGGCCTTAATACCTTACAACGTAGGTCTAGCTACTGTATAGGTACCATTTTTACTCCACGCATCTACGTTTCCTAACGTACGAAGCAGAGTATACTATGACATTTTAGTGTAATGAATATTGAGGACAGACCGACCGCAGACCACGTGTTGGCGATCGGCGCACGTGTTGCAAAGTTTCAAATAGACGGTCTGAGCAACAGGTTGTCCAATTTGATCATTCTGTGTTTCTTTTTAGTTCACAGATTTGGGGTCCCCAGATCCGTTGGCGTTGCTTACTGCAATCATGTTAAAACATTTTAAATGAATTTTAGCTACGGGCCATTAGGTTTACTTCATATTTGTTTGTGTTTTGGGTCGTAACCAGATCAAAATAATTGAACCAGCGACTGTAAGGTCAACGCGAGAGGTAAGATCGTTATCTGCGAGAGGTAGCTTGATTAAACACTTCGAGTAGACTTTATTTATCAGATTTCACAGCGTGGACATGATCAATCGAAAGCGACCATTTACAGCTTCACTATACAGTTATGCGACGGTTTTTATACGAACTGCGTACTTCTCAACGTTCAGAACTCAAGACGGTCCAAAATCAACTGCGCAGTACCTTCTACTGTACAGCTCTCAGCCTACAATGACGTCACTAGAGCTAAGCAGCGTTAGACGCAGCTAAGCAACCCTAGCTACGAAACTTCCCCCCAAAAGGGAGCGGAAGTGAGCAAGGAGCTGACCCCCGCGCTTACCTACAGCTACTGGCAAAACTTCCTAGATTAGGAAGTTCCAGGCAATCTACTGCATTCCTCTGGCTTTGCTAGACAGCTATCCAGCCAAACCTACTGTAGCTAAGTTTTCTAAGCTGAACTCTCTATTTTCAGAGGCCTCTCTTCTGCTGCTAGCCAACCACACCTAAGCAACAGCTTTTTATTTTTTGCCATAATTCATGCACATTTACTCAGCTCTGCTCCATAATAGCTCTTGTTAGGGTTTTCAGTATCGGCAGAGGCTAATGTGCGCGGTGTAGGGCCGATACATTAGTTTGGCTACAATCTAAAATACTTCTTGTTAAAGCAGAGTTCCAGATACGAAACCATCGGTAGCACTGAAATTGCGTACACAGATGATATTTCACGAAGTGTAATACAGCAGCAGCAATACAGATGAGAAAACTGCAAAAGCTAATATAAAACTAGAAAGTTAGGGCAAAGCTCAACGTGAGTCCGCCCGGCGCCCTAAGTCCGATTGGGGGGATTTAGAAATTTTCCCGGTAGCAAAGTCACGTAGCCCGCACTCAGATGCATTAGCATACGCTGAACGCGCACCGTCGACGTAGGGTGGGTAAACATTGGCCGCGTAATTACTAGTATTAGTGGACCAAAGTTCACCAGTTTTTTTTATTTAACGCGGGATTAATTGTACTTGATAACGCTTTTTACCGCTTGTCGATATCTCTATTCGTTCCAGAGATATTTGCGGTCAAACTCGAAAGTTGTCGTAAATCGCGCCGATTTTTGAACGTTTTTCCCCTCCCAAATTTTAAGGGGGCGGTGCCCCTTAAAAGTTGTACCCGCGTTATTACCCCCATCCAGATGCACGTCACGTGGCAAAGTTTCATGAAGTTACGCCCCCGGACTTCAAAGTTCTTGCGGCTAATACGCTGCATTTTAAGCCAATTTTAGACCCCCCTTTGAAAAAAATTGTAAGGGGGACCGCAGTTTCCGGTGGGGAGTGCGCTAGTAAGACTTGGTCATTCTCTAGCGCGTATAAAAATTTTGGGGCGCAGCACCCCGTAGGGGCCGAAATATGGTCTTTCAAAAAATTCGATTTGGGTGGGTACGATCTCACCGGTTAATCTCCGTAACTAGTGGACCAAAGTTCACCGAGCTTTTTTCACCGAACACGGGAGGAATCGCGGTACAAAATGTTAAATATCTTTATCCGTTCCGAAGATATTCGCCGTCGAACTTTGAAGTCGTCCGAAATCGGTCCAAATTTCGCATGTTTTCGGCCCCTAATTTTTTTTGGGGGAGAGACCCCCTCTAAATTTTAGACCGGGATTATAAAAGTGAGACAGCTCCGAGCATCGTGCAAAATTTCGCGGCGATCGGCCGACGGAGCTCGGAGATTACGCGATGCATGAAAAAACATAGATGCAAAACATAAGCCCGCTCCGCAAGCTATCGCTTCCGGGCGGACTAACTAGGAATTTGGTTTAAAGCGCAACGTTATATATAAGGCTGCCCCGGTGCCATAAGACCGACCGGGAGGGGGCGACAATTAAAGGGTTGAAATTCCGCTCCTAGCAACGTCACGTGCTCTGAACACAATTGCACTGGACTATAGAGCAGGCGCATAGGGTAATATGGATTTATGGTAAATTGAAATTAGACAACGGAACTTTGTTGTTAGTGGACCGAATTTCACCAGTATTTAGCCAAATGCAGAAGGGATCGCAGTTGCTCAGGTTTGTTTCCGACTGTTGATATCATCATCATCATCATTTATTTCGTTCATAGGCACAGAGCATGACATTTTCAAGGTCACAAGTAATGAACAGGAACGACAAGGTTGAAACAACACTGACAGCCGCCCATGAGACTAAATAATACAAAACACATGCAAAAATAAACGAGCAATTTAAAAACACTTCAAAAATACGGTAAAATCAACAGAGCCTATAGACTGTTTAAAGGTATTGATACTTCTGAAATTAACACTACTCGGTAGTGAATTCCAAACGTTTTAATGCGCTCACAGAAGAACGACGAGCGTGCACTATGATTTGTACGACGCTTGTAGAGTTTAAACTGATGTCCGCGTGTTGACACAGCAGAACAGAACTCAAACAAATTTACATCTAGATCCACATGACCAAAAAGAATCTTGTAAGTTAATATTAAATCAGCATGTAGTAGACGAAGCTCTAGGCTGGAAATGCTTAGGCGTTTTAGACGTTCTTGGTAAGTATAACATTTTAATCCATGTAATCGCTTAGTGAAACGCCTCTGTACGTTTTCTATGGCCAGAATATTCTTTATAGTACAGGGTGACCAGATTACAGAATTATATTCTAGAAGTGGTCTGACGTACACTAAAAAGCATGTAAAAGGAGACAAACGTCACGTGACTCAAAAGCCCGCAGTATTAAATTAACACGCCTATGAACCTTAACAACAATGTCATTGATATGGTGAATGGGCGATAAATCCCCAGACACAATAACATCAAGATCACGCTGAGACTGCACAACCGGAAGAGCTGCACCATGAACTGACAATATAGTATCAAACTTTAATATACCAATATTTAGAACACAGCATTTGTCAACAGATAAACTAAGCTGCCACCTATCAGCCCACTGTACTAGGTCACTTAAATGCACCTTGCAACTGCACAATGTCGATAACGTTCAGAATTTTTAGATATAACTTGATATCATCGGCAAATAACTGCACAGAAATACCATGTTTACGAAGAATAGCAGCAAGTTCATTTACATAGGCTAGGAACATCATAGGTCCTAAAACACTACCTTGCACAATACCACTAACAAGCTCAGCCACATCAGACAACTCTGAACCAAACTTAGTACACATTTTGCGACCACAGAAATAACTTTTTAGCCAAAGTAGTACATTATCTCGAATACCATAACTGTGTAGTCTGTAAAATAACTTGGCATGTGAGACAACATCAAAGGCTTTAGAAAAGTCAACATAAATGACTGTAGTCTGTTCACGAGATTGGATAGACAACGACCAATCATTATAACACTTTAACAGGTTAGTACAGGTTGATCGCTTGTTCAAAAAACCATGTTGGTCAGGACTTAGTATATTATTTAGCCGTAAATGATCACATACTTTTCTAGACACAATCCTCTCCATAACCTTGCTCAAAACGCAAGTTAAAGATATCGGTCTATAATTAGAAAGTGATCCCGTTGCACCCTTCTTAAATACAGGTATAACAACAGCCCTACGCCAAAAGTCTGGAACAAAACCAATAGAGATAAACTGGTTAAAAAGCAATGATAACGGCCTGCACAACGAATTACACAACTTCTTAATTAGCATAGGAGGAATACCATCTGGCCCTGATGACAATTTGCGCTTGAGTTTGCGAATAGAGTTAAACACATCAGAATCGCTGATACTAATGGAATCAAGAACGGTATCAAAAAAGACAATGTCAACATACGGAGTAACTCCATCATCAACTACACCGACAGAAGGAAAGTATTTGTTAAATGCATTAGCTTTATCGATAGTTTCAGTAAACAAATCTCCACAGTCTCCAACAATTGCAGCAATGGAACTTTTGTTAGATATCAGCTTGTTTATGAACCGATAAAACTGCCCAAGGCTATCCGCTTCAATGATACGTTCTTCTTTACACATGTCCCTTTCGCGAACCAACTTTCTCCAATAACAAACAAGCTCACGGTATTTACCACGGAGTTGCAGATCATTTGGACACGATTTTAACTGACTCCATATCACCTTTCTTTTGTCGGCCATACACTTACGAAGTTTAAGAGGGAGAGCACGTGATGTGTCGCCAGTGTTATTGTTAACACGCACATTACGGGATGGAACAAACATGTCAATTGCATTCCACAGTATAGTAACAAAGGCATCCCACATTTGTTCAGCGCAAGGATTGAGACAGATAACATTTGACCAATCAACTGATTTGTCTTGATTTGTTTCGGAGAACGACGGAGATTGCGATCACTTGCTGCCATTTATCTAATTTTTTGAAACCCAAAACGACAAGCATTGTTATACCCATCACTTAGCTGCTGCAATCTACGCTTTTTTCCCATTAATGTACAGATTCTCTTGCGAGTAATGACGTACATGTCTAATGTCGCTCATGACTGCAGTTAACTTGTTTTTTTTCTTCATAATAGAACACGGGCTACTTATACGGTTCTGTGTTATATTATGTTGGTTGTGCGTTTGCTGTGCTCTTAGACTTATCTGGTTGCTGATAATCTTGTTTGCAAGTGGATTCATGGTATATCTGATAGCTGTGAAGTTGAATTACCTGCTTTCTAATCCGAAGAGTGTCAACGTCGACTTTAACTTTAACGCATCTCTGCCTTTTCCTGCAGTCACTATTTGCAACGAGAGCCCGTACAGGTAGGCCACCATTTCCACCAATGTCTATATTATTCGCAAGAACATATCAGGATTGCAGAAAGTATAAGTCTAAGCGTGCGCACAAGGTTGGTGGGTTGAAACCCCCTACTGAGAATAATTGTTAGAAAAAAACATAGACTAGTATTGTACTATAATGTATGCATATTTATGTCTTTCCTACCGTTGTAGTGCTTTTACCTTATTTGCAGTTAGAAAAGGTTTGCATGTGTAACAAAAACCACTTATATTGAATTTACTCGTAACTTTGCTAACTAGAAGATAATGTCAGCTCAGTGCCAATATAATTATTAATATTATTTAGCCGTCCGCCTACAGCTGCACAACGTAAACCGTAACCCTAACGCTAACCCTGACCTTTGACTTTCTGAAATGAAAACTAGCAAATCGGCTAATCCTGTCCTGGGAAATTTTTACATTAATTTTGGTTTTAGTTCTTGAGTTATGTGCTAGTACAGGGCAGACGAATGGACTGTCAGTAGGCGTCACATAGACGGAAGGGCAAAATCTGTAATGTGTCTTATTTCGATGACCTAATAATAGGTTTACGTTAATGTTGACAGCCAAACTTTTTGTATTTCACTATTGCCTAGAGTTTTTAAAAAATACTTTTGTGTCGAAAATTGTATTACAATGCAAACTATGCAACTTGCACAATGGTACGAGTAAAAGTTGTTCTTCGTACTTTCGGTTACATTTGGCAACTAAACTTACTAGTTTGTGGTTACCGGTAAGTCAAAGTAGAATGCATTTTATGCACTTAGGCTATCAGTGAATTCATGTTGTCCTATGTTGTTCCTGTCAGACTGACGGCAATTCAAAACAACGATCTACATGACTTGATGGTAACGGATAGAAAAATTGCAGAACGGCAGAGTTACGGTAACAATTCTTTGATAATACGTATGTTTGAGAGACGTTCAAGAAGTTATGCAACTCGAATATAGGCTAGCCTAATAGACTAAAATACCAAAAAAACGTTTCAGGATCTACGCACCGATAAAACGCCTATTTCTGCCATACTTAGGCCTATATAAGCTTAAAGCGGATAGTCGGCTCGCCAAAGATCACAGCCAAGCTGCAACGTGTTCTCAACGCAGCTGCGCGAGTCGTGTCAAACTGCGGCAAGTGCGATCCTGCACTGGCAGGATGTCACCATATTTGATTCCAGCTGTGCATTTAGGTGTACAGATGTCAACCCAGCATGGCTCCTGATCGATCTCTGCCAGTCGCCAGCATTGACGGCCGTGGACATCTGCGATCTGCAAGCCGTGGTCAGCTGCAGGTTGCACGGATCAAAATGGCAACCTACGGAAGTCTTGCTTTTGGACATGCCGGTCCATCTACTTGGAACACTCTGCCAAACACTCTCAAATGCAGTTCATACTGTTCACCTACTTTCAGGCCTCATCTAAAACATTTTACTTCTCGCATTACTAGCACATCGAGCGCGTTCGAGGTTGCTACAGTTAACGCGGTGTATAAATTACTTACTTACTTACTTACATTAGCCCACCCAGCCTTTGCACTTCAGATGGAGCTGGTTTTGCGGTACAGATGCACCTGGCTTGCCGTGGATATGGATATCCATGGATATATCCATGGATATTATGCCGGCGCACCTGCTAATTAAACTGAATACTAATATGCCTAGTCTCTCTATAGGCCTAATATTTTCCTGTCTGTCGTTCTTACTCTTCATTTTTTTCTTTACTTATGCCTGTGAGTCAAGTGACATCAGCATGTCATTATTTCATTAGCCTAAATTAATTTATTGGCACTATAGCATCAACAGATCTTAATCTTCGGTGCTTTAATGTTGTTAGTTGGGCCATTTGTGAGTTCATTTGTTTATTTTTGTATCAAGTGGTAACAAAATTACAAACGTTTTTTGCTTACTAACCTATATAATGCTAATAGAAAGTGCAAACCTAGTGTCCTTCAAAAGAATCCACTCTACCCTATACTTGTGGGCATACATGAATGCAACCTGCGTCTTGGAAAACTAGGATCCCAGCTGTTGCTGGTGTAGGCCGACCGTACTGTCCATATCCGAAGACGAGCGTCCTACTTCGGGTTGCGGAAAAAACGATTTCCCAGAGTAAATGCAATTCCATACGCACTATTGTAACGCTGCTATCGAACGCTAGAGTCAACACCAAAACACGATACGGTAAATTCGGCGCACGCGGGTGACGACTGCAGGCAACAACATTGCATTCTACATTGCGGCCAAACCGCTGCAGATAGAGACATGGTTACTTTTGACAGCCCATAGGACATAGGAAGTCGCCATCATCCTATCCAACGATGCCATCGTTGACCCTATGACCTACCGTTTAGCCACCGACATATCGTACCCAAGGCTCGACCTAACCGTCGGCCAAATCAGGGGAATAATATTATGTAGAGTTTTACGACAGTTAGTAAATACTCAAATAAGATTACATTTCAGTATGTGTTTATTTTTTTTACTGTTATTTATTTTTTAAAATTTCAAGAAAAAATATATGCGTCATTTTTTTGGGGGGGGGATTGGACGCTTTTGCACTTTTGTATTTTACGAAAATTTTGGGGTTATATGTACGCTAGATAGGCGTATGTGGATATGGATATATCCGTGGATATCCACGGAAAATCTGTGGATATGGATATGGATATGGATGGGAAATTTTATATTCACGGCAAACCTGAGATTTACTTACCGTTACTTACCGCTTACGTTCGCTAGTATAAGTATAAATG
>Ga0209671_1002894_pt1 | contig 16154 bp, 12 predicted proteins | sample WorMetHERISLAND2_2_FD_187401 | JGI IMG/M metagenome (GOLD analysis project Ga0209671, IMG submission 187401) | Marine gutless worms symbiont microbial communities from Max Planck institute for Marine Microbiology, Germany - Olavius geniculatus... | ecosystem: Host-associated > Annelida >...
GTATAAGATAGAGCCAAGGTTACTTAATCACTCATAGAAAGTGACTTAAGCTCTTTCAGATAAGATGAAACTCATAGACCTTGGATGACCTTGAAGGTCAGTACTGCAACAGCAACTGTATAGGCCGTAGTGCATCTTCCCTAGCGACAGCTGGGCTTTCCTGTTTAGTATGATTAAAACCATCTGGTGTCAATTTAAGTGGCACATTTGCAGTCACTGACGAGAAAAATGAGTGGTTTAGACATGAAAATTGTGATCCTACGTGACCTGAAAGCCAAGATATTCTTAATAATACGTTTTTGCGTAAATCTGAAATTCGAGATGGCTGCCATGCCACCTTTTGCAAAAGTGGCTCCTATCAATAATGAACAGGTCACAGGATAAGTAACACCAGAAAAAATTGATGCTTTTGTCCAGAACATCTACATCCATCCCAAATCTGGTTCTAAGCGCCTCACTACTAATGTACAAGTGACTGACACTGAACTGAATGAAGATATCTAACCAATGTGAGCTTACTGTACTGACCCGTACTGACAATACGATCAGTATATTGACATATTGATATCATATCTACATTCTACTCTTTATTTCCTTTGATTTGATATGCAATATGCCTATGTTTTGACGTACTTAAAAATTGACCTATTTTTTAATTTTGTTAAAAATTTCAAATTCAAATTTTGAAGACAGCACAGCTGGGACTCTTGGGGAGTTTTGATAAAAATCAGCTTGATACTAATTTTTTCCTTAGTTGACCCTAATATGACCTAATGCTCCTGGACTAAAGAGGAATAAACAAAATGTTGATGCTTATTACATGCATGGGAGTTCATCCCCTTTGCAGTAACCCAAACTTGCGAGGGTCAGACCCAATAAAGCTAGCCTACATCCAAATTCAGCCTGATGGCTGGATCTACTGACTGAGCAGCCAGTGCCTTTAACTGACTGGGTCAGTATGCCAGCAGTCCTGGCCACAGGGCCTACTGTTACGCAGAACTCGCTGTTTCTTCCCTAGCGATAGTCATAACCACCATCAGTACTCAGCATTGGATGGGTGCCAAAAAATTAACCTTTGGTAAATACACATGACTGTCAAAAATGGAAAAGAATTCAAAACCAGCAGCATTATCTGTCCCCATATAAAAATGTGATATAGAACAGATAGAGAAAATACACTTACATACACTAAACAAGTAATTTGAGCAAAGCTCATGAGACGCGTGACAGCCTTAGCAGTTCCTATCCGCAGATTGTCTTGATCTATCTCTATCCATTTCGATGCAATTCACTCTTGAAATCTATGCTGCAGCCATAAATTGCAAAAAAAAACACTAAAACCCTATTTTAAAAGTTCAAAGTCATTCAAAGTCATCGATGTTCACACCAATAAAAAGCTTGTCACCATTGCTTGTTATGATAAACAACATGTCTCTGCCCATCTGCAACCGTTTTCACGCTACACGAGCCAATAGCGGTAAAATAACCACTTTTAAAGGGGTAGCCATCTTTGATGGCCACCTACACCGGCTTCCTTGAACCTAAGGGATCGGGACTTGAACTGTTAAAATCTACGTGTAATGCAGAAAATTTCACATGCAGGTTGTCTTGGTTTATCTAGAACCATTTCGTTACAATTTACTGCTGAAATGTGTGTGGCAGCCAAAAATTGTGAAAAATACACTAAAAACCCTTTTTTTGTGGAATTCAAGGTCGTTCAAGGTCATCAGTGTTGATAAATCTAAAAAGCCTGTCACCAGTGCTTGTTATGATAAGCAGCATGTCTGCACCTATCTGCAACCATTTTCACACTACACGAGCCAATTAGTATTTATTCGGCTACAACTGGTAAAAATTTCATGCAAATTGCTCATCATTTGAGTGAATTATGAAAAAAACAAAAAGCGGTCCATTTTTATAAAACACCGTGTAGAAGGACTTGTGCCTGCATCCGTTTGTCTACATTACTCATTACTGATTACTGAGCACATCAACAGATAGAAACCAAACAGGCCTATAATTTATAGCACCGAACTGCATCCAAGTAACAAAACAGCAATAAAAACAATGTTGAATGTGAGAAAGCTTGACCTAAACAAGGTCCATAATCAGCATTGATATCAAACTGTCTTAACAACTCCAATTCTTGTTCTTTCAATGAAGCTTTGTCATCAGCTGCAAAAACAGCACAAACAAACAAACAAAGATCAACAATAAAAAAATATCCCAGTACCATAAGTGGAATCGCAGTGAAAATGATTTGGCTCTACTGTTTTAGCACTTAGGAATTATTTTAATTTAATTAGCTGATGGAAAAATGTACAATTGAACATACAAATTTTGAAAGACAGTGCAGCAAAAATAATTTTTAAAAACAATCAGTACACCTAAGTCAAGATTATACTAAAGTGAGACTGGCAGCTTTTTATGACCCATAATGTATGCTATTTAATTGAGAGTGGTTATTCGCACTCCGGAGTGTGCATATCCACTGGTTTGGCCTATTCACACTCCTGGTGATATTCAATATCCAATAGGTGGCGCTAGCACTGTGGTATTAGTGTTATTGGAGAGCGTAGCGTTACTGCTTTTGGTTCAGTATTAAAGTTAGGGTTAGGTTTAAAGTTTAGATTTATTACGTACTAGTGCTTATTCAGTTTTTTAGCTATTACATTTTTAGTGTGCGAATTTAAGTACACTTTATGCAATTATTTCGCAAGAGATGTACACCTGCATGAAGGTTGCAGAATTAGTTACATATGCGAACAGCGTGCTGCTAGGCTTCATTGGCTGCAGGCTCCCGTAAGCCTTAAGGGCATCTGTCTGCGGCTGTTGCTACCGCATACTGCCGCACACTTACCACACTACCTCTTACAGCAGTTCACGTGGAGCAGTATGAGCAGTATAACTAATTACCATTTTGGACGAACGGTGAAGACAACAGAGGAAACGACGGACAAGATGGTGTAAAAAAATGCACGGTGACTGCAGTAACGGCAAAGAGAAGATATGTCTCCTGTTTTTGCTGTTGCCTTCGTTGTCCGTTCGTTTTCCCATCATCTTTCCAACTCATTCGACTTCGACACATCGTCGACATTTCCACCTGTTTGTTTTTTGCCATACAATCGCCGATCTTGGCCTTTGACATCTCTGTCCGTTTGTCTTATAGGCCGTCTTCGCAGTCTCTTTGTCTTTGACATCATCTTGTCTGTCATTAAGCGGCCTTATTCGCACTCTGGAGTGCACGCTAATAACCTCTGCCTATTCGCACTCCAGAGTGTGAATAAGGCCAGTCTTATTTCAGTTATTTCAATTATGCTGCTCACACTGGTTTTCTTTTGTGTTCCCAGAATTATCTGAATGCAGCACTTTTGTATCATAATAGTGTGATATTTTCGAAAGAATCTGCATTATATATGGAAAATGAAGCTGAAAATAAACACCACCACTGATTAGGGTGATTCAGAAAATATGAAGTTTGGATTTGAATTATGATGCTGTAAAAATGTATTATCAAAATAAACAAAAAAATTTCTTGAAAGTACCTTTCACAGACTGCTTCTTAGCAGCTGATCTAGTGGATTTCTTTATGTTGTGTGATGATTTCTGAACCTTGAAGAGACTGTCCACAGTTCCTGCCTTGCCTAAAATGCATACAATTACTACAATAAAAACAGCTGTTACTATCAAGACTACCAATTTACAGATTCTGGTTAAACAACGTGTAAAATAAATACAAAAAAAAACAAATGACAGTCAACTCAGTCACGGAAAGTTTTGCGAGAGCCTTACCTTCATTACGTGACATGGTTTCGGTATAATAACTTGGCTTCTGATAGTTAGCTCAAAAACTGGACAAGTTCTGGGATAACGACACCGATCTTTCATCAGCTGTCATTAAATATGAGCAACAAAAACAGCGAATAACGCATAAAATCCAATATATCTTAGTTTTACATGACACACCCCCTCCAATGACTTCACACTTCCGGTTTTTTTCACAACATACAGCAAGTAAGCAATGATTTTATTTTTTTGTGAAAAAAAGCAGTTAAATATTTTATGGTATTAAAAGTGTTTACGACTGTACGTTTAAGGTGTATAAGACGTTTTTCAGTATATATAACCCATAACTAGCGCTTCTTTGTAACATACAAAGCCGTATTGGGTCCTCCCTTGTGAAGGAGTATCCAACAGAATATAAAGACTTCGTTTTATAAGAAATCTACAACGCATAGACCTGCCATCCGCTCAACTCGTGTTTTTTGGTCTAGCAAAAAAGTTATAAACCCTACGTTCACCAATTTTTTCCCTTTTTAGAGGTTAAATGCGCCGTGCAGCAGATCTCGGAAACTGTAGGTGATGTCAATCCACATTTTGCGCCAGGTTGTTGGCTATAGGTCAGTAATGTCAATGCGGGGGTAAATTTTTTTAAAAAATGGGGTCTCACAAGTGGCCATCAAGTTTTAAGCATTGTAGCATTTAAAATGTGCACTGGTTGATAAGGGTATGACTAATTACCACAGCGGACCACAACGAACTGCAACGGAGCTGCAACGGACCGTAAATGAACAAATGTAAAATAAATGTTGTCTGCTGTGCCGCTGATTTTCTGATGGCTTGCTCCTCATCCGACCCGATGTGCATGTCACTGAAACACACACTGGACAAACGTGCAGACAAATGCCCCAAAAAGCGCAGTATGTATCGAAATCAGAATTGCTGTGAAAAAGTAGCGGACCGATAAAAGTAGGAGTGATCTATCTGGATCGCATAACGATAGTTGCTGTTTTAGTTCATAAGCCATATAGGCCTAATTAAATGAAAATGTGCCAGCAGTGCTACTTAACACCTAATAAAATTATACAGTGCTGCAGAATACTTAGCTGAATGTATTTAGCAATGCCAAGCCACATAAGATTAAAAATAATATTTTGCATTCTACACGCCACATAGATTAACAGCTATGAGCAATCGTGGATTAGACCTAATGCAGCACTCAATTTCTGACATAATGACTGACATAACAATTTTGAAATATGCCTAGGCCTCAAGCAATTAGCAACCTGGATGTACATGGCCGCGACTAATTACCGCAATTAGGCCTGAGCATAATTAGATTCGACTGACTGACTGTAGGATTTTATTTACATTTTGTTAAATTTTTATTTGTGTTGGCAAAGGGCAACAGCAGACAACATTTATTTTGCATTTGTTCATTTACGGTCCGTTGCGACTCCATTGCGGTTCGTTGTGGTAATTAGTCATACCGGGTTGATAATTCCTGTCATCCTATACTCTTTTTGAAAACACTAACACTTAAATGCTTGGCAGCTGGACGGATGTCACATTTAATATTATAATTATGTCATGTATCATTTGACGCTTAGTGATGAGATCTTTTCTTGTTTTTAGGCAAGGCATGTAACAGTGCAGTAACAACTGATGCCTTGTTGTTCTGTGTCTATTTTGTATGTCTATTCACTGCAGTATATCCATCTAGATGCATTTTCTCAGCAGTTATTTGACACACTTTTTGGATGCATTTTGTTCGTTGATGCACCAGACGCTGATCAGTTCTATCATTGGTACCCGTTGCATGTGCTGGTAGTGACTAATTTGATATTAGCACTTGACATAGAGAAACTGTTATAATGTAACCACTGTACCGTATGTCTCATGTTATGCTTGCATTTTAAATTGCTGGAGACAGTTTGCTGTGATTGTTACGAAGCTATTAGTTCACCATGTCTGCCCCGGCACAAGTGAGTGTCACCTGTTTTACTTCTGCTGTCAGTTTAGTGAGGTTTGCTATGATAAATAATTATGTGACATCATGCTTCAATCATATATGCTGGGAGTTGGTGAAATTTTCTTTTATAGTTTTTGTACAAATTTAGTGTACAGTGTTTGCTAAACTGTTCAGTTAGTGCAATTTAGTTACTATGAGAAATTGTGGCAGTGTGCTTAAAAGGCACGTGCTGAAAATTTATACCAGTAAAGATTTTTATTTTATGGTTTTTATCATATGCGACAGCTATGCTTCGTGCATCTTAGCCATGGCCTGGGCGTCCATCTGTCCATCCGTCCGTGTATCTGTCACACCCTTGAGCCCTATCAAAATGGTGCAAGCTAGTTTAACAAAATCTCCACTGTGGGTTGCCCCAAGGACTCTAGTTTTTAGCGACAAAATTTTGTGTTTCTGGATGAGGAGGTTACCCTCGAATGAGGGCATCAGACAGTTGTTATTTTGCTGCTATTGGCTCTTGTTATTGGCTATTGTACAAAAACGGTTGCAGATAGGTACAGACTTTCTACATATCCTACAAGCACTTGTGACAGGCTTTTTAGGTTTATCAACGTTGATGACCTTGAACGACCTTGAGCCCCTAAAATAAGGGTTTTGGTTGAATTGTTTGCGATTTTGGGCTTCGACACACATTTTAAGGGAGAATTGCACCGAAACGGCTGGAGATAGACCAAGACAACATATGAAATTTTCAGCATTAAATGTAGATTTTAGCAGTCCATGCACCGATCCCCTGGGTTCAGTGAGATCTGCACGCACGCGCGTCAAATAGCAGTACACCCCTCCCCCAAAAGTGGTTATTTTATATTTATTGGCTTATGTAGCATGAAAACGGTTGCACATAGGTACAGACATGCTGCTTGTCATAACAATCACTAGTGACGAGCTTCTTAGTGGTGTCAACGTTGATGATCTTGAATGACTTAGAACTCCCAAAATAGGAGGTTTTAGTGTTTTTAGCAATTTTCGGCTGCGGCGCACACTTTAAGAGTAAATTGCGACAAAATAGATGGAGATAAATGACTAAGACTAGGGTAGTCTGCGAACAGGAACTGCTCTAAGCTGTTGCACGTCTCATGAGCTTTGCTCATAATACTTGTTTGGTATAATGTATTACAATTGTAACCATTATAGCTTACTAGTTGTTGGAAATTTCATGTGGAAACAATAACATAGTACAGTTTTTGTAGATGCATAACTTTATATGCTATAGCCTTAAATCACATGTTTACATGTAAAAACTGGAGTAGTTTATTGTATTTTTTGACTTTTTTGTATTATTTCTGTGTATTTTACAGGCGTCAGGTGTGCCAGTAACAACATTTTCTGTTCGCTTACCAGCGTAAGTATTTATCTTTTTATGTTGTTGTGTGTTATGCTTACTGAAATACATTCATTTATGGCAGTTTTGGTACCTGTGGCACTTATTTTAGTGTATATTGAGAAACATAATTTGTTACCAAACTGTTTTACCGCAAAGTATCAATACCATACTGGGTTTTACACAAAATAGTATATGACAGTCATGTAGTAATAGAATGACCATTATCTAGAGTAGTAAGTAAGTTGTTATACTGTATGTATAACGTATATGCTCCGAGTAGGTTGGAGATTATCCGATTATGTAAATCCCAAAAAGTCGAGAAATTTTGGGACAGAGATTGAGTGAAAACTCTGGGCTACAGATAAGTCATCCTGAAGAGTTCCTGAAACTTTAATTAATTTCTGTGTAATTGAGTCACGTGTTAACTCTGGAAAAATTGACTGGTTATACAAACCAGTGTACACTGTGGCGCTTTGTGCATGAGAAATGGAACATATATGCTGTGCGTATGTTGAGCAGTGAGACATTTTTTGGAAACAGTTAGCCTTCATCACTGCAGTGACTTTACTGCAGTGATTTGGACTAATTGTTTCCACAGCTGTCCAGCTGCTTGAATGACATTAATCATGTTTGTTTGTCTTTTTGTGCACCCCAGTATGTGTGCGGAGTCCGCATGTAGTTTTGTAATATGTTACATGTAGAAGTTATGAAAATATGTTGAGAAATATTGTTCATGCTGCAACGTAGGGAATCAAAGAAGAAGTATTCTATCATGAAGTTCAATGCAGCAAACAATGTGGACTTCACTAAATGCGGAGCAGTTTGTATTCATTTGTTAATTGTTGCGGCTAACATTTTTTCTCTTATATTTTTGCATACTTTTATAACAGTTTCTATATGCTGTTAAATGGTAGGTGCTTTTGTTTTTTTGTGGTTTATAATTGTGGGCAGAATGTTGCTGATAACATTTAGCTTAGTTGTGAGCAATAAATTTTAATAAGATTAAAGTCTGTTTAGCAGTTTAAGCTGCATTTCGACTGCAAAAAAAACCAAAAATGCTTTATTGCTGCCACTGCATGCAGCATTATTATGCAGTTAGTATTGTAGCATTACATTTTATCAGTGATTGTTATCCATAATCTGTTTTTAATTTTACTGTCTCTTTAGATTCAAAGTCACACTTCGCACATTTGTCTTTTTTTTCTTCCTGCCACAATTCTCATTGTAAAATTTGTTTTATACGTTTCATGGTAAATGCAGTGTTGTTGCTCATTGCTTTGTGCAGTGAGCTGTATAACTCAATCTGGCTGATTTGTTCTTTGTCACTCCCAGTGCGACAGGCCAAAGACTTTCCTTTCAGCTTCTTTACATTTTATGTCTAGCTTCCTCGCTCTGTGTATGAGATCGGCTGTATTATTATCTCATGCTTGTGCTGTTTGTTTATGTCTCTCTGTGTCTCCATCTGCCTCTGTGTTTTATATGGGTTTTAGTCTGAAATGAATACATTGCATAGTGCTGTGGGTTTGACTGATCGATTGATATCATTCTCACAGTCTTTGTTTCAGGTGGTCTTTGGTTTTTTCATCTTCTAAGACCGACCTTGCAGCATTCACTAAATTGCATTTTGGGCAGTGCTGTCGTGGTTTTTTTCAGTCAGTCAATCAGTCAAAACACATTTGTATAGTACCATATGTCATGATCAAATCAGTGCGAGTGCAAGCCAGTCAGCTGTGTGCTGGTGCAATAGGCAAAGATTGGTCGTGAAAATAACTTGAGTGACTTTAAGTCAGCATATGACATCGAGACGATGCCGAAGTTCGGTGCCGGCAGTGAGTACGGGCGTGAGCAGCGAGAGGAAGCTCGCAAGAAGAAGTTTGGAATGCGTATAAAGAAATACAACAGCGACGAGCAACCGTGGCTACTGAACCTCAATGCAGGATCTGGCAAACCTCTTAGAAGGTAGTGTAATCTGTAATTGTAACTGTCAGCTTGCTAGCTGTTGGCTGTTTAAAGGATTGATGATTCAGTTTTTTGGCTACAGTGGAGTCTTGCTGTTTGTTTTGTGTCATATCTGCCTATGCTTTTCTTTGCTGTGTATTTTGATGCATGAATGAATTTTATTTCAGGCATAATCCCATAGAAAAAAAAACACAAGAAGTGTTTTTTACTTATAATATGATAATAGGAAGAATGGAAGATCATCTGGGGTGTAAGAATTCATCATATTCAGAAATGCTGAAGGTTTGTGTTAACAGGACTTAGATAAACTTTGAAGAAGTTGAAAAATATGCCAATCGTAAGCAGGAACAACAGCATATTATTACTAAATATCATTTCGAAGCAGTCACTGTTCAGTTATGTAGAATATGGTGCAATCCTAGTTTACTGCTAGTTAAGAATTTTATTTGGAAAATAAAGAAATTGCAAACTGCAGTGTATGGTTGCTTTGAGTAAGCTGTTAATGTTATAACATTAGATAACATTACTAGTCCTTATTATTAGGGCCCACATTTTTCGGCGTGCTGCCGAATTTAAAGCTGAGTCTCAGAATTTGCCTTTTTCCGCAGAATTTTGAGATTGCCACGGAATTTCACAGAATTTTGCAGACGTTGAGAAATGACAGATGTTTAGTATGATCATCGGTTTTTAACTAACTATATCATGGAGAAAAATTAAACTGAACTGCCTAAAACTGCATCCCTACTATTAATTACCATTGATTATGGCTCAATCGTAAATAAACGCAATGCGACTAATTGATGAATTGCACTTTTGAAAAGAAAAAATCGACAATTTCCTTTGTATGTTGCTAGCAGAACTGAGCCCCATGCCAGCCTCCAAAAAGTGAAGTTTTTTTTAACAGAATAGAGCAGAATTTCGCAAACTGGCCCGCGGAATTTGGCTAAATTTTATGCGGAAAACTGTGAGCCCTATTTATTTGTAAGCTGACATGTACAAAAATGCAGTCATAGTTTGCATTATTCATCTTGCTTGTCTGTCTGTTCTGTGTAGGCATTTAACTCAAAAACGATAAGTGGTTGCCGTATGGTAAATGCCGGTAACCGAAGTTGGTGTAAATGTTTTGTAGGGTATGTGGGCCAATTTTGAGCTTAAAATAAACAAACAATGTTATGTGAAGTAACGCAATGTGCCACCAACTGTTCATATACAGTATTGTACTTCATGTATTTGACCTGTCATACGGTCTACCAATTCTTAGTTAAAAAGGTCACCGGCTGCATAAATGTCGACATCTGCTTGTTTCAGATGCAGTCAGAATCAGCTGAAACTTTGGCTTGTCTCTGATGCCTCAGTTTGATCGTGACTAGTAAATGAATCGTGAATATCATGTTATGTCCAGGTTCAAAGGAACCCGCGAAGGAGGCATATCAGAGAATGCGTCATTTTTCATCTTCATGCAGTGTCCTGATGCCAAGGCATTCGAGGCGTATCCAGTCGAGGAGTGGTATAGCTTTGCTCCGCAGATCAGATACAGATATCTCGACATTGAAGAAGCAGAAGATGAATACAATAAGTATGATAGTTTGTTTTTGTATATTTTCATCCATGTTAATCCACGTGTCTTATTTTTTAATACTTCTATAGACATGTAGTTGAAATGAAAGATTTGATTGAGCAGCCATTTACTACAAAACCTGTAGTGTTTCTCAGAGCTTGTCATTTTAATATCAATTTTTTGCATTCCCAAAATAGATAGTGTTGTTTCACTATCTGGCGGTTTTAACGATATGATTAGAATTGTGTTTAGAGTTATTTTTATGATCTTATAACAGGGATGGATCTGTTTATGACCGGCAACTGATGCCACTTGACTTATGGAGGCTCATTTTGGTGAGGCATTATCTGTGTAGTTTGAACTGCCAGATGGTTAGGAAATCTGTTGAAGTAGCTTTACCACTTAGGCATTTGTGGTTGGTTGATCGACTGACGTGAGTGTGTGTGTTGCAGGCGTGACAAGACGCTGAACTATTTCAACGTGATGCTGCGGAAACGGCTGAAGAATGAAGAGGAAGGTGCTGCGGAGATGGAAGAAGGTGAGACCAGCAAGAAGAAGACTTCAACCAAAACTGACAAATCACTGGTACCCATTTTTTATGGTTGGGTTTATAAGTTTTTGATTCAATCCAGTATTCGTTTATCATGATGCAGCATTATTGTACACACACCACTGATGTGCAGCTGTGTTATTGGTTTGGTTTATATGGTTTATGTCAACTCAGCCTTTCATCCCTCCAGGGTAGATAAATCAAGTGCCACCATGCTTGATAGTAAACCTGAATCAAACTTATGATTTTTTTGTCACAGTTCACTATTATGCCACCAAGTCAAGTTATCTCTAAGATTTTTGCACAAGACAGACTTCTCTCTTCCCCCCCCAGCAGATGATGAAGTTTCACATGTATGTACATGATGTTGCTGCTTATGATTCTTTTTCCTTTTTGTCATATAGCAGACCATTTGTTGTGTGTTAATGCCTGTTTGTTGGTGTGTATTGGCCATGCTGTGCTGCATTGCATTGTTCAGCTGATATCAGAATTTGACGAGATGAGTCAGTCTTCTGATGATGAAGCAGATGATGACAGTGGCAAGGAAACCAAAAATGATGAAGGTTTCTACTTTGCATTATTATAATTAATCTTATTATTCTAGCATTTTTTGTCTTTTAAATCTATGCTGCAAGGTTATAGATAAAATTTGTTCAAGTTTTTTCAACTTTCTTCCACTTCTTTTTTTCCATTTTTCCTTTCTTTTTTGTTCTTTTTTCCCTTTTATTCACATTCTTAGTCGTTTTCTTTCCTTTTTTTTCCTCTTTACTTTCTCCCAAATTTGGCTAGAATGTCTGGTGAGTGCTGTAAGCTTTCAGCAAGTTCGAGTTTGCAAAAAAAATTTAACATTTATGGTGGGGTATGAACTTGTTTACCTTCCCCCACTTAAATGAATGCTATGATAAGTAAGTTGTTTACAGAGATCAGTCAAGAAATTTTTATTTTCATCATTTTAGTTTGCACACAATTTGTCACACTGTTATTTGTGATGACAGTGTGTGGTGTGCAGTATTATTTTATGGAATTTCATCTTCCGTGGTTCGTTAATGCATGTTCTGACATCTGCTGATCAGCATAATTGCAGATGTTACAACAAGTTTAAAGATAGCTGCTGTGAACATATTTGGATTGGTTTTTTTCTTTCATGCTAAACACATAGTTGTTAGATGTTGTGTTAAGATAGGATGTGTTCAGATAGAAACAGAAAAGAATGTGGACCTGACAACTCTGGTGACTCTAGTTCTTTGTGCAGTGTTCGAGTCACTGCATGATTAAATTCTGTGATGTCTGCCGACTAGAGCTGGGAAATTGGTATGAAAAACCTAAGTAAAAAATCTCACAAGTCCAAATTTTAGGCTTTTAAAATTTTGTGCAATTTATAATACAGGGCTTATTTAAATTTGTATTTTAATTGTGATTTTTGAGTTTTTGATGCCACATCATTTGCTTGGCAAAAATGATGTGACAGGGATGTACTTTCTAGGTCTTAAACCTAATTTTGTGTTTATTCTTCTTTGTAGTGTATACTAAGACTTGAATAACTTCAAAAACCGTTAAAAACTTTAAAACCTAAAAACTGTCCAAAAGAGTAGGTTTTTTTTAGTTTTGCTGCCACCCACTAGACTCATGCTATGTGAGCAGAGAAGCGAGGCAAGAATCTAAAGAAGAAGAGTGAGGAAAGCAGGAAACAGGCGAAGAAGTTGAAGAAAAAGAAAACAAACGGTGAATCAGATGAAGAGCTGATGGAGGAGAGTGATGACCTTGACGAGGGCGAAGAGGTCGACTACATCTCGGGAAGTTCCAGGTCTCGGCATACTTGATTACTTTGTGGGTGGCATTATATTGGTACTTAATGTGGACTCATCTGTCTGTCGAGATGGGAAACTCCACAATCATCAGTGTAGCATGTTTGCCCATTTGCAAAGTGAAGTACACTGTGTCCAAAAAAGCATTCCAGACATTTTCGACTGTGACATGAAAACCAGTTATCAAATTTTGATAATTTTTGGTACAAATATTTCTGACACAATTTGCCATCAAATGACCATTCAGTTTTCCACCTCACCATGTGTATACTTCTGCACTATTTAGGGAAAGCAGATCAAGCAAAGTGTGTTGAAATAGACAGGTAACCTGAAAAAAACATCCCTGACATTATTGATCATAACTTGAATAAAGATTAGCAGACTTTAATAATTTTGAGCAGAAATATTTCTGACACAGCTGGCTGTTAAATAAGTGTTTTAGTTTCCACCTCACCCAACATCTGCTTCTGCGCTACCTGGAGAATGGAGAAAGCAGCCCAAGCATAATACGTGTTAAAATGAATGAAAAAACATCAATAAATTCTATCTATCCTAATCTATGGGCCCATATAGCCAGTCTGTTACAAGGTTTGACTGTTCATGCAGCAGTATATCTACCAGATGAAGTTTAGGAATGTTTGTTAAGTCAAGAAGTGACTGGTACAGCCTGGATTGGTCTGGAGCAGAACATTATCGATACTGCTATCAATGAATGGAGAAAGCATCTCCTTGCCTGTGTTCACATAGTGGGCCAACACTTTAAGCAACTTTACTGCAGGCAGTTGCAAAATAGACAACTGGATGAAATGTCAACCAGTGTCAAAATGTAAACAAAATGTGTTTTTACGTGTTATGTTAATTAAGCAATCGTATCGCATTGGGTAAAAGAAGTGATATTTTGCTGGTTGTGTTTTCTCCAGGTAGTGCTGAAACAAACGTTGGGTAAGGTGGGAAATTGAATGGTCATTTGATGGCAAGTTGTATTGGGAATACTCGTATCAAAAATTATCAAGATCTGATAATTGTTTTTTAAGTTACAGTCGAAAATGTCAGGGATGTTTTTTTGGGACACAGTGTACATCTTTCTGTGCAAGTACAAGTATGCCAAAAGTGACAAGAAAATTACGGTTTGGTCACTCATTCAGTGAAAATTATATATATAGCATCTTCAGCCCTATAGTGCTGACATTAATAGAACATATATTTTCCAGCTACTACATGCTTTTCGGGTTTAATAATAATAATAACACAGACAATTTCTAGTGTGCTGTAACATGCAAAACTACAAGGGTGCAAGGTTTGCTGTGAGACAGAAAAATTGGAGTAGAATTTGACCTTGTGGATCGGAGTTGTGCTGATGTTGAGGTTGATGTGCTACGTTCAGTAATGATGAGCAGATGTACGATGACAAGGGCCGGGACCAGTCGGACAAGTACCAGGACAAAGGCGTTGAGGATGAGGAGGGTCTGAGGAAACTTGTTGACTCTGCCGATGAGGAGGAAGAAGATGAGGACAAGAAAGACGATGAAATGGAAGAAGATGAGGAATCGAGACAGAAAGATGACAAAGCTAAAACTGGTTCAGGTGAGATTCTGATGACATCTATTCTTTTCTGCCTGTTTTGCACTTAAATATGGAAGTTTAGTCAATATTATTATGTTTTTTTCAATGGCAGATGTTGATATCTAGCTGTATTGTTTATGCTATTTTTAATTTTGACCATGGTTTGCAAATACCCTCCTATTTATCATCTATATCATCGCAGCATTACTGTCTCAGACGTCATATGCATATTATGTTTTCACTTTTCGAGCACGTTACTGTGTATTCTATGCAAGTTCTAAGTTTTACATTTCTGTAGTTTTTATAGCATTATGGACTTAGTTTATTTGCATTATTGTACACATTCTTGTGTTTTGACCAGTTTCATTAATAAATGAACATGATGATGATGGTGCTGTTATGTTCGGTACAGTTTAAAGCAATTATTACTGTGCTTCGAATTTTATTACAGTCAGCACTGTATAGCCATGTGATGTGGTCCATGGTGGCATGTTGTGTAGATTCCAGTGACACGAGCTCTGATTCCGATTCGGACTCTGATCCGGAGAAAGACAATAAGTTTGCTTCTGCACTGTTCATGATGGTTGGTGATGAGTTTGTTGATCGATGTCATCTTTGACTTAACTTATACTTTGCTGTTTATCTGTTAACACTTGTTAAATGTCAAAATAAGACTATCAAGATGTTAGCGAACTTTTGTGCCTGTTTCGTGGTTGTTGTGGGTGGGATGGTTTAGCAGTAGGTTGTCTTAATGCAAGAGGCTTCAGGTTCAGTCCTTCCCGGTGGAGATAGTGATGAAACTTATTTAGTGATGTTTTGGTTTGTCCAGTGGTATAATTATGTATATGATGCTTCTTTCATTTCACCTAAATTTAGTTGGTTAAAATAACTGGGTTTCTATATGGATAGCGGTCAGACACAGTGACAACCCTGCTAAACCTTGCATGTCGTTTTGCTGTGCTTTTGGCCTGTATGTGTGCCTGAGATGGTTATTTGCATTACACTCTCAGTGATGTAGCACTACTACTACCACTAGCTACTAATTACTACAACTACTACTACTAGGCCTGTATAGTATACTACTACCACATTACCTCTGCCCACTATTATTGCTGGCCACTACTGCGGATGCTACTACTAATAGCCAAAATAGTCCAGTCATGGCTTTGTGAATGAATATGTTGTAAAATACCTATCTGTTTCACTCATATAATTGTAAGTATTAACTGTATGTAAATTTTGCAATCGTGAACTCGAGCATTTCTAGACTATTTAAATATACATATTTTGAATGAGGCTGCAGGTGCAGTTGTGGCTCATACCGAAAGGGTTAAGTGATAAGCTGTTACAGATGCACCGACTCTTTAACCCAGTCTTATTTTCAGACTAAAATGTCAACTTGTTCTGGAATAACAAATGATTGAGATGATTTTAGATGCTAGTTGCGATGTCATTGTATCTACTTTATGATGTTTCCATTGGTTGAAATTTTAACAATTGTAATTGTATTAATAGTGAAAAATTTTCAACGATTAGTGGTTAATTTCTGCAGCCATAGTAATTGTTATTGTTTGTGCATAGCAGGA
>Ga0209671_1002895_pt1 | contig 16149 bp, 9 predicted proteins | sample WorMetHERISLAND2_2_FD_187401 | JGI IMG/M metagenome (GOLD analysis project Ga0209671, IMG submission 187401) | Marine gutless worms symbiont microbial communities from Max Planck institute for Marine Microbiology, Germany - Olavius geniculatus... | ecosystem: Host-associated > Annelida >...
GGGCTACGGGGAATATTTTGTGACGTTGACTCAGTCGCAGAAGTTTAGTGCACATAATGGAATGCACCGGTCGCTGTGTGGCCGTCTTGGAGTCCGACTCGTCGTCTGTCGCCGCCACGAAGTACCGGAAGTTCGGCGACTCACCGAAACTACGTCAGCTGGCACGTGACGTTATACGCTAAGAATGTCAACCCTATCCGTCCATGCGGCCGCCGCCTCTCGGATACTTTCTGAAGCTGATCGCTTTCAGTGCTGTAGTTCTTCCGATGTTCAGGCAATTATTGCTTGTTGGCTGTCTTACTCTTTTAAAACCAAAACTCCGATTAAAGACTAAGACCAGCATATTTAAGATGAAAATGGCAAATTTTACTCTATTTCCTTCCGGGACGCAAAAATGAGGAAAATTAAACTCGCTTGGCATTTACCAAAGTTACTGCAAAACTGTGTGGGTGATTTTTATGACTGACAGTAATCAACACTGTCATAAATCTCAAAACCGATGATTTTGTCCGCCGTAGCCAAAGATGAAATTTATTCCTATTCCCAATCCTAACCATATTACTAACCCTAACCCTATTCGTCACCCTATATGCCGGTATAAGCAGTGTCGAAATATCAACTGTCGTAATAGGAACTGCAGTACTGAATGGTTTGCGTTACTAAATTGTGTGATAATGATCAGATAATAACTTAGTATTATCAAATGCAGAAAAAACCGTTTGATTTTCACGAACATTTGCTTCACAAATTTTTTTTTTACAAAATAATCGTTTTAATTCTGACCGATGTGACGATTCTGACTGCGAATGTGTATACAGAGATATGTTCCCATCGAGTAGATGTTTTTAATGTATCGAGACATGGTGGCAGTCGCCAAGTCCATGCATCGCTTGACAATGGTTTTGCCATCGTTACGTCTGGGATGTTTACTCGGCTGCATATCAGGTAACATCACCAAGATCATCGCCGACTCCATGGGCTTTGACGGTTGTGACTTCAAAGTGCGTGCAGACAACGGCTTGACGGGTGGCGTGCTGCTGTTTGCTGTGACAACTAGCAGCTTCCTTGACCTACGTCGACGTGGGTACGACGTCAGTGCCGTGCGGTACGAGGACCTCGTTGCACGACCCCTGGAAATTCTAGACTAGCCAAGTCTGTGATCGGACATTTCACGGAGCCTGAGTTGACACCGCAAAGAAAGAAAAAACTTAACGAGCTTTTGAAAAGTTCGACAAGATGCCATTGATTGGTGAGCCGGGAATCATCGAAGAAACTCTGACTTGTTCTGAATTAAACGACGTTACTCGTAGTAATGGGAGGTTTTGTGTTTTAATGCTATTTTGTTTTTTGTTAGGCCGCCCGGAACGGTATTTTATAATCTAAGTCCTAAAGTTTATAAACCTTCCCCCCCAAAAAAAAAATACCTGCGGGTCAAAAACGTGCAAAATTTGACGCGATTTCGGACAACTTCCAATTTTAATCGCAAATATCTGTGGAACGAATAAAGTTATTTAAAATCGGAAAACTCATCTATTGCGATTTTTCCTGGGTTCGGCGAATTTTGGTCCATTAACAACAAAGTTGGACATGCGAGTTTGTACGCACTCAAATCGACATCTTTGAAAAACCATATTGCAGCACCTAAGCGTATTGCCCTTTAAATTTTTACACGCGTTAAAAATAACCAAGGCTAGATAGCGCACACTCTCCGGAGACGGGGGTCCCGTCCCTCAACAATTTTTTTTACAATAAACATGCACAAAATTGTTCAAAATTCAGCATATTAGCTGCAACAACTTTGGGGCTAAGAGGAATAGCTTAAACTGACGAAACTTCGTGTGACGTGCTGTCATGAAAATTTGGGTACAACTTTTTGGGGGATGCACACCAAAAGTTTGGGCAAGTAGAAAACCACTGAACATAGGCTGTAAATTAGTCTATAAACACATGAACGAGGTAATATAATTCGTAATAAATATTTACTGTAAATAACGATTTTTTGCCGTTTTCATATAGAACAACTTCTCTAAATTGGCGCAGTTAAACACACAAATTTTACTAGGTAGTGTGGAAAGAAATTTTAGGTGGGTGCAACGATTGCTTCTGCGTCTTTCACAGTTTATTATTGAACGCAAAAATGAGGGAATTGGTGAAATCGGACCATAAGCTATCTGCGAACGTTATCATAAAAATAAGTGGTTTACTTTTTGTTGGGGACACGATGTAGACTGCAAGACACACTCCACACGCTGTATAGTCGACGTAGCAGATGTTTTTTGTGGCTGTATTGACGAGTGCCGTAAAGCAATCGCGCCTCAGCGTAAAACTGACCACCGTAAAACTGCGTGTGGAAACGCGAGGAAACGCATTCCAGCGTTCAGCGGCCATGAAACAGATTTGTCCCGGGAGTAACGTACGTTCCTGGGCAGGTCAGTCAGGGTTCACACGTAACACGTCTAAAAACTAATATTTCATACCAAAATTCAATGTTCCGGGTCTGCCGTTCGAGTTAATCATTGCTGTGACCAATAATTATTATTTTATTGACTTTATTGACTTGAACATTCATCTGTCAGTCTATCTGTATGTCTGCCTGCCTGTCTATTTGTCTGTCATTTCATTTGTACTACCTGAGTGGTGAATAAACGTATATATATAATAAGAATGTCGCCTCGTACTGAGCCAATGCTGCCACCTACTGAACGCGTCTGTACAGTTCCGCGAGCTTAGTGTTTCCTTCGGACAGTGCGTAATGTCAAACTTAGGCCTGCTGTTGCTAAGTTGATCCAATCAATTTCATTTTCTTTCGCTATCTGTTGTCAAAAAAATTCACAGGCTCGTTCTTAAGGAAGGTGTTTACGTAGGATATGAAAATTTTGCAGTTTGCGGCTACTCTTTCAGCCGATCTCGTAAACAAAACGACGAGAGAAACGCTGCAGCACTTGATAATAAATATAATACTAACAAACTTAATACATTCTAGGCGCTTGTTTTGGTCGTGACAATATTTCAATCTTTAATAGATTTTCATGTGCAAAAACGTAATGTGTAAGAACGTTAATTTTTAAGTATGCATCATAGCACTATTTCTCCTCGGCAGCTGAGCTCTTTGATTGCCTTTGCATCAAACTAACATTACCACGAAGTGAGATGTGTCACGAAGTGCTCGTATAGTAGCTCGCAAGTCGCAACATGGCAGCAGATGGATGCTTGCACAGCATCGTGAGAATGAGAAAGTGTTCATAAGCTGCTGTCTTCAATAACAACGAACGCTTATGAGCCATAAACGTTCGGCCGTTGCCGTTGACGACGAACATTTACGACATTCGATTCAGCCTATGGCTGCAGGTTCGTTCTGATTGCATATAAGCCAACGCCGTATAATGAAGGACACACCCAATCGAACTCAATACAACAGCGGTCAAGAACGGACATACTTTCTTGGAAATGAACAAGATAAATTTACAGTATGCATGTAGAAAATTAGGTTTAGAAGTACAAATTGCATTTTAACACAAATCGTTCACTAACTTCAATCATTGTGGTCACTTTAACGGTCATCAACCTACGTCACAAACAGCACTCTATAAAATTGCAATAAACACATACGAACTATAAAATACTGATTAACAACTATACTCTGGACAACTAATCTGAATGAAATAAACACAAGTAGGCACACTGCAGTTGAAATTTAGTTTTAATATTACTTGTACTTGTAGCGTGGGTCTATAAGAACTAGTTGAACAAGTGCAGCGGCATTTTGATTGACTGGTTGATAGATGGATGATGGATGAAAATCGCACTAAACTGATTATTGTCTATTGTTAATCTTTTCTTTAGGCATAACAACTTTATGACTCTGAATATCTATCTGTAAATATCTATTTATAGCTAACGGAAAGCGCGAAAGCCTATAGACCAAACAGAACTACAAAATAAGAAGCCCAGCTGTCGCTAGGATAGCCGACCATACTGGTTGTCAGTGACATTCAAGGTTATCCAAGGTCGATGATTTGCATCTCATTTGAAAGCCAATATGCGACTTTCTATCAATGATCAATAGCAACCTAAGCCATATCTTGCACCATTTAGCCACAATACATTCGTGACGGACCGGCAGACGGACAGACGACAACCATGACAACAGCTCGACCGTTACTAAAGTGCGGTCAGCTAAAAACGAAGTGCGATACATCACATCTTTGACGATACGATTTTGACATGAGTGGAGTACGATTGCAACTGACGCGTGTTGGTTGATCGTCTGGCGCGTGGCCGCGCAAGCACAGACCAAGTAGCAGCGGCGATCGATCGCGCACCGAATGCGACTACAAGCCGGTCGGCAGATCACATGCTGCGCAGCTGCTCGCCAGCATTGGCCATGCGCCAGCAGCAGCAGCCGCAGCAACCGCAGCAACCACATCATCTTGCTGTGAGATCCACCGAATCACTGCGCTCAATAGCCGGAAGAACACGATCCTCATCCTTTCTCTTTCTCGCTCTACCTGGAGACAGTTTTGCTGACGTTAAAGGCGCGCAGAAAATTTATATATTTAAGAATAACTCAAAGTTCAAAATAACTACAGCGCCAAATCCAGATTGCCGAATCTGAGCTTGTTTTGGGAATATTGATCATCCATCAATGTCGAGTGTGATCGGGCAGAATTAGCAGTAAACTAATGCGTGACGTGTAGTTTCAACGATTCTCCAAGGTTCCAAAGCTGAAGATGTTGATATGACTTAATAAGAATAGCAGAGAATAATAAAGAATAACATTCACACTGTGTTCGTTACGCTTAGAATTAAGGTACTTTGCGGGATGAATGTTTCTATTTTTTTAGCTTTTGTTTATGTAGTTCATGTACTTACTGTTATACATTTAGCTCAACCCATAGTACTCAACCGACATTGACACTGGATACCAGTATTGTTTTGACAATAACCGTTGCTTTTGCTTCGCTTTAAGCGATTCTTATCTTCCTTTCTAGACTGTGTTTTCTCATGTTCGTTTTCATTTACCTGGTCTTTTCTTCTAACCCTCAGCCGTTTAGTATAATTCTTGCTGACAGCATGCGTCAGACTTTCGTAGCTTTTTTCAATAGTTTTCTGGACTTTTCGATATTAAAACAGATCAACGTCAGCGCGAATAGTTGCCCTTTCTGGCAGCAGCAGCAGCAGCAGCGTCGACAAGGACGGTGCGTGGAAGGGAACAGGCAATGGAAGGACGCACAGACAGACACGTACTAGCGGTCGGAAGGTCGGTCGGTCTTCGAACGTAGCGACAACGACTGATTATTGACGGGCAGCCGGGCAGTGAGCCGCCGCTGCAGCCACCGTGTAGCACCTACACTAGCAGCAGTCTTGCAGACACGGCGAGGAAGTGAGCCTGTCAGCCAGACTGCGCGATTCCCGGCCAGATCAAGCGCCAGCAGCTGCAGCCGATACTGCAGCAGCGTCTCTCTCGCAACGACTGTGAACCGGCGTCAATCCACACGCACTGTGTAGACTGCATCCAGCTAACGTCCGTCTCACTGCATCATCCTAACGTCGACGTCCGCCAGCCGCCGGTCTGTTTGCAAGGTCTGTACACGTGTTATTGTGTGGTGGTGGCCGTTCTCTCGGTCGCATTGCGCATCTTGCACGTCCGTCTGTCTCCTACCGACTTCTGACTCGAAAGCAAAAAGCGGGGATAGATCAAAATTGACGTAAACGTTTGCGTGGCTAGTAGTAACCAGTGTGCCAGTTTTTAATCCAAGAAGTCAAATCATACGTCAAAAATATCAAGAAATTGCCTTGTATCTGTTTTACTAACGGGTGGCGGCTGAACGCGCCGGTCGGCTGGCTCAGACGCAACGGACGACTTCAGCGCTAACTGCAAATTAAGCCTGAACATTGCCAGACTGTTTGCTGGTCAGCAGTCAATTCCATCGACTGTATTCAAATCCCAGAGTACTAGAGGCATTACATTCAGGTGGCCGCTTAATAGCTTTTGCCCGAAAATGCCAAAACTTACCCTCGTGTTTATAGCCAAATTACTTCACAGCACTGTGTCTCTATATTGACAGTTTATAATTGTTCATTGTATCCTGTAGTTACGAGTTTATTTGAATAAAATTTGTTGCACAATATGCTAAGCATTTGTTATATTTAATGGCAATGAATTTTGTACTTTAGCTTTATGTTTTTTGCATTTTCTAAAATACATTTTCATGAGTTTTCACAGTAAAATGCATGTGAGTAAATTGAGATAACTTGGCAAACTGTCACAGTGGCTTTTTGGTAGTTTATGTATCTATAAAAGTTTCAACATTGATCAAACCGTTAGACTTTGTTATGGTTATGAGGGTTTATATACATAATGATTTTTTTCAGACAAGGTGTAATTGCCTTTGTTTTACTCATCACCAGTCCATCCGGGATAGATGACTAAGTCGGTTTGAGAACACTTCTGGTAAGCAATTACGACGTGGTGAGCAGTGGACGATCGACGCAGAAAATACATCGTCGGATTGGTCTAGGTGGTGCCAGATCGGATGGATATGCGACTGGCAGTCGACACGCCAGCTGGAGGCCGTCCCGACAACAATCCACATTGGAAGCGACGACCAGGACGACCGAGACACACCTGGGTCCGACAAGTGGAGATCGACATCGGTACCTCCGCTGATGTTGCATGGGACATTGCCGTCGACCGCTGCAGTTGGAGGACGCTACGACCCCCAGCTGGTCAAGCGTGACTCATGATGATGATGATGAGCAGTGGACGCACAGTTTCTCCCCTCTGATAATCTCGTCCTGTTTATCAGACCGGTAATCACTGACCGTACAATAATACAATAATAGGCTCTGCGTTGCTGTTGCTGTTGATGATGTTGCTGTTATTCTGCTGTTTGCGTCATCACATCAGCGCCTGCTGCCTGCGTTCAGCTGCTGTTGCTGCTGCTGCTGCTGCTGCATCACTCGACGCCAATATTCATTTCCAGCCGAGTTTTCACGATCACAGCTGCAGAGCGCGTATGATCGTTCGACCTATTTAACATTCACTGCGTCTGACATATAATCAGCTTCGTTGCGAGTGTCGTAAGACGCTGTGTACATGTTAAAACACTGTCTGGAGTGGGATAAGTGAGTGTTAAACGAAGCTTTACACTTTATCCAGACAGTTGTTTAACACACTTATGCCACGCTCGCCAACTGCCCAACGTGTAGTAAGCCCACACTATCGTTTGTTTGGTTACGCCTGACTGCATTCGTCGTTTAAGACACGTTATCACATTGCAGACAGCATGGTGGACATAAATAGTGCTAGTGCCAGTGTGGAATAGGCCTAAGGTAAACTACAATACTCCTGCACCTGTTGTAGTGTTTTCACTGCGTTTTACACTACGCTGTCTGTCGCAAACAGATGCTGGCAAAATTAAGTGATTGTCGCCATAGACAAATTAGTGAAGGCAGACGTAGCATTTGACGACACTGTATGCCTATACGACGTAGACAACTGTCTGAAGCATGCAATGTTGTCTGCTGGCTGAGACTGCAGCGAGGAAGCGCTTGCGCAGCAGCAGCAGCATCAACAAGTCGATATTAGGTGACATCTCGGCATCGTCTTATGCTAATAGTTCGCCCAGTGTCGGCACCGACTACAAAGTTAACGATGAAAACAGCCTCAACGTATTTTAGATGATGCTGCGCTTTTGCAGTCTCTTGTCCGCGTAGAATATGCGCAGTTTTTGAAGCTCGTGTTACATAGTTATCGAAAACCGCTCAATATATGAACAGAGTTTCTTCGTACACAGGCCTATGTACATTAAATTGTTGACGTTACGTCTTAGTCTGAATTTTGGAGCTCAATAATTTTTGCTGCTCCGATTTCCCAGGTGACTGCGGTTGTGTCTGCATTGTTGTTTTCGACTCGTTAGGCTTACACCAATTGTGTGCCTATCCGGTACTGCAATCGTGTCTAATGATAGGCCTATTTTTAATGATTTTTGAGAATTAGGTTTTATGCATTTGTTAGAAACAATGGAAGATTCAATTCACCGCTGTTCGTTAGAGTTGCCTGCAGGGTTATCCGTCAACATACCTTTGCATCTGCTTAAGCCACTGGACGGAATCAGATCCCGCTTAGCCAGGATAGGCCTACTCTAAGGCTTACTCTGTGGACCGTCACCGGAGGGGGATTTAGCTGTCTGAGCTCAGTATTCAAAATTCGCATTAAAAATTGCAACCAAACCGTTACCGATAGCGGATTGGTTTTATATGAATAGAGTTCCTATGTGAACTTGAACTCGGTTACTCTTTACTTCTAACCGTGCATCGAACCCGTACAACATCCTTTCTCTAAAATAACGTGTCAGTCACGATGTCACTGACTGGCTTAGACTATGTTTTAAGATGTCTGTCATCGTAACAGCGCATCAGGTGGGGGCTCGTCTCCTTTTCCCTCTCCTCCCTTCCTTTTTCGTCTCTCCCTTCCGTTTTTTTCCTCTTTTTACCTCTTCCCTCCTTTCTCCTGTCATCCCCTCTTTCCCTCCCTCCCTTTTTCTTATAGAAGTAGGCCCCCTAAAATTCAGCTAGGGGTTTGGTATAGCGCTGTGAGCTTTCCAGCGGTGTCTGGAGCGGAGTCCCAGCCGAGATCGAATTTGGCGCATTTTAGCTTTAAAACATGCGATCTGGTGGCAACAATTTTAATTATTTTCCAACAAAATAAACTTACCAAACTGGCAAATTTCGTGCAGTTTAAACGTATGCTTATGTTTTGTCTGGAGGATTGGGGCCTGGGCCCCCTGCCTCCCCTTTGTCTACGCCACTGCTTTCGAGTTTGAAATGTCTTGCGCTTTTGTTTTGTTTCAGTCAGTAGCTGTGCTTACTAAGTTATGATCGATCGCGTTGGGCTTTTATTATTTCTGTTGATGCTGGTAATTAGTCTTTGTGGGTCGGAGTACAGATGGCGCGAGTGCGACGCGGAAGTGCTACAGTGCATGCGAGTGGAATTTGACGGGAAGTGCTTGATTTATAGCTATGCCTGCATGGAAACACTAATGCCGCTCGGCATGTTATTGACCAATCTGCAAATGCTAACGTCACTGTCGATCGTACATTGCTGTAGTACAAACAAACTCGGCCAAGCTTTTCGTATTATCATATCTGTGGTATCACTACGGAGGTTATTTTGAACTAAGCAGATTTAAAATACTCTAAACGCTTAAGGTAGGCTAATTAAACCATTCCAGTCTTGAACTACGCCGACTTTACATGGAGACTAATTTTATTTGGACTTACTGACATTATCACATGCTGGGTGATTTTTTTTGGAATAGGCACAGTACCTTCTCAATAGAGGACAGAAACTTGCTAGATCTGTTTTTTTCTGTGAACTTGTTATAATATTGTTTACCCGAGTATCTGAGATGCTTGGGCGCTGTCTTGTTTTTTCGTTGTTGTTTTATTGATGTTACTGATTGACATTTTTATGTAATGGGTGCTTAATGTATGTAGCGCCGAAAGTTGATCCCAACAATAGAATATGTTTCGGATATCAAAGTTCCTCTTTAGAAATCGTATTTTTGCGTGTTGCTGTTGCTGCTGATTCAGTGTCGCGAAAGGTCGGCAATGTCGACATCGGACGCCGGGTGTTTGCGGACAGCACGGTAGCGACCGCCTGCCTCCCGACACATGCTATGCCAGTCGACGAGGATAGCAACGGTTGCCATGATGCGGCGTCAGCTATCTCAGCCGCTGCATCATCGCCGTCAATAGTCTTACTTCCTTCGATGACCAAGTCCGTGTCGTATATGTCATCGACTTCCAACAGCAGCTACAGCACCAGCAATACCGGGTATATCGATCTCGGAAAATTTTTTTTCTGTCACTGATCGTTTTTTAAATTTTTTATTAATTACTGTAACCTAAAAGTTAATTATTTGTTGCGCTTTTTGACAAATACCCAAGCTTCGTGTTAAATATCATTTTAACACATATTGCCTTTATTGACTTTTATCAACTAACATTTGAGCTATTATTTGTTCTTTATGATAATTATTTTACGTTTCATCGGCTTAACTGTTCTTCTCACGTGATTAATGTGTTTGACATTTTTGTACTAAGCCTAGTTAAGTTGCACATATGGTTATTGAATTGTTTGTACCTCAAATACAATTTCATAATAAATATATAATGATAGTGTTCCATGCATTATAACATTTACATATAAATCGCGTCAACGACAAAAAAAACAGAAATTAGTGACCCGTTTAAAATATATTCCTTTAGATACCCTATATCTTACTTAACGATGCACCATATTGGTGAGTAGAAATCAAGCGAGTGCTTTTTGTAGTGGATTACTGTGAGAGTGTGCACGAAACTGCACGGGCGTGAGTTAAGTCGCTACGGCTTGAACTTTCAGCAACGCGGGTCTCGTAATATTCACGACCGGCGAACAACGTGCATTGTGGGTAGATTACGGTGATAAATTACAGATAACTGCGAGCGTCGGATCTAGAATACGTATTAGTAGGAACGGCGGACGTAGCCTACAGAGCGGCTAGCTTCGATGCAACGACACGGTTCGACGACGGGAAATATTGCCAATTAGACCGTCCAGAATAAGCCGAGTACAGCAAGTCCGTGTGAATCCGAGTGGCGCACTGGATGAGATGGAAGGATGAATTGATGGTAGATCTGCCGCAGACTGCATACTGAACCGATACCTTCTACCGGCTATTCTCAAAAATTTTGCTCAGTTGATACAGTTTATTATTTTATAGCAAAGAAGGTGACAAAAACACATTCTTTCACTGCCGCAATATCAGAAACACGCACGAAACTTTTAAGGCCGAGACCGAGACGAGATCGAGACAGACGTTGCAGTTCCCGAGACCTTGTCAAGACGTACGGTAAAAGTTATTAATTAAGCATCAGAAATATGGATCGCTCACCAATGTCACTCACAAATGATATTTTAAGCGACCATGTTAGCGTGGTTGTCATTTTCCCATGTTACATTTTGGGAACTTAAATAATAATGGCTTACACATTGGTTTGCACATCTAGTTTTGCTGACGTAAGCTATTAATATTGCTGCAATTTGCAGCAATAAGTCAATAAGCTGTAAAAAATAAACAACAAATGGATAAGCAGATTATTGCTTAAACATATCCATCCGTTGCACACACAAAATCAGTAGAAAACACAAGTCAACTACAATCTGTCAAAATAATGACTAAGCAAGTGTTTTTCATTTCCATTTGCTACAAGTCTGTTTGCTACAGTAAGCAAAAACAATCATTTGATTGCAGCTTAGAAACACAGGCGCTACTGGTTAGTGTTGGAGAACTAGACCTAAGTTAAAGTTAAAAACGAACTTATGAAGCGCCATAAAACTAAACGTGTGTAAAGATACAGAGGCGCTGGCTACGTCACAGTTAACCACTGTTTTCAAAAGCAACAGTAAACAGACCTAATACTATGCACAGCGCACGCCTGAGCAAAACGTCTCGACGAGACGAAATAATCCGAGACCCGAGCGGAGACGCTAAGACTGTTTGCGCCGAAACCGAGACGAGACCGAAACGTTAGTACGTTTCGATACGAGATCGAGACGTGGAGACCGAGATTACATCTCTGCACAATAATCGGAATGATCTGAACCTAACTAGAGAACAGAAAGGCGTAGAAAAAATATCAGAATTGGTGTGAACGTTTCTCAGATCAGAAGTAACCGGCATGCCAATAGATCAGGGTTGAGTGCGGTGGTCAAGTACGTAGGCCTATCGCCAGGCGTGCGGCATTCGGCCTAAATGCGGGCTTGCTATTTTTTAAAATGTTTTGATTATTTTCTGATTTGATTCCCGCAGCAGGCTAAGCTGGCTACCCGTTAGCTTTCGAGTGCAATTTCAATTTTTCGCACCGTATCGCATATATTGCCAAAAGAGCGGAGCTTGCGCAATGCACATCGACCTAACTGTACTGCATTTCGACGACAGTATCGCGTAATTCGCGTTGCACTGGGACGAGCACAAATTACTGTAATTGGCGACGAAATTCCGATCGTAATGCACTCGTGGGAGGTTTGTGTCAAGTTTTTTTTCGAAGACAAACCGTAACTAAAGAAAGTCCACTGTATGGACGAGAAGCAAGTTGGTCGCCGCGCCATGCAGAAAATTAAAATATTCAGAGACTGTATCGCCATCGAACGCAATCATTCACCCAAGTCGATCAGCTGATTTCACGCATCAGGAGTAGTGTGTAAGCCACTAGATGACGCCGCTATACGGCGCTGCTAGCGCCGTCACGATGGCAGCCTATGGAGCCTGCGCGTCTTGGCGTAGCTGTTTATTGTCTTTGGCACGAGTTTATTTATAACAACTAACTCGATTTTTGTTCACTATCACCATTCTACCCCAAACTTTGTGATGTTCCCTTTGCCACAAAATCGTTTACGGTAGACGTGCAAATGGTGGAGATGCTTAGAAATTGGGTCTACTCGTCGTCAAGGTAATCCAACTTGTATGAAAACCGTCACTTATTTTGAACGTCACACAAGACGAGCGGACAGACGGACGGACGGACGACATATAATTGCATAAGTCGCGTTATTTGCTATTGAATGGCGCGGGCAAAAACCAACATTTCACATGGCCGAATAGACTTGCTACTGACTTGGGTTTAAAGCGAAGAGTAGGTGCATCGTTCGTATGTCGTTCGTGTAAAACGAAGATGGGTTGCCAGTGGCAGTCGGTGTACGTGGACTACGTTCACATGGATGCAAGTTATTATTCCCGCCGGCACAATCCCTTATGTCGCGCTGCGGCTGCTGTCGTCGTTGGGACGAAGTGGATATGAAGTCGGCACAAGCCACGCAGTCTCTCTTGACGACGCTTTTCAGATGTTGCTTTGATGTTTCGTCATAATGCTGGAGAATCGACGGTTTGTCTTGGTCGTTCTGATAAAATGAAACGTGGCTTCGCGCTCCACAATACAGCTAATTTCATTGCAGTTAATCGAAAGCTTACACGACTAAGCAGGCTCGACGAGCGCACGATGTGCACACGATGAGCGCCTGCAAAGAGCTAGCTCCATGAATGCTTGCAGTATCAAACACATGTTTGATACCAGTGGCTGTAACAAATATTACCTAACGAGCGTTAATACGAAGCAGATATGCATGTAGAGCGGTAATGGGAGAGATACCTCGTTTCACAGAACGGAACGCATTTCTCGTTTATTGAGTTTGCTTTAGTCAATTTCGCAAAACTTTACGCAGCGTTTTTCGTTTCGACAGTTCGCCCTGATAAATCATATTGCTGTATGTCTGACAGTAGTTGTGTTCGTTGTGGCTAGCATGTGATCGTGATATGTAGAACTTGTCGTGTTACTGTTCTGAACACCTGGTTTGAACCCACCACGTCAACTTCGATAAAATATATTAAGTACCGCTTTCATCGTGCCCGGGATCACAAGAAATAAATTGTTAGTTGATTTAGTAAGCTGTGTGGTTTTGCGCAGTAAAGTAAGCTTAGTCGTATAATCGATTTTCGTCAGACAACTAAAACAGTTGGAATGCGGTATGTCTATATGGGCCTACGAGTATAAACTTACATTGTTTCCCGGTTGCGTTACTTCAGTGAACGACCCGACTAAATCGAAGCGACGCGACGCGACTGATTTCCCGCTCGTTTGCTGTCCCGACGGCACCCAAGTTCAATTTATCGTACAGTCGGGGCTGGACTGAGGTCGACTGCGCTTCGTGACGGATCATCTACCAGTGTCCCGAACCGCCCGATGCTTCCGACTCGTTCAGTTGTCTTGAGACGTATCTTTGTGACACTTAGCCAGAGATAACGTATCGTTGTCCACGCGGGTTTCGTACGTACAGAAAATGCGCTGGGACAACGCAGAGATTTCCAGATGCTAAATACATCAAGGGACCGTCGTCTGAAGTGCAGCACGAGACAATACTTTTTAAGATTTTTTCCCGATAAATTGTCATACATCTGTATTTGCCATCACTGTATTAGTGTATAGTATACTTGCATATTGTGGTGCCATAGCGTTATGGATAAAGGGCGCTTTAGCAAGTGCTTTTGATGTGATACGTACGGTGGCGAGTTTCAGAATATCGGACCAATATTAGAGATGCCTGCTATGTAAGCCCGATGAAAAATAGTTTCGGAAGGCACAAAGTTTGGTAAAACGCGCATTTTGTCATAACACCAAATCTACGTTGTTCTTGTGTCGTGAGACGAGTGTTGGTTGGCTGGTGTGTCAGTGAGTGTGACGTGATTGGTCCGACGGCAGTGACGTCTAGCGGAGCGTCTGGTTGTCTGTCGCGGGGTGATGGACGCGCACCTGTTCGTGAGGTTCACCGCGTCACGTTTGCCGAGGATCGCAACAAGTACCTAAACGCCGACGACGACCCGCTCTGTGACGGACTCGACTTTGAGCTGGAAGTACTCCAAGGTCTTGCCGCTCAGCGCGCTTCTGACGACGACGACGTCGAGCTTATTCCTCGACACTCCATCATCAAGCTCCCGAGACCGCCCAGGTACAAGCTTACTTAGTTAAGTCGTGTACAGTGCGACAGAAATGAAATGAATTGCCAATTCTTTTTTGCTTTGCCTATGCAACGCAACTGAATTGTCATTTTAGTTTATTTTCGTTTATTTCGCCCGCTATATGTGCGTTTTAGGGTCTAGGGCTGTTTGTTACATGTTTTATTACTTGCATATAGAGTTAAGGGTTTTTAGTGCTATTAGCTGTCTGTTTTGTAACTTTTTGTTATCTAGGACTTGGATCTTTGTCATACTGTGTGTCCATTAACATAGCGTGCATAAAACTGTATCACCTCTGACTGGTCATGTCTCAGGAACGGTGAGAGATATCCCCCAAGGTTACTATTAGTCACTAATAGAAGGTGGCATACGCCCTTTCAAATAAGATAAAAATCATCAACCTTGGATTACTTTGAAGGTCAGTACTGCAACAGGATCACAGGAAATGTATATGTGGTATGTATATGTATATGTATATGTACCACACGCGTCTTTTTTAGCGACAGCTGGGCTTTCTTGTTGTGACAGTTAGTTGTATGACGAACAGTCAAGTCGGCTCGGAATAGATCATTCTATTTGCGACGGTTTATCTCGACGACCGGTAGTCGCCTGTTTCCGTTAAAAGAAATGAGTATCACTTATTCACACGAGACAGCGCTTGTTGACAGAGTGAGTGAGTAGTTTCTGAACGGCACATCAGCACAAAAATAGGTCATTCAGTGCCATACGTGACAGAAACCGTTAATGGAAACCGTTTTGTCTGACACCGCTTTAACACACCCATACCACACATTCTGTAGACACGGTCGCGTAACTGTACCATAATATCTGCAGACTACCTTCAAATGGTTTTGGTACAGCGATGACGCTAAAAACCTTGAGGCGTTTTAAGGACGATAATGAATTTGAACTATTTGCAGTTTGCTGAGAAAGTTTTTCGCATGCAATATTATTGATTTCTGTTTGGCATTCAGTCGATACAATCACACTACACTGTAATTGAGACCATGTCCAATGTTGGACCACCCTAGCTGTATATTGACTGGCTGCTTTCACTGCCTGGCTGTCTGCTGGGTTACAATATCTACAAGACCCAACATGTTGGCGGGCAAAGCCATCGAATTTTTGTCGATCGCATCTGTATCTCTCTTCCTGGCTAGCTTTATACCACGAGACACCATAACGGAAATTGCAATGTTTCGGAACTATGCAAAATACGCTTAACAGTTGCCAAAATGGAAATTGCGTTGATAGCAAATAACCTTTTTGTGAATGTTTGTTTTTGCCTATCGTTGTACTGTCAGTCAGTCGTTTATCACGCTGCACAAAATACTCGCAAAATCACAACAACAGAAAGAGCTAAAACTAAGTGAGCTGAAATAACAAAAACAAACTGTAATAACGATGACGACGTCGGTAAGAATAATCAATAATGATGAATGTTTGGAGCATCATTTTGCGACAATGATGGCGGATGAGTTCGTCCATCTGACGTAGTTTGCGTTGTTTCTGCTGCAGCCCTGAGAATCACGAGAACCCGTTCATCGCGGACGGCGAGTTGCGGCGCAAAGCGGACTACATCATACAGTAC
>Ga0209671_1002899_pt1 | contig 16143 bp, 6 predicted proteins | sample WorMetHERISLAND2_2_FD_187401 | JGI IMG/M metagenome (GOLD analysis project Ga0209671, IMG submission 187401) | Marine gutless worms symbiont microbial communities from Max Planck institute for Marine Microbiology, Germany - Olavius geniculatus... | ecosystem: Host-associated > Annelida >...
GTACATTTATTTAGATTTACTATTTTATATACAGGTGAGGAGGGAAAGGAGGGGGGGTAAAATGTAGTGAATATGTAAAAAAAACTGTATACTGAAGCTGTGGAGTTAATGAATACGTCAGGCAAAAATGGTCACATTTTTTGTGTTTTTTTATTGAACATTTACAAATGTTTTTATTTTGAAAGTAAAAAAGCACATTTTTGACTCTAAAAATTAAGGTTTATTATGTTTATGCATTCTAGTAAACTGGCAGGAATGCAGTGAGAATGTTGTTTATGGTGCAGTGTATTGCTGATCCATACAAGCAGAACGAAGCCATCACTGATGCCTTACATCGTCGGCCGGATGAAGACTTTGACAGTTTCTGTGAGGCACTGATTGAAACAAAACAGGAGCACATTGTTAACGCTTATCTGCGACCCAGCGATGCACGTGGCATTGGCGATGCTGCAGAAGGTTGATTCGCTTATTGACTAATGTAATCTCTGTTGCTAGTGTTGACCAGCTGGGGAAGAAACACCATGTTTTGTGTAACAGGTTATAAAGCCTTGCTACCAGGATTGCTGGCATACTATACACTCTGTCCCAAAAAACGTCACATTTTGTGATTCTCCATATCTTTGCCAATTATTAACCGATTTTCAAAATTTTTTCACTGATGCATTCTGTGGATGATTATCGAAAAATGGTTATTGTATATCCTGCCACACTTTAACTGTGTTGCTACACTACCTTGTGAAATATAAATGCAAGAAAAACTAACAATAATAGACAGCAAGCACGTTGGTAAACAAAATACACTTCTGACCAAAATGCAGTGAATAATCTGTATGATGCTACACATTGTTAGATCTCTTTCTTTGGATATCTGGCATATTGAACAATGTGTTTGTTTCTGGCCTTTGTGATTTAGCAAACTTACCATTTTATCCACAGTGGTCACGTTCTCTTCAGTACGTGTATACTTCAGTCTTTCAGTTTCATGCCTTTGGTTAATGCTGCATGTTTCCCAAATATCTGTTGATAACATTTCCACTTTTTTTCTGTTGCAGTTTATCTTCAAAAATTTTGCCAGTATTCTCCAAAAAATGTATTTTTCAAACTGGTACAAGTTACAAGTTCTTAATCAGAGCCTTGTCTCCATTGCTAGATGACACATTATATCACCAGTGTATCTTCACTGCATTAAAAATTATTATTTATGACAATATTGTCTGCTTTTTTACAAACATCAGAAATGTATGTACGAGGGACACATTGTAGATGCTGGCTGTTAATAGGGCTGTATGCTAGTTTAGCTGGAGTTGTTTTACACTTCCAGCTCAAAATGCTGAAAATAGAAAGAGATTCAGTGCAATGAACCAAGCTGTTTAGGCGAAATCTTCCTTTGCTTCTTTTTGCCATTGCAGAGATGTGTATGTGTCCTTTTCTATGAAATCAACAACTTTGCAAGAACGCAGGATGACGTTATGCATTCCAGCCTGAGCTGTAACTCAAATATTCGATTCATATGAGTAATTGCTTTAATTCGAATACTAATATTTTATGACAATGTCAGTAGTTTGATTATGGATATACCCGGTGTGTGTTTGTGTTTGCAGCACATCTCAAGTCTCTCGGCATTTAACTTCGAGGTCAGTGCTTTCTGATGTGTTGTCTTATGCAGGGTTGGCAGGTTTCTGCCAAAGGTGGTTTAAATCGTGGTCAGACTGGTTAAAACTGCTTTAGCAGGAACTGGCTTTTGCCAGTTTTTGTGTAGATTTTGATGCAAAACAAATGCATTACACTACGAGCATTTTTAAAATTAACAATTTCTTGAAAGTCATTGTTCAACAGAGTTGCATTTGTGCTGTAAATGATGAATTTTGCCTCTGAAACATTAGAATTCGGTACAAGTATAACATGTTAATCAGCTTATACTGTAAAATCCTGTACATAAACACTTTTGAATACCAGTCAGTTATCAATGTAATCATGTATTCACGACCAAGAACTCAGCACTGACAATTTTAGATGCTGGGTCAGATTTAAACCTGGTTAGGCCATCTTTGGTAAAAGTATTGGGTTCTCACATAAAGTTGATTTGGGTGGGCAAACATTAGGTGGCTAAACTCTTTTGTTAATAGACCAAAGCTTATTAACTTTTTCATCGAACATTGGAGGTATTTGCATTTTTGGCTTTGCTACAGGCCACTGTACAGTTGTGCAACAGTTGCACATGTAGACAGCTTCTTAGCGAGACTTAAATCATGCATGTATTGTTGTAAATGCTGAAAGTCTCAAAGCAGTGTAGAAGATGCACAAGAAAGCACAGAGCAAAATTTGCAGTGAAGGCGTGGTAATGCAGACTAACGTTGGCTGTTGATAGGCACAAGTGAGTCCGGGGTACAGCCGGGCTTGACAATGGTTCAGGAGACGACTACAAATGCTGGAGACCAAGTGCTGACAGCCCCCGACGTTTCAGGTCTGACATGTATGATAGAATGCATGCAGGATGTTATATATAGCCTAGTGATGTTCTGTAATGTGTCAGTAGTCTGTTGGTGGTCAGGTGGTCACTGACTGATGGCTAATTTGAGCCAGGCGACACTGATTGTTGCATAGATCATGCATTTTGTAATCATGATCATTGATAACCGATGATGATTACTGAGGAATCACTGCAGGGAAACTGTATATCGTTGTAGTTTGTGGCGTTGTGAATTAATGGTTAGCATGTTGCACTAACGATCACAGGTCGCTGGTTCAACTCCCAGTCAGTACGCTGCCAGGCAGCAACTTTGGGCAAGTGGTTCAAACACATGTGCCTCTGTCACCAAGCATTAGGCCTAAAATTTGGATTTTGGAACCAGTCTAATCTCCGAGAAGGTAACTGTTCAACCCACGACACCGCTGTAAGAAACACTTGATGGTGATGCGACTGAGAGTCTAATGTATGCACTTCTGGTTGCAAGTCTACCGCTGGTTGTGTAAGCGCATATGTTTGATTTCGAATCAGACTGGAAGCTGGCTTGTTGTCCATTACCCATTGAAGACATCACAGTCGCACCTTGCACTCAGCTGTTCTACGAGGCAAACAAAGAACAGGTTTGTTTGTTCACACAGTTTGTGTCAACGGTTTGCTACCATAAAGCTGCATACAGAGCGACGTAATTGAACTGAACTGAACTGACATGATTTTGTGTTGACAAACTGACCAATGGGCAAGCAGTAATGCATTACCGTAGACACCATCTAACTGCGTCGATGACTACGTGGCAATGCTCATGTACGCGTCAATCAATGACCAACCTGCTTGCCATTGGTCAGTTCATGAAAAATTAAATCATGTCAGTTTTAGGTTGCTACGTGCCTTTATGCTTAGTCATTAACTCTAATCTTAACCCTAACCTAATAGCTCATGTGGCTACAGAAACTAATGGTTTAACAGCCATGCAGTTAAATTGAAATTTAATAAAAGTTTCGCTCTTTCTTTCTCTCTTTGTAAAGGTAAAGGTAAAGGTCATCAATTTGTATAGCGCATAGTCGCGAGCATGCGCACGCCTCTAATGCACTTTCGTCACTAACCAGAGCCACCTGCCGCACGGCCACCGTGTGCAGCCTGCAGACACAGGCTGGCGCAGCAGCCAGCCAGGCAACCCCAGTCAGCTGTACCAAGGTCCCCACCTTCCATAACTCATGTTACTTATTGTCCCACGGAGGGTAGAAGGCTGAGTCGACCTAGCTGGCAGGTTGCACACCGAGATGGTTTACCTGCCCGCAGGCGGTCATCCATCGCAGTACTAACCGGGCCCGGCATAGAGTAACTTCGTTTCAGCTGAAACACGTTACCAACTACGCCACGCCACTAGTCCCCTCCTATTTCTTTAGTTCCAGCTATACTGTACCCACAGGATTAGGCACTATGCAAGTGGTTGGTCAGATTATGGATAACAAGTTTTATTCACTTTTTTTACATTTTTTATTACTGCCACGTTTTTGAACATTTTTTTGTTTTACTCTAGGACATTTTTACATGTATGCGTGTATGTGGCAGTCATATGCGATGAGTGGAACATGTCGTGGCAAGCTGCTGTTGATCTGTAATGATGAGTTTCATGGCCATCAGTCGATGTCAGCTCGTGCTGGTGCTGATGTTGATGTACGCAACATCATGATGCTGTTCAAACGACTTCATTTTGATGTCATTTACCACAGCAACCTCACTGCGACAGTAAACACTTTACACTACTCGCTGTCTTACTAGCTGCCATTGTAATAGATCGTGCACTGTGTCTTAGAAAACCGGATATCTGCTACATTTTCAGAAAACTATAACAGTTGTGGTTCAATTTAAATTTGATTTCAGCTGTAGCTCCACCCCAGACCTTGCTAGGGGAGCTTACAGCACTCTCACAGACCTCCTAGCTGGATGTCTGGGTCTACTTCTAAGGGAGGGTGGGAAAGAGGGCATGCAGGGAGAAGAGAGGACGGGACGGAGGAGAAACAAGGGGAAGCCTTTTTGGTGATGTGGCCGAGGAAGTTTTTTATGCCTTAAGTCCACCTCTGTGTACTGTGTACTTATGTTGCACTGCGTGTGTACAGGAGTTGATGTTGTCTGTGTCGACTACACATGGTACTCTGTACTGTGTACTGTGTACGTTGAGTACTGTGTAATGTGTGCTGTATACATTGTGTACTGTGCACTGTCAGTACTGTGTACACTGTGTACTGTGTACTCTGTGTTGTACTGCATGTGCACAGGAGATGTTGTCTGTGTTGACTGAGCTATCGGCTGACACCTCGCTGGGTCATGACGACTGCTTTGCACTGTGTTTAATGTCCCACGGTCAACTGCGCACTCTGCCCGTGTCATCATCAGACAGCAGTCAGACGGTCGAGTGCGAGTGTCTACTTGGTAGCGACTGTGCCGCTGTGCCGACGTCCTGTCTTCTCGCACCATTCTCTAATGACAGATGTCCGTCACTGCGTGGCAAGCCAAGGATTGTTATATTCCAGGCGTGCAGGGGAGGTATGTGCCTACTGCCTCCCTCCCTAAAAAGTTTTTGATATTATGTGTCAAAATGGTATGCTTTCGTGGACTCTTTGATCAATTTTGTTTTATTAACCAATTTTTAAAAAAAATTACTGTCAGAATCAGGACAAAATTTGTAATAGCTAACAATTTCACCACACCTTGAGGCATGTCGCTACACTACCATGTGAAATGTTAGCATTTTATCTATCGCCATTGGTCAATGTTGTTGTTGGCTATTTGATTAGATTAGTAAAAACTGCAGGATTTGACATTTCTTTAGACAATAACTGATATAATAAACAGGTTATTTTTTATTGTTAATTTCTTAAAATGTGTTATTACAGAAATCGTTTTGTTTTTACTTGTTGCTTTTTAGACACGGACATTTCACAAGGTAGTGTAGTGACACGCTGGGATCTACAGTGGGAGTGTCATTACAAATTTTTCTTGATTCTGACAGTGAAAGAATTTCGAAAATCGGTTTATATTTGATGATGAAATTAAGGCATATGAAAAAAGTGCTGCCATTTTTCGGTCCACCCTGTGCACACAGATGCTGTCGACCGGACACAGACAGACTTTGGCTCTGACGACACATGCGACTCAGCAGTTGTCACGACAGCCGATGCCGAACCAACTTCACTGCCACACAACATCCACCTCAGCTTCAAGGACTTCATCATCGGATACCCTACACAGACTGGTATCATTCATTCATTCTCTGACAATACCTGGAGTTGCCTGGTAATAATAGTGGCTGTAGTAGAACTAGTAACTACATTGTGTTTCAGAAAACTGGACCTCTGACACATTTTCAACTAACTCCAACAATCCTGGTTTAGTAGCAACAGATTTTGGTACAAAAAAATTGCTATGTAATCAGCATTTAGTAGCATTTGTTACTTTATGAAAATATTAAGAACAGAGTACCAGGTGACGTTTTTCTGTGGCACCTGCAGAGAGGTAATTGCATGGTAATACTCTAATGAAACAATGGCATCAGTCACAAAATTTCAGTTAATTAAACAAGGATAATGTTAACAATTTGTTGATTATTGACATTCAGTTAAATGAACTGAGTGAACTCTCGTAATGGCTGTGCCATGATGACAGCACTATAAACATTGGCATTGATATTATTATTATTATTATATTATCATGACTGTCAAACTGCTGTCACTTTCTCAGACACGGGTCTGAAGATATTTTTTTTTATCTGTGACGAACGCCTATGGCTGAAAAGCAACGTGATGAATGGAGAAAAAACGTCTCATGCCTTATGTCTGAGTAGCGGGACGTCATTTTTTTTAACATTTATTGTAATTTCTGACCAAAATAGACATATATAAAAAGGTAATATTACTTTGGTAACATTAGTAATTAGCTGAGCTACATAATGTCTACAATGGAAATGAATTAGGAATTATAATATGATAGCAAGTGAGTTTTTAATGAGGGATTGAAGGTTTTGAAGTTAGTAAGTGCCAAGGAATTTCAGTGTTTTGGTGCTTCGATCCATAGACAATTTGTTTTGCAGGATTTTTTTAGCATTTAACAGGAATCCGTGATTCATAATCATGATCTAAATTGCCAACATAGTTGCTTCTTCTTCGACCCAAATACTCATTAAATTTGGTTGCTGTTAGTGTACTAGTATGTGCATTAAAGTATGTTGTGATGATTGTGCTGTGGTTGGATGTGATTGTGGTAGGGTTTCGTTCGTTCCGTAACACGCAGACTGGCAGTTGGTACTTGAATGCTTTGATACGAGTCTTTGCTGAGCGAGCTTGTGATACCGACGTTGCAGCCATGTTGAGACTGGTACACTTATGATTCAGACAGACATTGTTTAGTGTCTAGGATTACCTGTCCTTATACCCCAAGGCTGGATAGCTGTGAATTTATTTATTTATTTATTTCTTGACGCAGTATCCAGAACAATTACAGTGTAACATCACAGCTGGGCAACCAGGCAGAAATAAATGAACACTAACAGTTGCCCAACTGGTACATAAGAAATCCAACACTAAAAACACAAAAACTAGGCTACTAACATGGTCAGTAACATTGCAAATATGCTGACAAGTCAGTGTCTTTAAGGGATTGGCTGAAAGCAGCCTGAGAACTGAAGCAGACCGAGTCAGGCAGAGAATTCCAAATATTGACAATCCCGCATGCAGAAAAGTTTTGGCGAATACTCTTCGTGCAGCGTGTCTTGTACAGCTTGCAAACGTGGCCCCATGTACTAAAGTAGGTGCATTAAATGAAAAAAAAGACCATCAGCATCAATGTCTATTAATGCCGGAAAACTGGCTTAGCGTCTTTGTGGCTTTTGTAGCTGCAGTTTTCTAAAGGCCAGAAGTTCTAAAACGCTTAGATTTTTCTTGCGTGCCTTTGCATGATATTTCTCACACTAAACTGGATGAAGGAAGCAACTTGAGAATGATGCTAAGAGCAAGCCATGGCTGAAACCAATGTAGAACAGTTGATAGTTACTGTGAAATTTAGACCGAGTGTACATCATCATCAAGTCAAAACTGTGCATCATTTTTACTCCATTTATACTTCTACGGTGCTTTGTGGTTTTTCAGTGTTTATCACTAACTGATAGTAAAGAATTTTTCTCGTCTAGCCACGATTTTTTTGCGGCTTAGCTGCAGTCTTTGCGGCTTACTTGTGGCTAAATTGCTATTTTTGCGGCGGCGGCGGCGGTTTACCAAAATTTTCGCGGCTGGTGGCCGTCTAAGTCAGCAGTTCAGTGGGTCTGCCCGTTCTAGCTGGTTCCATTTTGATTGTACGTACAAGCGGATTTGGAGCGGGGATGTTTCACAGGCTGATAAAGCACCATCGAAGCAGGGTAGCTATGCAGCATTTGACAGCCCCGTATCCATGCAGCTTAAACATGTCTACAATCGCCAATGACGAGTACAATGGTGACGTGACTGATGACGTCACATGACTCCATAAGGTCAAGGTCATGACCCGAAAATGTCTGACGCTCATTATCTCCATGTCTGTGCAAGATATTCGTACAGTGACCGCAGACTACCTATAGGAAGCCGTCATGCTGAGTCCAACGGTGAAATTTTAAATGGTCATATTCTATTCTCAGAAACGATTCATCAGATTTGTTTCGTGTTTGGTTCGAGAGCATTGGGTTTATGTACCAGGTGGCAGCAGATTGAACTTTTTTTCTCTCCACCTGGATTCTAAAAGTTTGGATTTGGGATCTATGCATGCACTGTCGTTGCCATAGGGGGACACTGGGATAGACTTCCTTGCCGCCGCCGAATATACGGATCCACCGAAATTTTCGCCGCCGCCGCCGCCGCCGAAAATTTGCCGAAAAAATGCGGCTAGCCATAATCGCCACCGAATATCTGAAATTTATTAGCCACCACAAAAAATTCGGCGAACCTTTGGCCACGCATTCCGTTTGGTCTGCTTTTATACCCAATTCACATCGGCGATGTCGACGCGACTCAACTGTCATGACATTATGGACTACTGTTCTTAACTCTGAACTAAACACTTACTCATGGACAGATTTAAGTCCACAGCAGCATGCACATATGGAGTTTTTATGTGCATCGAAAAATTAGTGTTGTAGCTGTATTTTGACCGAAAATTAGCCGTAACGTTGCTGGAAAATTTTGTTTGCAACAAAATTTGACTAATCCAGATATCAATCGGTTCAGCCGGATTTATTTCTCTAAAAATTCGGCTAGAAAGTTTACACTGGGGGCACGCGTTCCCCTAGGAGTTTACCGAGTTAATCAAAATATTGTTCAAAATGCACCAAAACACTTCGTGTTCGCACAAAAAATCGGAAAAAGTCCTGAAGCAGGAGACACTCCTTTCCACCCTCAAGTCCTTCCTTACATCCAGGTTCTGGCTGGCCATGCCTCTATGATGCAAGCGTGCGTTGATGATGTTGTATGTAGGTGAACGAGTGCGTGTCCGGCTGGGTGTCAAACTGCGAAGATGCTCTGCTCTACAAAGGTCGTCAGTGCGCCTCAATACACGATAACCTCACGCGCGCCCACCTTTACCTCTTCCCTGCCATTTCATCCACTACGACAACGACTACTACTAGTACTACTACAGCGTGAACTACTACTACGAAATTTGGCGACAGGGCTTTCTCTGTGGCCGGGCCGGTCGCATGCATGCAGCAGTTCTTGAAGCAGACACCGTCAGCTCATTCGAGCGCGAACTGAAAACACTTCTATCCATGTTTTTAACGAGTTTTAATTGTTGACATTTGTAACGCACTCCCGGTCCAGGCTCGAGTAGGGAGGGCACTATAACTGCTACTTAGGCGCCTTAATTTTTTCTGAGACTTTGGCGCTTTATAAATCATTTACTTACTTACTTACTTATTTACTACTACTACTACTACTACTACTATACTACTACACAATCTCAGGCTGTTGTATCCTCATCGCAGAGTGAACGCTACAGCGTCGTTGACGTTCGATCCTGAGTGACGTAATGAAGAGGAATGTATTAGCTAAACAACGACCGTCTGCACTTCCTGGAAAACTTTAAACGGCCATATCCTAGCAACGGGTCATCCGATTCACTTCCGGCTTGATTCTGGAGTGAAATTAAGGACTGTATAATCTGTCAGGAGAGCAGGGAGCAATTGCTGTCGGAAAATTGTCAGAAAATTTGCTTGTTGTCTGAAAATTGTTGTTGAAAAATGCAAAATTTGGACAAAAACCCAATTTTGTTGAAATTTTGGGACAGAATTGAAATTTTAGTTCGTCGGAAATGGGCAATCGTTTGTCGTAAAATTGCAATTTCCTGCGCCGCCTCACTACTGCATGATGCATAGAACTCTTAAAATAAGGACTGACGGCGGCCATGCTCGGTTCCGCGAACTTGGGTCCATGGGTATTTTTATTTTTTAGTATTTCCAATATAACTTTGTCAAACGTGGTTCGTTTGTTACAAAATTCTGTACACAACGTGAACAAATGCTGCATATTTGGTTGCTGTATGATTCCGCCTACTTTATTCACACTGATACGCAATTGAAAAGCTAAACTACTAGAAATGTCAGAGTATAGCACCAGTGAATACAAAACAAACAGTGAAACTTTTAAGTTACTCGATTGTCATATGTTATAACTTCTTAAGGTGTTGAACTTTACGCAGCTGCATGACTAGTGACTGCAGACTACTGTATAAATCACAGACTTGCTGCTTATCATAACAATCAATGCCACCGTCGAGCTTTTCGCAGGTATCATCGATAACTCTGAACAACCTTGAAGGCTAAAAATAGAGGTTTTCGTGACTTCTTTTCAATTTCTGGCTGCGGTGCATATTTTGAGAATGAATTGCGCCGAAATGGCTGGAGATAGATAAGACAACCTGCGTATAAGATTTTTCGCATTAAACGTAGATTTTAGCTGATTAAATTTCGCCCCCCCCTCTTTTTAGATTCAAGAAGTTTTCCGTATACGCGGCGTCAAATATGGGTACGCCTTCAAAATGCGCAATTTCTGGCATTCCACTAATTTAGCGTGAGAACGGTTGCAGATAGGCAAAGACTTGTTGCTTACCGCAACAAGCACTGCTGACGAGCTTTCCGCGGGTACAAACATTGATGACCTTGAACGACCTTTAACTCTGAAAAAGTAGGATTTTTGTGATTTTTCGCAATTTTGAGTTGCGGCGCATTATTTCAACCGTGAATTACGCCGACATTACTGGAGATAGACCAAGACTATCGCAACCTCCTTTCAAAAAGTCCTGCCAACGGAGGCCTCACATTTGGCTACTCTTTCAAAACGCATTGTCGTATTACGCGTTGTAGGCCTACGCTGATTCCCCACGTGGCAGCACCGATGTTGTCTCGCATCACGTGAGCTTTGCTCAGATTGCTTGTTTTGTCTCTGAACTTCCGAAGGTGTCGCGGGTGCGTTATATTCCTAAGTCGTGCGTCTGTGTGTCCGTAAGTCGCAAATAGTTTGCTAGCAGGTTATTTTTGTATTCAGTGGAGTGAATTTCGCCAAATTTCGGTTTTTGATGATAGCTGAGGCGAAAAAAACAGTCTTCAGTTTCAAAGGTCAAGCGCGATCGATCATCGCTGTAAGGTCAGGTGTGCCAAACTGCGCGACTCACAATTCTATCCGTATCTCGGTAAAAAACGCATATTATAGGTCTGGGCCTATACTGTACCAAATTTAAATAAACTCGTTAGGTTTTCCAAATCGTGGAGTCAAATTCAAGGTTTTCGGTATCGGCAGATTAGGTGCGTGGAGTATAGATTAGACAGATCACAATCTTAAATAATTTTTGTAACCATTTTAGTTTACACTTTAAGCTTACCGTACACTGTGTAGCTGGACAGTGGACAGACGCCGTGTTCGTTTGAACATCATCTTTATTTACATGGTTACACTGCGTATATATGTAGTAGGCCCACCGGTCATTGTAATATTTCGGTAAATCAATCAGTCAAAACAATGACGTACCAGGATGCGTAAAGAACGAAGCAGATTTCAACTTTGCACAGTCATTTATTTACTTTAAACCACCGGGTGCGACTGACATAATATCACGATGTTTGGAGTTTGGACACGTACGTCGTATGCAAGAAGCGGTTGCTGCCAGTGTTCGATTTGCCGAGGGAGCTAAGGGGGGGACCCCCACTAGATAAAAACGACCTCTCCACTGGAACTTGTCCAGTTGCTCCTGGAACTCTTCTGGGTGCCGACCCCCAGACAAGTTCTGGACTGACTGGACTGGAGTCGGATTATTTAACGATACTATATAGCGTCGTTAAATAATCCGACTCCAGTCCAGTCAGTCCAGAACTTGTCTGGGGGTCGGCACCCAGAAGAGTTCCAGGAGCAACTGGACAAAAAGTGGAGGTACTGAAAAATTTTTTTGCTCATTTCGCTCGCAGATTATTTGTATCCCCACGTTTAAGTTTGTGACGCCGTCCTTATTTGCTTTCATTATTATTTCAGTTGCACTAAATTTGGTCACTTGATTCTCGGGAAAATGAATATTTTGCCAAACATTTAGCCTATAATTGCCACTTGTATTTTAAGGCTATAATGCACCAAATTCGATTTCGCCTGGGGCTCTGCCGCAGCCCCAACTGGAGAGCTCATGGTGCTGCCGCAGACACTCTAGCGGGAATTTAAAAGGCAGAGAAGAGAATGAAGGAAGAAAAAGGGGGAAAGATACTCTGGATTTGCTCCTCAGGAAAAATTCTTAGTTACGCCATTGCAAAAAAAATCTATCTTATTTACAAAAAGCTTCAGCCCTGGATCTACTGGGTCCACGCGCCTCTTCAAATCTTGAATGCGCCCCTAAAATATGTTAAAATGCGTTAGCGTTAGCGGCCGGGTGTCTGCCCCGGACCACGATGGGGGAGTTCGCGATGCTACCCAAACCTCCTAATTCGCTGGGGATTGGGATATCCCCTCTTTCCAGAATATCACCTATCCCACACCCTATCCTATCGGCACCGCAGGCGCCTCGAACCTCGGCGCTCATTACCTTGCATGACAGACAGCCTAAACAAGTCACTGTACGTGTCATAGGCCTATAGTAAGTTTCGCATAATAATTTAGATCATTTTGCACGATATGTCAATGGTTGTCTCGCTGAAAATGTGGGGCAGAAAATGTGTATTTTTCTTTCTGTTAGAGGCTTTCAGTGACTCTAAAATATACTTAAAATGCGTTTGCGTTCTCGGACTCCGCTGGGGGAGCTCACGACGCTCTCCCAAACCCCTTAGTCGGCCAAACCCCTCTCAACTCTCGCGCGTTCGGCGTTCGCCAGCCGGCTACCCCCTACTGGTTTTTTGACAAATCGATCACTGGTTCTTGCGCATGAAGCATTTCGTCTGGCAGTCAGTCAACACTCGTGCAGGTGACCGACCCGATGACAGGCCGGAATGGAAGCGTTCGCGAGGTCGTCCTCGACATACGTGGATCCGTCGTGCAGCTGGAGGTCGACGTCGGGCTCACTGCAGATGCTGGATGGGACATGGTCGATGATCGTGATGTCTGGACGGCGCAACGACCCGTCGCTGGTTAAGCGGTCCAGTGAATGAGTGAGTGAGAGATTTGGTGCATGAGTTTTCTTTCTATCAACTTGAGCGTCAAATGATCCAGCGTGCGTTCACACAATTGTTGTCGAGGATGCATACTCTGCTCGACTTCGATGTAGTCGAGTGTCTGAGTCAGTGACGTCACTGAGTGATGTAGCTTCAACTGACACTGAGTCATCAGATACAGCGACAAAGTCATCTGAGTGATGCAGACATGTCTATTGGTACATGTGGTACAACGTCGGAAATGATAATTAACAAAGTAGCCCAGCGCAGTCAGTGAGACAATGTCATCATCCAACAACTGAATGAACTCCGGAAATGTCGAAACATCGGGCCCGACATCAGCATACAACAGCAGTGTGTGTACGTTCTGTGTAGACAGCTGTAAACACCGCTGATAGTCGCCACGTTTGTAAGCGTACAGCGCCTCGAAGTCTGTTGTGACAGTTGTGGCCACAGAAGCAAAGTCTCGCGCCATGAGCTGACGATATGTTGTCAGATGTTCAACCGCAGACTTCTGCAGTAACTCAACCAGTTCTGACGTGTTTTGTTCAGTTCTACACCGCGATAAGACACTATGACAGTCAACGAAGTTACGTGCGAGTATTGTCGATAAAATATTTATCAACTCGTCACTGAAACCGTTTCTTAACATTTTACGCGCAACGTGCAGCAGTGCGACTGCTGAGAAGTAAACAGAAAAACGTTCGTCGATTTTTGTCAAATCGTTCATCCAACGAACGCATGATCGTAAGGTAAGGGAGTAGCTTGACACCGTTGACAAAATGAAAAACTCACCGTTGCAAAGTGTGAACCACAAGTATGGCATTAAGTTGTCTAATCTCCAGTTAATAATTTGTGAAATCGCTTTCTGTAATTCTGATCGTGTTGGCCAACCAGTTAATTGTTTAATGTGACCTGGATGTTGCTGACGTCCCATGTAAGCATAACAGTTCCAAGTGGATTCCCGAGCACATTCTCCTATGTAAGCGTTTATGAACCAAGTGGATAAATGCTCTTCATCAAATAGCAGCTTACTTGCTAAAGACTTGTAGTTGAACGAGTTGTCCAGTAAGTTACAGTTGTTGACGAAATAATGTGGACAACGTGTGTCAGTCAACCAAACAGACAAAGTCTTCAACAATTTACAGGATATTCTGACAAAGTTTAAATTCTCAGTCCACCAGCTTCTTGGTTTCAATTCACAAGCCCACAACATGAGCGTTTTGGTGTGATAGTTACTCAGTGTGCCCGCTTCAGAGTTGTCTGCACTCTTAGTCAATTGCTCGATTTTTACGAAATATCGCAATGTATGATAAACAATCTGTTGTTCTGGTATCCAGCTGTTTAGCAGTACAATTTCGGCTCGTGAGAATGACATTCTCCACTGAAACTTACCCATTAGTTCGTGTTTTCTACATTGACGGTGTGCCACACCAACCACGTCACATCCGTTGCTGACAACACGATCAAGAGTTGCTAAGTCTGGCCAGCCGTAGTTTCTGTGTCGCGTTGGCCAATCAGCGGCTTGTGACGGCCACGACAGACAACGCACACAGCGAACTTTGTCAACGGACAATCGCGTCACGACTAAACGATGGCTATCTCTACATACAGCTGGTCCATGATCATCTCCGTCATTATCTATAAAGTCCTTGATGTTCGTCAAATATGCTCCCTCGTTGTACTCAATGTAGTTATATTTGCCATCATCAATGCCTTGTATCAGTAAGTAACGTAACGACAAGTACACATAGCCAGCTAAGTGACTGTCAATAATCTCGTATACTTTGACATAGTTGTGAAACTCAGCTGGTAACTCTGTTGGCGGTGGATGTCCTCGTGGTATTGCCAGCGTAGCGTTGTGGTAAAACATCACGTCAACATCACTAGCAAGCGGTACAAGCGGATCAATGTAGAACTCGGCAACACTTCCTGTTATTAGTGGAATGAATTCGGCTTCTTCGTCGTCCGGCGGACGTCTCAACTCGCCGCAACACCATGTAGCATCTACGTCGCAAATTCTTGGCCACGGAGGTAGTCGACAAGTACAGAGAAGAAACGCTGTAACTATTTCACTAGCATCGGAGCATTTGTCCCCCATGCTAGCTTTAACTCAATTCAGTTGACGCGTGAAACTTCTAAACGTTATCGTTCGAACGGTTAGGTCTAGTTCTGAACTGCTAGCATTGCTCCAATGACTGCAGACGCATGAACAGTCAGTCGTGTGTGACGGTAGATAAAAGACGTACCCGGTATAGTCAACGCTTAGATCCGTGTTAATACACACTAGGGAATGCAACTCGGGTACCCTGGTACCGAAAATTCGGGTAACCCGCCCGTTTTCAAACCCGTAAACCCGGGTTTGTGTGAGGGCAAAAACCGGGTTTTGGGGTTTAATTTTGAATGTCAATCAGTATACAGTACACTGCGCAGAAAAACGTGCAGAAACGGAAAACTCTTAATATGCAGCAAAATACCTTAAACAAACAAGATAATGTTCATACGAACACGGAGTCTATCCAATGCATTTCGATAGTTTACTGTATATGTCCGTATAAATATAGAATAAATAAATATCTATATAAAGATAGATTGGTAGAAAAAAATCAAACAGTTTAATTTCAAATTGTACAGCAGCAATGATCCTTTCATTCTTCTCTATTATTTCAACTAAATAGACCAAAAAAATTGTCAGTCACGAGACCATTTGATTCACCGACCTGGACACAGAAAGAAAGACGGAAGAATGGAAAGGTCACCATGCGATTATCTTGCACCGTTATAGAGATATGGCGCCTCAAAGATGACCTTTTGTGGTCACGTGACGTCATCGGTCACGTGACCATTCGACTCCCGGGTAAGGGATATGGGAAGGAAAAGAGAAAGAGGAAAGGGAAAGGAAAAGAAAAAAGAGGAAAGGGCAAGGGGGAAGGGAATGGGAAGGAAAAGGGGATGGAGAAGGGGAAGGGAAAGAAAAATGGAGAACGGAAAAGAGAGGGGAGGAAAAGGGGAAGGAAAAGGGGAAGGGGAAGGGGAAGGA
>Ga0209671_1002900_pt1 | contig 16141 bp, 12 predicted proteins | sample WorMetHERISLAND2_2_FD_187401 | JGI IMG/M metagenome (GOLD analysis project Ga0209671, IMG submission 187401) | Marine gutless worms symbiont microbial communities from Max Planck institute for Marine Microbiology, Germany - Olavius geniculatus... | ecosystem: Host-associated > Annelida >...
ATGAATTTCAGAGCCGAGATAGACGAATGACTCCACAACCTCAACAGGGTTGCCAGATATATAAACTGATGACGGGGTTAGCTGAGTCGATGGTGGACTGGATCTTGGTCTTCTGCCAGTTAACTTCAAGGCCTAAAGGACGGGCTTCGTCATTCACTACATCCAAGGCCAGTAGAAGAACCTCCAGCATTTCGGCAAGAAGAGCGACGTCATCAGCATAGTCGAGATGCAGATTCATAAACGGCTAAAATGACCACAGCAATGGTCTGAGTAAAAAAGTAAATAAAAGAATATTGCCTACAACGCATGGTGATCGAAGATGCAGAGTATAAACAAACAGTCTTGCACTGCAATGAAGATCATGAACGTTAAGTACACAGCGTTCTTATAGTCTGGTGATTACAGCAGATATTTCGAACTTATTGTGAATATCGTTGTTTGGTAATTTTTACTGTTGGTTTTTTTTATTACGTTTGCTTCGGCCGCAAAGCTCTAAGATGGCTACGTTGTCAGTTTCCATCTGAGCGTGTGCATACGACATAAACGGACTTTAACAAAGTATGGCAGCAAATCGTATATCGTAAAACTTTCACCCGTGCGGGTATTTTTCGACGCAGACTACACGCCTCGTAATGAATGGCAAAGACTGAGATTTCGCAGTCAGCAAAGATGTCGGTGGTTGACTTCGTCCATTTCCATAGGGATTGGTTCAAGGACAGCATCTTCACGGCCAAGGCCCAGGCCTAGGACCAGGCGAGATCTCTTTGAGGCCAAGACCAAGACCGCGATTTTTTCCTCGAACTGTCCTCCCCCGTGAATCCCGTCCCTGCATTTCTAACCGCTTCTTGCCACTGGACGTCGCACGCGAGGACAGTGGCTGGTGTAACCCGCGGAGTGTTTCCGACAGCTGACTGTATATGGACGGACGGACATCATCTCGATCATCCATGCAGCCGTTAGACTGTGATGATGGAGTCGTGGTTAATTCGCAGACTGTCCCAGTCACTCGCGTGGTCGTTTCCTGCCTCCTCGCCGCTGCCGTTGTCCGTGTCCGTGCCGCTGTCGCCGTCGTTTCTGCTCACACTTGCCCGACGTCGCGTTGAACAACGGATTGCGTGGTAGTGTGCATATCATCTCGCCGCCGTAGCAGTCCCCTTGCCGAACGCATCTGTACGTCCGCATTACGCAACATTTTCTGTAATTATTTGAAGACTTTTATACACAAATGCAGCCATCAGCGGCTGGCAATACGTGTGGCGAAAAATGTGCCATTGAGTGGCGATTGCATGTATGCGAAACAATTCGCTTACATTCAAAGAAGGCAAACCAAACCGCTCTCCATCAGGAGCATAAACGGGGCGCTCATCTCCCCTTTCTTTGGCCATTAAGCGCGTAGGTGGCACAAAGGTAAATAGTCAAATGTTAAAGGTCGCCATCTTAAAGCCACGCAGCGTCACCTGCCATATGGGATCACACAGCCACCCGACAGAGCTGAGCGCGATCCGCCTTGCCAGATACGCCGGTACTTGATTTACCTAGCCCTGAGAGACAGAAAACTAAGTTGACTTTGGTGCTGGTTATATACCGAAACGGTTTTCAATGTACCTGTGACCCATAAAAATAGTAACCACTTGACGGCGACCTGACCTGTAGTCGAACCCACGACCTCACGATCGCAAGTCCAATGTCCAAGCTGTTATTCCACCAAGCCACAAGTTGTGATTAGCGAGATATGCGCCACTTTCTTAAAATATAGTAACGTCCGATGACCTTGATCTTCGACATTTTGAACTGAAAACTGACTCCTTGGTTGGCTACTCCTGCACTTGCAAACGTTCACAATATTTCGGTTTTCTGTGCCCTTTAGTTTTGAGGTTAGGAACCCATAAGGCAAACGGACCAACAGACGGACAGACAAGACGGATATAATGCAGTTGCTTATAGGTCCAACACTATTACTGACTAAAAGCAGGAAAAAATTTTTCAAAAAACTTCGTGATGTAGATCTGTCACGGCAAAGAAAGCGACTAACGTCAATGACGAAATGTTGAGCGGATTCCTTCCGCGCTGGACTTTTTTGCATTCTGAATTTCTTTTGTCGCATACACAAACTGGCTGATCTTTAAACGGCTCTGGACACCTGCCACATACGTACACAAACACAACAGTGTATAATGTATATTATATTTATATATTATATCATATCGTGTCATATCGTAAAATTTGCTATTGCATCCCCCCTTATCCGTTGCATATAGGGGCGCCATATCATGCGAAACACATAAAAGTCAAACAAAACGTAGCTTAACTACTCCTTTCGTGGCTTTGCTTGTAACTGCATTTTCACGCAATTATTCTCTTGAAAAGGTCAAGTGAACGTCATGACACTGATACACTTATTTCATAACCATAATGTCGACAGCGTTATAACTGCTCATAATTTCACTCCAGTCGAGCGTGACGATTGAAACTCGTCTTGAGTCTGTCCAACGTCATAACACGCATGTCTATGCAGAACAAACCATCGATCAGTCACGATTTAAAGCGTACTGTATTGTGCCTTCCCCACTGTGGTCAGCCATCTTGACGTGGTGGTGGGGTTTGCACCGATGACCCGAAAGATTTCTAAAATCTGGAGGCGAGGAGCAACTAAGCGCTGACCAAACTCGTGTAGGCAGATTGCTACACGTTATCAGTGCTCTTGTGCTGGTTTCGGCTTCACAGCCGACTACGGCTTTATAGCCGCTACCTGTAACCTTGTGGTTACATTTCGGGGACGCGCATTGGGCCGAGCTGATACGGCCTCAGCACTGGGCAGGTGTAAGAACCTGTCCACCCCGGAGGTAAGATAAGGTAAGGTAAGGTATTGTGCCTTGTTACACTAGCATAATGCATTGTAGACCGACCGTGCTGAAACGTATACGTAGCTGCATTTATACAGATCTACCTCTTTAAGACTGCCGAGTCCAGCGGACTAGTGGTCACTGATGTTGATGACCGTGACGTCGATGCTGTAGATGCTGTAGATAGGTTTGCTTCTGTTGTTACCCTAAACACATTAGCACACAGTCATCGCATTAATGATGATGGAATTGATTATTTCGTTTTCTTTCTTTATATCAGATTTAGCCTACGCCAATATGGCACTTTTCGAACTACAGCTCACTTGTTTAGGCCTACTGTATGAAACGAAAGGAAAAGATATCCCACGCTTCATTGAACACCGTCACCAATACGGTAAGTCGTTCAAAAATTAATTGCATTTTCATGTTTCAAATGCAGCTAACAAAATGTTATAAATATTGCATTCACACCAAACACAATTTTTCAGAAGCCTTGCGATACATCAGCACTTAAAAAGACTTATTGGCATGCATGAGCTATAGGCTAGTTTCATATAGTTTAGCATATAGACTTTCCTCGTCAGTACCAACAGAAATTACCGAACGGACAATCCCTAAACAATATTTCTGCCGCTGATAGTAATGTGAATTTATTATGTTGCAACGATTTGCCTTGGACTGCAAAACAAATTTACTTTAGACTGCATAATAGTCATTGAAGCTCATTTAAGCCAATAAAAGTGCGTAGGCCTATATGCAACTTTTCGTTAGTGATCAACAGCAAACTCGGTCTTATCTTGGCCCATTTCAAAAATACTGCAAGATTGTCTGCTAAAACAGCCAATTTTCCATTCCCTTCGATTTGACTAAAACACCGATGTTCAGTTTGGGTTCCAAAATGAAAAGACCCTGGACTACCGCATAACCGATACAACAACAGTACTTCAAGATTACAGACAGACGGACGGACGAGCATATATGTAACGAACGACTTGATGTCTGCTTGATGTCTGCCATAAGGACGCCGTGCATGGCTCGCTAAAAAGCGCCAACTAGTTCGGCGACTAATACTCCGTTTATACGATGGAGCAAACATGAAGCAAACATCAAGCAAAATAAAGCAATCAGAGCACACGTCGTGCACGTGTATATTAAATACGTTTGCATGATGTCTGCTTGATGTTTGCTTGATGTTTGCCTCATAGTTTAAACGGGGCGGTATAAGATCTAAGCCAATGGCGTTTCAAAAAAGATTTGTAGCAAACGGTTGTCAAAACACACGAGAAAACTCTCTACCGCGTTGAAGAAATGACCTGCTCCAAGCAAGCGCATTCAAGATCCTCGACGAATGTGAAGTTTCTGTGGCGCTCATCCACTGCTTCCTCGCCGTCAAATCGAATGAACTACAAAATGAACATCGACAACGAACACCTCTTTACGCTTATAGTAAAGTCAACATGACCAAACGATAAGTTTGTTCTATAAACTGTTTATAGCGCAAAATATTTATAGGCTGCGCTTACTCAACTCAACCGCCTACATTCCGTGGGATAGAAAATAAGTACGTAACGTATAGGCTAAGGCCTGGTGTGGCCCGTTGGAGCGGTGGTATGTCTGTTTCTGCAAACCGCGGATCCAATTGTTCGCTTACCTTTTTATCAATCGGTCCACATTCTTCATTGTGCACATGCATATGTTGTTGTTTACTATAGTGCTTTTAGTTTTTCAAAATACTATCAATTTTTCCAAAATTTAATTCAAACGACTAATTTTCTGCAGTTCGTTTTCGCTGCAAGAATTAGTGATACCGCCTAAAACAACAATCCGTTGCCGTTTTCTTTTACCCGAAACGACTTGGTAACGTTTCTGGATCGGACGGCGACACAGCGATGAGACCCGTTCTCACAAACATCGCCGCAGTTGCACTTGTGTACGAGCGCGTAGCCGGGATGCGGCTGATAGTCGCCTTCGTGGAAAGAAACGCGCTCAGCCAACGGCTGCGGTACACAGTACTGCTCGATGTTGGCGTCTCGAACTTCGTCTTCGTGCTGTGTGCACAGCGCTGCACGCAACAGTACGCAGGTCAATCAATTGATCAATCCATCTAAGCACATTTATACAGCGCTATGATCCCCGCCATTTGTCGCGAACGAATGAAAGGCGCATAATAACAGAGACACGACTGAATGTTCACGTTTGTTCTGTTTCATATAGGTAATAATATCTAACGGCTCATTTTTTTAAAATCTATATACGCTAAAAGTGCTGAGAACTGTAACTGATCTACAGTTATATGACAGCTAGCGAATTTCAGCAAAAGAAGTCAGTTTTAGGCTCCTTAGCAACTGCAAATTAAACAAATTTGATGACGGTTAGAACTCCGTCAACATGTGACAACTAAAGACCAAAATGTGCATTTTGGGACATATTTGACCCACCGAGACCTTGACCCCTGACCTTTTGACCCCAAAATTTAAAGCGTTCATTCTTGCCCCAAAGCCCGTTAATGGTGAAAGTTTGGTCAAATTCCGTCAAGAAAACCCAAGATATCGGGGTAACAATGTTTGTTCGGGACTCACGCTCGGACGCACGCACGCACAAACTCTCTGGGAAGATAATGCGACCAGGCTCCGGCACTACGTTGGCGGAGCCATAAAAAATATGCAAACAGGTTAAAGTAACAGTTTTCTTTCTTGATGACGAACGCAGCTTGTGCTATTGTTGTGCTATTATTAGTTTAAGCGATCAAAGGTCAGGTCGAACTTCAAAGTGACGTGACGTTAAAAAACGTCACGAAAATAACAAACAGGCAATCTTGCGTACACCCCGTAGACTTAAGCCCAGATGCCAATATACTTCGACTTGTCGTGGATCTGTTGTAGGAATTCTGAAAAACACGTTGCACAACAAATCCACAGTATGTTTGACGCTCATGATGGGAAATTTCCACGATAACGTGGACGGACGGCCGCATATCATGTCGGCACTCAGCGCGGCGTCGACATGTTTTCTTGCAATACCAAGTAATTAGTGAGATATTTACGGCATGGGTCGTTGTCGGCTGTCGACAGATGACGACGGAGACGCGTATCGCCATCTGCACGCTGAAAGCCATCGCCGGGAGATGTTCTGGGCTGGCTCCACGGTCGCGCGGGGGGTCGCCGGCGGCATCGACTGCAGTCTCGTACCGACGACTGCCAACGCTGCCACCCACGCCGCCGCCGCCGTGACAGTTCAGGCCGCTGCCGGTGAATACAGTCCATGACGGCGTCGACCACGTCGTCCGGTGGAGCGCCGCCGTATGCCGACATCAGCGTCCTGAACACGCCCTGGTAGCTCGACAGCGAACTGACATCGAGGCGATCGATGTGAACACGCCCTCGACTGTTGAGAAGTATTTGTATGAGACAAGCCGACAGCCAGTTCTGCAACGTCCCAACAGACAGTTCAAACAAACATTATTTAGTATTCAAGTAGAATATAAAAAGGAGGAAAAGAAGAAACCAGAAATTTGAGCTAATACTCACGAGATGAACGAAAGCCTATAGCAGTTTCTGTTCGCAAACTGTCAGCCTATATCTCCAGCAATTTCGACGCGACTTTTACGGGGGTACCGCTCTTTCATGGCCTCCTGCGCAGGTTTCCTTAAACCTAGAAAATCGAGACTTGGGCCGACGAAATCCGCGTTCAATGCTGAAAATTTCATATGCACCTTGTCCATGTATATCTTAATTGGTTTCGGCGCAATTCATTCTTCAAATGTGTCTCGCAGCCCAAAATCGCCAAAAAATCCATAAAACCCCTATTTTAGCGTTCGAGGTCATCCAAGGTCATTAAATTCTGTGGCAATAAAAAGCCAGGGTACAACTTCCTATTAGTGATTAATAGTAGCCTAGGCCCTATCTCGCACCGTTATTGAGATACAGCGACTTATTAGCCAAAAATCGCAAATTTTTCCCACACCCTTTCATTTAGCGCCCTCGTTCGGGGTGACCCCCTTCCAATTGATGAAAAAGCTTTACGGTTTCTGAAACTAGAGTCTTCCAGGCGACGGTAAAGGTTTGATGATCCTAGCTTGCATCGTTTTTGACTGATCCACCCGTGTGACGGACAAACGGAGAGACAGACAGACAGACAGAATTGCGATGGCTAAGACGCGCTGAAAGCAGTAGCTGCTTTCGCGCGTAAAAAGTACAAGAGAATGCTTGTTTACACAAACAAGCCCGAAACAAAGACTCCTGTTCACATCGTCAGTTGCATAATGCAACACAACGTTCAATTGTCTGAGAAGCGTGGTTCTATGTTCACAGCCTACACACGGTCTAGTGCTAACCTTCCACTAATTGGTAGCCCAAGATGCAAGGTCATGGTACTTTATGAAAGAGTAAAATGTGACACAGTGCCGACTGAGGTTGTACAGTTCACAGTTTATTTGCTCGTAATCAGTTACGAGTTCCTTCATGCTCATTATAAACCGCCACAAACGATGAAAAGTGAAACGCAAAAACATCACCATGACACAGAAAAGTAAAGGCGATGTTTGAAACGAACACTAATTTTTATGCGTTCAAAGAAAAAAATACGATATGTACAGTGCAGCGACAAAAAGACGTGGACCCGATAGCAGATATGCGAATGCGACCTCTCGCGCGTTTTCTCTACGATTTCAAGATTGCGCTAATCCGTGAGATTTATTTTCATTAATATTGGACAGTAAAATGCTAATTGGGGCCTACCAACGAGTAAAGCCAGTTCAATACCGAATGCGAATTCGAAAGCATGTCAGTATCACACTTCAGACACTTCGCTGATAATCCAATTAGAAAACAGAAGACACTGCAGAGCGAGAGCGAGAACAGTCGCCAGATCATCACGAAGCAATCAACAGCCGGCTGCTGCATGAACTTCCGTCCACCAAGACTCAAAACACCGGTTCTGGTTCATAGACCCGTTGTTTCAGTGGCAAACAGATGACTCAATAGAATGGAACCATTTCCCAGGAATAAACGGGAGTTCTCACTTCCCGTTTTCGCCGCAACCAGCCACCAACCAACGCTGAAGTCGCCACGCAGGATTGTCTGAATAATTAGTCGTTTATTGTCAGAAAGGAACTAATGTACATCGAGCGACGGAACCAACCTTGCAGAGTACGTATATATACGTAAGTGACTAAGCGTGTACGCAATAAACGTCTACATTCAACAGATTGTACAACTATTCAGCGAACAGCAGCGGCCACGTAAACCCATACAAACTATAGCCTGCATTTCATGGCTAAACTGTAGTACTTTGCTGTTGTTATCATGTGAGTTTAGTCACACACGCTAGCTGACGCTGCGCTGCAGAGTGCATGTACAGCAAGATAAAGTTCTATGAACAAACTGCGCAGCCTCCACGCAATTTATGCAAATGAATTTTAATTATTCACAGTGATACATCAAAATAGGCTACAATTTCACACATCGTGTGTATTATTTGACTGATTATTTGATTTGTAACCTTCGGTTAAGTTTCTTGTTAGATGCACGACATTTTATGTCTTAGGGTCTACTTCTGTTTAATGGTCTTGTTGTTTCAGTTTGAATCTAAAGCATGTCTGTAGATTCAAATGAATCCGCTTTTCTGCCAACATCAGCCATGCATAATAACATTTCAACGGTCAAATTCGCTGCAGTAAGCCTTCTACTCTTGCGATCGTGCCAGAATAACGCCGCGGTGAATCGAACCGTCAGTACTGCAGGTGTAAGTAAAGGTTGGCCATGTCGTGTAGGCCTACGCAATCGTCCGTTTTCTGGGGCGCGTACAACGTAGACTAGCAGTTGTGGCTTTCCGCTATAGGTATTGTCCCGTGACTATGCGCCATAATCGTTACTTTATAGTTGATCATATGTGCGAAAATGCATAAACAGCGTTTCATATCGCACAAAAACCGCCAAGATTTTGTTGAAAATTTGTAAAAAAAAGTTATCCTATTTTCATTCTCCATATTAAACCCTGTCACGTGAAGAAAACTTCTTATCGCATAACGCACAGACGCTATATGCATCAGTTTAATTTCCGCTAATCTATTTCTAGACAGCGTTTAGTGCAACGCATTGCACGCAACTCGCTTGGGACGTTAATTCTTATCATGTTAATGCATGTCTGTCGACAAGGTCAACCATAAAGACAACCATTATTCACCCGGGCTTGACAGAATGCCACAATTAAATTAACGTGAATAAATTATCGTGAATGAAAATACTGTCATCGGTGGCCTATTCGAGGGCCAAAAGGTCGAGGCGCAGTAGACCTCTGAGAACGAAACGACTATTATTGTGCATTATCAAAAACGGAAGAACCGGTCTTCGTAAAACACAAGTAATTTGAGCAAAGCCTATAGGACGCGCGACAGCCTAGCAGTTTTTGTTCGCAGGTTGTCTTGGTTTATCTTCATCCATTTTGTCGCAATTCACTCTTGAAATCTACGCCGCAGCCACAAATTGCAAAAAAGCAATAAAACCCCTTATTTTGGGGGTTCAAGGTCATTCAAGGTCATCAATGTTGACACCGCTAAAAAGCTTGTTACTACTGCTTGTTATGATAAGCAACATGTCTGTGCCTATCTGCAATCGTTTCCACACTATACGAGTAAATAGCGGCAAAATAGCGTTTTAGGGGGTGCCCTTCTTTGACGCCCTCTTCAAGAGAAACCCCCTCACCCAGAAATGTTGTCACAATAAACTAGAGTCCCTGTAGCAACGCACAATAAAAATTTCGTGATCCTATCTTGCACCGTTTTGATAGAGGTCAAGGGTGTGACAGACAGACGGACAGACACCTCGACGATGGCTAAGACGCGTAAAGCATTACATGCTGTCGCGCGTAAAAACCGTGATAAACAACGTATTGGTTTGGTTTTTGGCCAACATTTAAAATTTTTTTCTCATTCTCTTTTCTTTTGGACCTCCAAATTTACACCTTCTCGCCCATAGTTCTGAGAAGAAAGCTTAGCTAACGCAAAAAGGAACGCGCGACAGCGGTGCATGTTTGAAGGCCCACTGTGAACAAAATCTAAGCTAATCGATCCCAGCAACTGACATTGGGTACGATGCATTTACATACGCCAGATGGCGCCACCGTCTCGCGTGGCTGCTGCCGTTTGAGTAGCCAAATGCAAGTATTTTGAAGAGGGTACTCAAGTTTGATTTCTCCGTACGGATAATTCCTTGAACGCAAAGGGGGGGGGGGCGAAATTTGAACAAGTAAAAGCTACGTTTAATGCTGACAGTTTCATATGCAGGCTGTCCCAGTCTATCTCTAGCGATTTCGGTGCAGTTCGCTCTTGAAATGTGTGCCGCAGCCCGAAATCGCCAAAAATTCATAAAAACCCTTATTTTGGCGTTCAAGATCATTTAAAGTCATTGCTTTCGGTGGCAATCAAAAACCAGTATATAGGACTTCCTATTACTGATTAATAGTAACCTAGGCCCTATCTCGCACCGTTTCTTAGATACAGCGAATTATTGACTGAAAATCGCAATTTTTTACTCCCCTCTCATTTAGCGCCATAGCTGGGGGTGACCCCTTTTGAATTTATGGAAAAGTTTTACGGATCTTGAAACTCGAGTCTTCCTGGCAGCCGACGGTGTAGATTTGATGATCCTAGCTTAGACCGTTTTTGACTGATTCACCCGTGTGACAGATAGACGGACAGACGGACGGACAGAATTGCGATGGCTAAGACGCGCTACAGCAGTAGCTGCTGTCGCGCATAAGAACTGATCTCGCAACTTTGGATAGACTCATAGGTTGAAACGTAACTTAATAAGTTATAATAAATTTATCAAATTACAGCCTTTTATTATTGTTTTTGTTGACGTTTCGGCAACAGAAACGTCAACAAAAGCAATAATAAAAGATTGTAATTTGATGAATTTATTATAACTTATTATAATCTCGCAACTGTTGTATAGCATCAATACTAGGCTACGTAAATATAGTGCTTGTTCGCGCTATAAAAATTTAATAAGGGTCACCTTAAAATAAAACAAAGAAAACCCAGCTGTCGCTGGAAAAAACGCGCTACAGCATATACAGTTTCTGTTGCAGTACTGACCTTCAAGGTCATCTAAAGTTGATGATTTCCATCTTATCTGAAAAAGCGTATGCCGTTTCCTATTAGTGATTAATAGTAACCTTAAATCTATCTCTCACCGTTTCGAGATATGGCAAATTTTCCACTGCAAAACGCACATTTTCCTACCCTCTCCATTCAACGCCAAATTTCAAAATGTTTTTCTTGCACTTGATCGCTGAACTTTTACATGCTTATAGGTTTAAGACATACGACTAATTATTCATGTAAAAACATTTCCCTACGATCTACCGTTTAGCCACAATACATCCGTTACAGACGACGGACAGACGGACAGACAGACGACAGACGACACATCGTGCTATAAACGCTCTACAGCATAGCTGTAGCGCGTCAAAAAACAGACCCCCTATAATACAGTAAACTTAGGTTTTACTGTTATCTGGCCAGACTGGCCCACTCTCTGGACTACCTTAGAAACCCAGCAGACTATTTAAAATGCGATTTGCAGATAAATTTTTCTCAGCAAAACAGCAAAAATGCAAGCACCTGTTTCGATTATTAGTGTATGTGCTGACAAGTGCCTCGCGCATTTAAAGTGTGAGAATATGAACAAATTGCCGCAGGCCTATTGGCTGAGATAGAAAAAATCGCCGTAAACGACACTGGATCGCTGAAGCTAGCGATGCAGATTGGTAACGACAAAGCGATATGTTTTCGTGATAGAGCTTAAAGCCGATGCAGCTAATTCGTCGAAACAGAAGTATTAACCGCATTTTTGCGTTTTCACACAGTAATTCGATCCAGTCGCCAATTTATGCTCTACACAATAATTCATCCGTGCAAGACATAGTACATCAGAACGCTGTCAATATTATCAAAGCTCATTTTGAGTGCAAATGAATTACAAATCGATACTTGTAAATTTCATGTAAACTTCCAGGTTGTTCGGTGGCAAATGGCAACTTTCTGCTTTGCCTACTATTTTAATCCACAACGCCGCATGCAGGTGGCTAATATAGTAGGAGGCTACAGCGCCTGTGGCGGTTTGCGCCATCAAAGAAAAAGAGACGAACGAGACATAGTCAGTCACGGAGATGCCCTGCAGGAAGACAAAACTAAGTCGAGACTGCTGCAACGCAACGGCACTCTCAAGACTCAAGCATCTACCTGCCTGGCCTGCAGCAATTAGCGGTCGCACTCGCGGTCACGTTGTTGAATATCGACCTACTAACATCAACGACCTACATTAGCGAGGGGCGACTGGCAGACAGACCGCATTACAGCATACGACAAGACCTACAAAGCCTACTGAAAAGCTAAGACTAATGGGGTGTTTACACGATCCAGCAAACATCCAGCAGTTCACGTGTATCTTGAATACATTTGCTGGAAGTTTCCTGGACGTTTGCTGGATCGTGTAAACACCCTACAACTTACTGGCAGTAAATTTAACTTCACGACGACTACCACCGAACAATATGAGCTTGTAAAATCGCTACAGCCAAGACGTGGTAAAATCATCGCAGCACTTAGAGCGCATTCATCACACGATTCATCAAAGCAGAGGCGACGGAACGATTTCAGAACAGAAGCGAGAAGCACGCTGACTGACTGGATCTCTCGCGATTCAAGCCGTTATTTTCACACCGTTGTTCCAGCACTCCTATCCCTGGCCTATCACAACAGAGAATGCGAATTTTAAGCGTAAATTTCAGTCTACTGCTGGTGCGCGCGACAACGTTTACTGAGCGCGTCGTCAGCATTTGTACACCGCCTCAAACAAGAAATTTGAGCTGATGCTCAAGAGATGCGCGAAAGCCTACAGCATTTCCGGTTCAGTAGTCCAGCTGAAAATTGGGGTGTTCACGCTAAGTTAATATACAAATACCAAATCCGCTATCTGGATCGCATAACGATAGTTCCGTGGCGCCACCTTGTGAATAATATAGACTTGTGTCGCAGCCCGAAATCGCCAAAAAAATCCATAAAACCCCCTACTTTGGCGTTCAAAATTATTCAAGGTCATTGGATTCGGCGCCAATCGAGAGCCAGTGTACGACTTCCTATTAATGACTAACAGTAACCTAGGCCCTATCTCGCACAGTTACTGAAATACAGCAACTTACTGTCCAAGAATCGCAAATTTTGCTCACGCCCGTTTCATTTAGCGCCCTCGTTCGGAGTGACCCCCTTCGAATTTATGGAAAAGCTTTATGGTTCCTGAAACTCGAGTCTTCCAGACAGCCGATGGTAAAGATTTGGTGATCCTAGCTTGCACCGTTTTTGACTAATCCATCCGTGTGACAGACAAATAGACGGACGGACAGACGGACAGACAGACAGAATTGCGATGACTAAGACGCGCAAAAAGTAGTAGCTTGCTTCCACGCGTAAAAACCAGATCCCTTTTATTTCTTGAGTAGCTCCGTCAAACATTTAATAATTTTTGGCACGCAACATTGCCAACAACGTCACGTAAGTGGCTACAGTTTTGCACACTACACCTTAATACTGTCACTACACTACCTTGTGAAATTCAGAAGTCGTTGTTTGGCTGTTTACAACAGTGAATTCGTACTGGGTAGCGCATGCGTCGGCTCAGAAGATCATCCAGGTCACAAAAGCGTTAAAAAATCTGTTACTTACTTAACATTAATTATATTAATTGTATTAATTGATCGCACGATGACGAACTGAAATGACGCATCAGCAGCGAGTGAGCTGCTCTGGGTAACGTAGTTATTAAACGTGCTGTTGGCGAGTGGCGTTAACGTCTACACGCTTGCGTTCGTGCTAAAGGAGGACATTTTCAGCACATGCTGTAACAAAGATGATGTGATGTGACACTTGTGACTTTTATAGAGAACAATCGCCAGTCGTGTCCGTCACTATTTAGTTACTCATTTCTGAGCCGGCGCATGCGCTACCTAGTATGAATTCATTGTTGTAAATGGCAAACTAGGACTTCTAAATTTCTAAAAGTATCGTGTAACAACAGCATTAAAGTATAAGTTGAGCGAAACTATTGTCATTTGCGTCGCGTTTTTACGCGAGAAAGCAGGTACTTCTGTAGCGCGTTTTAGTCATCGCAATTCTGTCCGTCTGTCTGTCTGCCACACGGTGGATCAGTCAAAAACGGTGCAAGCTAGGATCACTAAATCTTCACCGTCGGTTGTCTGAGAGACTTTAGTTTTAGGGTCCGTAAAGCTTTTCCATAAATTCAGAAAGGGTCACCCCCAGCGAGGGCATTAAATGAGAAGGGGTAAGGAAAATTTGCGATTTTTTGCCAATAAGTCTCTGTATCTCAGAAACGGTGAGATATATGGCTTAGGTTACTATTAATCACTAATAGAAAGTCGTACATGGGCTTTCGATTGGCACCGAGAGCAATGACCCTGGGTTACTTTAAACATTAAAATGAGTGGTTGTATGGATTTTTGAGCGATTTTGAGCCGCGAGACACATTTCAAGAGCGAATTGCGTCAAAACAGTGGATATATAGCGAGACATCCTGCATATATATGAAATTGTCAGCACTGAACGTAGATTTCGACGGTCCAAGTCTCGATTTTCTAGGTTCAAGGAAACCTGCGCGCGAGAGCATCAAAGAGCGGTATCCCCGTAAAGGTCGTTATTTTACCGCTGTTAGCCAGTCTTTTGTGAAAACGCAGATAGGCCTACTGCATGGGCATGCTGCTTACGACAACAAGCCTTATAGTGACAACCTTTACAGTCGTATCAACACCGATGACTTTGAAAAACCCTGAACTCCCAAAATAAAAGGTTTTGTTAATTTTTGCCATCTTTGGCTGCGGCGCACACTTTAAGAAAGAATTACGACGAAATGGCTGGAGATAGACTAAGGCAATTTGCGAACAGGAACTGTTATAGGCTTTTGCGCGTCTCGTTAGCGGTAGCTCAAATTTCTTGTTGTGACGTTGCGTGCCAAAAATTATTAAAATCGGCCGACGTTTCACAGAGCTTTTCAAAAAATAAAAGTGGCTTGGTTTTTTTCAGACACGGTGTAATTGTTTGCCACTGCGTAAATTTCAGCTCGTTTTCTGGGTTTAAAGGTAAAAAAGTATACCCTTTAAGCATACCGTTGGCTATTTTTCGTTGATAGCTTATCGTATCGGCATCATTCTACGGCAAGCACTGTGTAAGCTACTATCCGGAACATTTAGCGACCTCAGTAACGAGCAGACAGGCAACAGGTGTATGCATGCGATGAGATCAATAACATTTACCAGCGACAAACGGAATCACATCGCGGTTACCTTCTATCACTCACGAGTTAGCATCGTTTACACTTACACGGCACTGATGCAAGACAGAATGTATCGTGGGCGGTACATAATGAATCAACACGACAGAGAAATCCTTGTGTCTGTGACGCCCGACGATATACAGCAGACAAAATGAAGACTCAACAAGATATGTAGGCATTTAATTCAGTGAACTAAGAGTAGGCCTATTATTACAGTTGCGTCAATTAATTGATTGTAATATTCACACATCGACACGAAATTTGAACAAACAGCACACACATAGAACGATAGAAATCAAGAAAATTCACGTGAGAATTGTCGTAGGCCTGTATCAGTTGTCAATATCACAAGTAACTGGTTCAGCAACAGTTGATGGTGCGGTAATATCAGTGAAGAAGCTGCACTGCTGCAAAAGTCATTAGCGATCTGTCTCGGCTGTAAACTTACACGTCTGTGCCTTTTCGATCTGTTCTTTTCTTTGCCGTTTTGTTGCATGGGATTGGGCAATGCTGCTTAATCAAATCGATCGATTGAACCATGGTTATTGATTTGTTGTCGGCTAACAAAAACATGACTTGCGTAGTGCGTGATAAAAAAAAAACTTCGGATCGAAAGAATAAAAACTCGCAATGACAAAGAAGCCATAATGTCGCTGGCGCATATCCATCCACATGTATAAAATACCATTTCGCATCTACAAAGCAGACCAGAACTTTACAACTTTTGCAAGTAGTCTTCATTTCCCCCTCACCGGCTCAAAGTGCGGCTGGAGATGAGGTCCCATGCAACAGGCTTAAGGGGATGTCAGACGAACGACAAAGTCGGCCGACTTTTGTGAGCGTGGTTGAGTTGCCCGACAAAATCGGTGAACCATGACACACGGCCGATATTTTTGTCTGCTACTTCATGCGTTATCAGCTAGCACAACAGCCGAATGCAGATCGCAAAAT
>Ga0209671_1002901_pt1 | contig 16141 bp, 10 predicted proteins | sample WorMetHERISLAND2_2_FD_187401 | JGI IMG/M metagenome (GOLD analysis project Ga0209671, IMG submission 187401) | Marine gutless worms symbiont microbial communities from Max Planck institute for Marine Microbiology, Germany - Olavius geniculatus... | ecosystem: Host-associated > Annelida >...
ATCTGTAACTACGACAAATTTGCTGAATTTTTTCTGCAACCACACATAGTCATTTCTCACGTTGACGTGCAGCACAACGCACGCAAAACGAAAGAAGCCCCATGTTTGCGCTGCAGAAAAAACCTTGTTATTTGAAAAACATAACAAACATTTTTCCAATCACTTAGTACTCCAAGAGTCCACCGCCAGCCTTCACACATGCATCTAATCTCTTCAGAGAAGTGTTTAAAGGTTTTGTTGATGACAAGTTGTTTCAGATCACCCACCACCTGCAGCACGCGTTTGAGTTCAGTGACGAATTTCGGTTTTTCTTTGTGAAAATAAGTTGGCATAGTAAAACCATTTTATAAGTTTAGCAAGTGATCACAATTTGTCTCGATTTCATGCCCGAACAATATTCATAACCCAAGTTTGTTCTTACTGTGCATAGAACAATTTTGGGCAAGCCTTTTAATCTACCTGCCGTATTCAGCTTTAAAAAATAAATGATGAACTTAGTAACTGTGTCACGTATAATTTGTACAATTTGCTCCATTTGCCTGAAAAATAAATAACGATGATGATGATGTTAACAAACAACGAATAATTCTGAGCAAAAGCATGAGTTGTTGTGCCAATGGAACACTGGCGCTACGCAAGATAACGTCTAGTTTAACACAACAGTGATGAATGCTGAATTCTATACGTGAACTCCAAACTAACGTCGACAAACATTCATTAGCCGTCTTGATAACGAAACAGAAAGAAATTGCTTTTAATGGCTCAGCAGCATTACATCTGTGAAAGTGGGCCTTCTAATAGGCCTACGTCCGTCAGCAGCTACAATTGTGAGCATATAAACGCAAAAAAACTCGCGAGTCTTTTGGCCGAGAAAATTGATGCTAGTTTTGCGACAAATACACGCAACAAAAAAACCCTATCAGCAAACAACGCACTTCGTCAATAACTGTGAAAGATAGGAAAGTAACGTTTACGCACGCCACAATGTGAAAGTACAACCGACAAACGTATTATGAGCGTCCGCGGAAATGATGTGATTTTCCCTCCCCCGCAAGGTAAAAATGGGTTAACCGACTGGCAAAGTAAAACATCGTAAACTAAAAAAGTCGAAGAAATATGTAACGAAGAAAGGTGCGGCGGTCAGTCTGTGGAAATATTTTTTCCTGCAGACGCCCACGCATGTAAACGAACTATCAGTGACACGGAGACTATTCGCTTTAAGGCTCAAACTCTACTGCGACTTCATGTGCAACAATGTTGCACAAGAAGCTGCGGAACAAAATTACGACAAATTGAAATATGCCACAAATTTCCAGAAATCTGTACAGTTTGTTGTACACAATAAATCACAGTAATTGAATTTGGGCCGAAACGTTTTTTTGCAGGGAGACTTGCCTAACGACTTCATATGTGATCCAACAACCAAATTTACTACAACAGAAGACCAGTGATTTTGATCGGGTCAGACCGCAGGTCGAAACTTTTGACCTTCGTTCAATTCTGCTACACACAACTCAAATCTCAACCTCCATCACTTCGACTTGTAGTTGGTTTGTCAGTCAATAACTCACTCAACAAGCTGTACAAAATCTTTACACGTCAAGATTTTGTGAAGTTGTTGTAAGTTGTCGATTTTCAGCTGAAATGGTTGCAAAACTTGTTGTGGCTTTGCTGTACAGCAAATGCAAATCCACTACAAATCAGAATAAGTGGAGTTTGGCCCTAAGTTCACAAACACTGTTGTAAATGTCAAAGTAAGCAGGACAATAAAAAAATACAAAATATAGCCAACATCTTCTAACAACTAGTCTAGTATTGCTCTACGTGGCGTATGGTTAACAAAAGAGAGTTAAACAGTCACGACACGTCAATAAACGCCCATAAAAAGGCATCGCTATGTATGTTTGTCGCAGGTCGATATTTGTGAAAACGTAGCCAAAAAAAATTTTGGCGGAAAACTTTCGTATGACTTGGAAATGATCGGCCTAAGTTAAACAGATTTTTGGGACAAACCGGGTCGTCACAAGCGCCAACTTCCTAGGTCAGTGGCTGTGTCTCTCACTAAAAAATCGGCCATAAATACAAATTTAATGTGCGTTCTGTTGACATGTTTAAACAGAAGGTGACACATTTTTCAAAAACTTTTTAAGAATGGCGTAATGTAAAATCTGCATTTTAGTAGCATTACAGGGCAACGTCATAATCATTAAGTAATTTTCAAGGACAAGTGTTTACCCCTTGCTCATATTTGACGTCACCCTTGAATGTCGCCTACTATGTGTAACACACCAGCTAGATGTTCCCCCATCGCAGTGCGCAACTGTTGGTGACCGAGCCTTCGCCGTCGCTGGTGCTCGGCTATGGAACAGTTTGCCACCGGACATTGTCGCGTCCAACGCACTTTCACAGTGCGCCATCTGTACTTTTGTCGTGACTTGCGCTTTTACTTGTGGTCCTAGCAGTTTTTGCTTGGGCCACGTTAAAAATTTGTAATGTGATGTAATGCAACTTGCAAAACTCTATTTTACGAACCGAACAGCACTGAAATTGCAGTTTTATAATGTTTAAGAAAAATTTTCGCACCACTGCGTAGCGCGTTTTCTAGTGCGTCTGATACTAACTCCGACTTCGAAACACGTGCACTTATACTCTATACTACAGCAGAACGATCTAATACTAGCGTCACACAAATACACATAGGCCCTATACACGCTAGCACAGATAACACCACGCGCACTCTTGCAGTGAAAGTTAGCCGAACATCACATCGATCTGAGCACGAAATAATTAACAACATATATAACAACTAGAACAATAAGCCTACGTACGACGGTAATTGCCTAACTGAATGCTGGGAATGTCTATTGTAACAACGACAACATTACACGCCCAAACTCCACTTCCACTTTTCAACTTGTTGCCGATTTAGTGGCAGCACAACAAATCAACAAGAAACAAAAACTCTGCTGCAACTTGATGTCGAGTTGTGCATCGAAGGGGCAGCTCGATAATCAAAAAGTTTGATAGTCTGAAGGTTTTAAGATAATTCTTTTTGTACACTTCTACAGACGTTACTCAATCTCCACATTTCCTTTCAACAAGGGTTAGGGTTAGAGTTAAGGTTAGTGAAAATGCATGTTGCAGTGTATACGACATCAGACTATCAAACTTTCAGACCATCAAACCTTCGGATTATAGACCCGCAGCCGTGGAAAAGTCCACAAAAATTAACAACTAAGACCAATCCACAGCACGTCAAGATGTTGTAGTACAGCCTGCTGAACACGTATGACTGGCTGTCCAACAAGTCTACAACAAGTCAAATTAGTGGAGTTTGAGTTGGCCTCAGAACACAGAGACACGCTCACAACCCTGACTAGTCGCTAGTCGCTGACGATGATATTTAACCCATGAAGCAACGTCGTTCTATCGTTCACGCCTGTCATCTGTATAGCTTTTTATGTAAACCTATCGCAGAGCTACGGAGCGTCACCTGCCATACAGTGTTACCTGCAGGCTGTAACCCGACACAGGTGAATCTCGCCTTGCCTTAAGCCCCAGTGACACAGGCCGATACTCAATTTACAAATACTCTGCAGAGATGAAAAGCTGAGTTCACCTTGGTGATTTGTTATATATGGCGAGATGGTTTATTTGTATGCAGACAGTCGTCATATCCAAGGAGTAAGTCGAAAAAGAATCGCATTTCCTTTGCAAAGTAAAACTGTTAAATTTACTTTTTATATTAGAAATACAATAACAACATAGATTAATTTAGCCGGAAGCTGAACAGAGTCCGGTAATGTAATCGAGTCTAACTGAAGTCTTTATTTCCAAGACACGTAGGCCTACCATGAACCCTCGGACCCACACTCTGACTCAAGCCCACTCCATTCGAACTTTACCCGAACTCAAATCAACTAGACTCGGACTTTGACTGGGACTAAGACAACTCAGCTACACGACTGCGTTCAGCGTCAGCCTGTCGATCAACGCTCGCATCTGAATCAAGACCGTAATTCACCGTTCCCGTGATTCGCACTGACTAAACCGGTGACTGGAAAAAGACAGCGCTGCTGATCTGAGCCGATGTATTGCAACGAGATGACGTCGTGACTGTGCCGCAATGGCAGCCGGTAGAACGCGACGTCGAGTTCAACGTTGTTAAGCTGACGCTACATCAACGCGTGTCGCTGCACCGGTCGTGTCGAGACCGTCACCTCGTCCGTTCTGCAGAACTCGCACATCACCACCGACCCCTGATGCTGCTGCTGCTGCTGCTGCCGCTGGTTCTTCGGTCTTGCTCGGAGACTGATCTGCGGTGTCCTGCTCAACGGCGCCTTCGCTCACACCGCTCGCTGCATCACAAACCATACAACTAACTTAGAAATTTAACTTGCACAGTTCGAGAAATACGACTACCCAGTCTGGAGTGACAGCTTTTAGCTTTCTCAAAATGTAGGCCTTAACACCAAAGCACCTGGAAAGTTTCTCCTAATATTGCTCTGATAATTGAAAATGTCGCGGCCCAGTCGACTGTCGTCATAAACGCAAAGGTAGGCCAACAAGCACCAAAGTAATCTGACAAAATGCGGAATCGCTGTGGACAGTGTATCAAACCAAATCGTCTCCTGTATTCGCCAGGTAGCAACGTAGGACCGGCAGTTTGGCTGCAATTTGCGATTGCATGTTTTCGCTGGGGGTTCGCTCGTGTCTCGCTCGCCCCCCCCCAAATCTTCCCTTCCCCTGGAAGCCCACAAGTGTACCTAAAAATAGCATCCAGATACGTCGAACTGTTAAGGCAGGGTGCACGATTGCACGAAGTGACAGACGGCAGACGGACACACCACACATACCAAGCAGTAATGTGTAAAAACAAACAGTTGAGCGTCTCGGGCGTTGACAGAAATTAGGTCACTACACATGCTATGATCAGCCAAGATATGCGCCATTTTACGCGCGATAGCAGAATGCTTTGCGCGTCTTAGCCATGGCCTGGGAGTCTGTCTGTCTGTCCGTCCGTCTGTCCGTCTGTCACACTTATAAACTGTATCAAAACGGTGCAAGCTATGATCACGAAATCTTCACCTTAAGCTGCTTCGAGGTCTCTAGTTTTCGTAACAAAATTTCATGCTCCTGCGTGCGGGGATTTCCCTCGAAGTAGGGCGTCAAAGAGGGCACCCCCTAAAAATTTTGCCGTTATTAGCTCGTATAGTGTGAAAACAATTGCAGGTAGTACAGACATGCTGCTTATCATAACAAGCATTGGTGACAGACTTTTCAGATTTATCAACATCGATGACCTTGAACGACCTTGAACCCCCAAAAAAGGTTTTTAGTAAATTTTTAGCAATTTTTGGATGCAGCGCACATTTCAACACTGAATTGCGACGAAATGGCTGGAGATAGACCAAGAGAGTCTGCGTATGTAATTTTCACCATTAAACGTAGATTTTAGCTATCCAAGTCACGACCCCCTAGGTTCAAGAAGGCCAGCGCAGGCGAACTTCAAAAACGGCTGCTCCCATAAAAAGTGGTTATTTTACCGCAATTATCTCGTGTATCGTGAAAACGGTTGCAGATAGGCACAGACATGTTGCTTATCATAACAAGCAATAGTGACAAGCTTTTTATTGATGTCAACGTCGATGACCTTGAATGAAATTAAACCTCCAAAATAGGGGTTTTAGTGATATTTTTGGCGATTATCGGCTGTGACAGACATTTTAAGAGTAAATTGCGCCGAAATGGCTGGGAATGGATCTGAACAACCTGTGTATGACATTTCTAGTATAAAACGTATATTTTCAGAATCTAAGTTTCGATCACTTAAATTCAAGGAGTATTCCATACGGAGGCTTCAAATTTAAGTACTTTTTCAAGATGCATTAATATCTTATTGCTGTAGGTATAGGCCTACACTGATTGCCAAAGTGGCAGGACCGCTGCTATCGCGAGTCTTGTGAGCTTTTCTCAGATTACTTGTCTGAAATTTTTGACGACTTGACTGATACTAGAAAATGGCATGGCCTATCAGTTACTGCTGCAATGGAAAATGTTTAGCTAAATTTTGATTTTCGTGCGTCTTTGTTGTTTTCGAGTTAGAAGCCGAAATAACCCAAGCGGAAAGACAGACAGATGGACAGAGAGAGAAGACGCCGAATGCACAAACTAAGTGTATCAAAGTTAAATCTCACCGCGAATCAGCAGAACAGCATCACTGATGCTTTCGGCGTGAACGACGTTGACTTTGGCTCGCTTTAGCATCTCCAACACTCGACCCTGTGCACAGCATTCACGCCCAAACCGACAAATTACCAGCGTGTGAATACCGGCAGGCCTTAAAGTACCAACATTTCAAACACCTAACCAACTGATACCCTGACGATGATGCAACATGACAATATGACTAGTTTTTAACTTTACCAAGAAAAAAATAAATGTTTTCGCTCCTGTCTGTGTCTGTATGTTTTTCCGCAAAATTATTCGAAAAGTTACAACCAGATTTTGATAAGATTCTCCCAGAGAAGTGAAGTGTGCCCAACAATCGGCCAGAATTTCACATCCAGCAATAATAAGTGTTTAAAATAAATACCAGTTTTGTAGTATTTGGTCTTTAAATAGTACTTGATTACTAATTTTGACTGCGGTATTTAGTAAAGTATTTAAACAGCCATACTAAACGGTGATATTTGTAATAGCAAATTTCCATCTATTTACTGAAATGGCTATTAAGTGGAAATCGGTAACTGCGTAAAACCAACCTGTATGCTGACGAAGACTAATGGAGATTTCTTCTTGTTAAAATCGTCTACTAACTGTCCCACGCCCTGTCAGTAATCAATAAACAAACCAACATTATTCAAATAATATGTTACAAACCAAATCCTTGAAAAAACTAATGTTATTATTAAAAAAACTATTTACACAAAATCGAGGTAAAATATGTATTTTCTTTCAATCAGCATTAAAATAAAGTTAACAAATCACTGATACATAAGTAAACAACAAAAACCACATGGAAATTAAAATAAACAGTAAATTGCATCAGAATTACTTATATGAAAACGCACATTCATCTTACCGTTGCAGAAGTGTAGTCCATTTTGCAGACAGAGCTAAAATCCAGTATCACTGCACTGGTACTGGTTTCTGACAAATAGACAAACAATGACACCACTGTAGCAATGATTTTTGGCAGGCAACATCATGAAACAACTTGATGTAAATGACTATAGTTTGGCCCGCTTCAACCTAACAGTGTTGCTACACTACCTTGTAAAATTTAGAAGTCGTAGTTGGCCATTTACAACAATGAATTTATACTGAGACATGGTATAGGTGCAAAAAAACTAATAACGTTAAGTTTTAATAATGATAAGATTACCGCAACAGCAGTAAGCACATATGCTGTAAAGGTCAAATGCAGCTTAATGCTTTCAGTGGGAATGTTAGTTTGTCAACAAAGCGTACTGAAAGTGACGTCATCAGTTATTGTGGGACGATTGTGTGCGTTTGGCTGGAACAACATATTTTGACTGTCGGCGCCCTAGTGTCCTTGAAACCAAGCACGCAAGCGGGGTCTCCAGTCTAGGTGCATGTATGTCTGCCTGTCTATCTGTCTGCGTGTCCATGGACAACGCAATGCATTAGGTCGATTAGCAGGAGCAGCAGCACAAGCTCGACTGGGTCGAGTCAGTGCTGCTGCTGCTGCTGCTGTGTGGTGGCGGGAAATCCCAGCGTCACACGGCAGGGCTTGCTGCCTCGTCTGCTGCTTTCTCTGTGCTTTACCAGTACCATTGTGAGCTAAGCGTAGATGCATAGGCCTATAGCCCTATACCGCGGTGCACAACCACCAGTCACGGTTTGAAAGGAGACAAAATAGGCTACTGCAAGCAGCATGAAGCCGAATGCGGCATGTGTACATGGCTTAATAGTGGCGATGACAAACTTATGGACTACTCTGTCAGCTATAGAGTGAAGTTTGAGTAGACCTACATGCAGTTTCGTAATACAGGCACAACAAGCCTGAGACAGTGAGCTGAAATCTGCGTATATTGCTCTGGGATTTAAACGCGTACCGGTACCGGGCATGATAAAGACTGACACAGATTGCCACGTTACTGTTGTTGTAGTGTTTGCTTTGAACAATAAACTCGCCCACAATTATTAAAGGCAGCCAAAGCAAACTTGTATAGGACAGGCGTTGCTGCAGCTGCCAGCAGTATGCCCACCAGTCACGTGCGTCCTGGCATGCTACGACTGATGACCGTGACAGAGGCCTAAGCATTCAAAACATGGACAGTGGTCGATTATTTTCTTATCAATAATGCGGCAGTCGTCCAGTCGTCGGGCGATCATATATATCAGCCGGTGTCAATGTCTGTTTTTTAGTTATACTTACTCTCTGTCAGTTTTTTTTCAAACACTGTCTGTCTGTGTGAACGATTGTGTGACGTTTTCTGTTTCTCATTATTTCATTTATTTAAGCGTTGTGGCGACAGTTTTCTAAGCTATTAGCTTGTTTCTTTAAAAATTGCTTCGAAGCGATGTTTCCATTTTATTGGATCAGCATATTATTAATTAGTGTTACATTCTACATGACATGTTAGCCCAATATTATTTGCGCATATTCAGAAATCTTGCCCATCGTTTTTCGATGCAAAATTTGTTTGTTAAACGCAGAAAAAGCAGCTAACTTTGAAAAGCTTTGTCCGTGATTTTGTCCTGCAGATGTTCAACACCTGGAAACGTGAGTCCCATCGACATGTTTACGATCAGTATGTTTCCAACTACCTGTAAACATGATATGCACAAAAACAACAAATCAATATTATTAGGCCGCCCGAAATGATAGTTCAGAAAGGCCTTATGTTTTCCTGCAGTTATTTTTTTTCAACGCGAGAACTCCGAGGTCTGTCAGCCGTTCGTCACGAAATTTTGCCACATGGCCGAGAGCGTGTTGAATTTTATAATGTCGGTCCAAAAATTTGGGGCTTACCCCTACCCAAAAAATTGGGGGGGGGCAAAACATGCTACATTTGGCCCCATTTTGCACGACTTCAGGCTTTGAGTGTGAATATCTCCAGAACAGATAGAGATATCCAAAAAAGGAAAAATAACTTATCGATTGCGATTCTTCCCGCGTTAGACGGAAAAAGTTCGGTCCACTTACACGGTACACCGCATTCAAAAATCATGTCACTTCTATATATAATGTCCAAATGGTTAGGCATCACTTTTTGCACACCATAATATTACTATGACTCGTCTTCTACAGCGGAAGAAAACGGGACTTACGTCCACAAAAGAGCATCAGCAGTAGTTCTTACTACTTAGGCCAATGATTGGTTGATTGGATAGACTGCAAAGCTAGCAACTTAGTCGGATAATAAAAAGATAAACGTTCAGATGTAGACTATCGGTGATAAAATGACGAACATTTACCTGATCTTGCATTGTACCAACACTGTCATAAGAAGTTATCTGCAATTATACAACAAAATGCCAATTAGTATTTAATTAACTACTCTGAATTAATTGACGAACTGATTGCGTTATCAGAACATTTTCATCAACCTATGGTACCTGCTTGTTGTAATCCTGTAGGCCTAAATATTAACAACAAAACAACTCATTTTGCGCAGTTTCTTTGCTGTATAACTAACTATAAGGCAAACTGCTGCAAATTAATTTTTGTCATTACGTAAAAAATTTTCACGGCGCTAATTTTTGATAGCGATTAAGCATTACTGTCGGGTCTAATCTAAACCTATTTTGCACAGCTAAGACATCTCCATGATGCCGTTCATACCACCTTCGTCTTTGTGGACGATTACTTAAGAATTTTTCTTTTCACAGTACTGATGTTTTGTGGGCTTTTTGGCGTTGGTACAGTCTATTATTTCACGCAAGACAAATCAAAAGAAGGGAGTTTGCTAAGTAAAGACCGCGCAGTAGTCTATATAATACGTACGTTAAGCTGCGGTCGAGCCCATGGATAGAGAAGTATGAGTAGAGACACGACGACTCCCAGCAGAATACCGTACTCGAAGCCAACACTGAGAGAAACGAAGAACGCAGTCAACCACGGCAGCAAATCCACCTCTAGACACAGCCAAGAATATCCAGCAGAACAGTTTACCATCCAAACAACAGATAATCTAGTGATAATCTAATATATAATCACCTTTTTACACGCATATGCAGTATTTAAAATAAATGGGCACAAGACTTTTCACGCCGAGACCAAGACGAGATGTTAGTAAGTCTCGATACGGTCTCGAGACCGAGATCAAGACATCGAGACTAAAATCACATCCCTAACTACGACGCAATGTTCGTTTAATCACTAACAATCTAATGCGCTGTGTCAGAATGTAGAGCACAACAATTAAGTGATAATGCAAGAAGCTCAGCTACCGCTTGGAGAACAGGGCGTCAGCTGCATGCATTTCGTTTCATCACAATTATACTCAAAAAAGTTTTTGCTTTATTTATTGGAAATTTTATACGTTACGTTTGGAATTTTCAGTAAAACTACTTAGCATCGAATACACGCAAACACACTCGCAGCAGTTTGACGAGTTCTTTCTGAAAAAAATGAGCAAATATCCGCATAAACAGAACACAAACAGAAACTAGAGTTCATACTGAATATGGCTAGTAACTTTGTCCAAGTCTCAGAATTTTCAAATGACATCCAGACCGAAGACACTTGAAAAGTACATGTGTGACTTACTGTTGATGGTGTAGAGATGTTTGACCATGCTGAAATTGATCATGTCTGTCACAGCCATTATAATGACGGCTGCCAGTGCGGCATCAGGAATGTAATAGAACATTGGAGTGAGGAACGCCAGAGCAAGCAGCACCAACGCACCTGTTATACGCGTATTGGCAGAAAACATTCACGACCATCTCGACTATCTCTACATTCAACTCGTACTCGGATGGGTACAAAGTTCCAAGTTCAAGTGATTTAAGTATACAGAATTTAAATAGAGCAGTAAGGGAAAAAATATCGGTGCCAAGTGTCGACATAATGTGAGGCCATCTGTCCAACGTCGCAGGCGTTGAGAGTAACGTTATCAACGGAATTCCCGATCATAATCGTCAATCTTAGCTAGCAACGGAAACCCCGCAATGGGTCCATCTGTAGATACAACTGTGACCATAATGCGATCTTCACCAAATTTAAAAACAGCATCCCATTCAAATTTCTAAAAAAAATCATAAACCCGTTACTCTAAAATTCTGCGATTTCGTATAAGATAATTAAAAATGATTTACAAAAAACGCATACCGGTAAAGATTCCAGCAGCGGTAGTCATGGAACCACTTTGCGCGTTCACTGCGCTCCTGTATACAACAGCAACTAGGTACCACAGACGTGAAATAATGAACACTAAACAGTAAAATTTAACAAATAATGTAGCAAAATATGTATAATTTATACGTAGATCGTTAAATTTAACCAGTACTTCACTGCAAATCTGCTGCAGATTGTGCCAGTAACAAAAATCAAAAAGTCGGTCAATAAATTAATGATATTATAAATGAATCGACAAAAGCTACACGTCACGTTGCTATAATGTATCAAAAAGTAAAACTTCAAACCTGGAAAAGCTTGCAGTGACGGGGTAAGCAGACACGAATGAACCAAGAATGTTTGAAATGCCTGGAACACAAACACGGACAAGTACTTAGAAACACAACTACGTACCAGTAACATTATTATTTTCCACAATTCAAAAAAAGAAAATCCACAGTACACGTATATACTGTCGTTCCAGCTAGATCGTCTCCAGGCGGTCATGAATGCAGTGGCTCGACTCGTTTTCCAGTCCAGTACTTACGACCACATCACACCGCTGCTTTACCGTCGGCGTCTGCATTGGCTTCGTGCGCCGCAGCGAATAGCGTACAAACTGGCCGCGCTGCTAAGTAAAAGCCGTGCCATAGGCCTACTGCGGGCGCCACAGAAAAAAGCCTGAGCTGGCAACATTTTTACAAAAAAAAACAAGAACTACAAAATGCTGACTAATAGTGACTATATAACAACTTTTGTACCAAAATTTGTTAATATTGAACCAGGATGGTTGGAGTTATTTGAAAATGTAGTAGGTGTTTGGTTTTTTAAAAACACAATGTAGATACAGCATATTAACTGAAATGTGTTTAATCTTACCGATTGCCATTAGTTCCTGGTTGCCGTCGACGCTGTAGCCAAACTTTCTACCTGTACAACAAACAAACAGTAGACCATGTGTTAAGATTTCGTTAGCAAATAAAACAAACATTCTGGCGAAAAATATAAAGTCAACATTAACCATAGTACTACCTTGGTAATGATTAGTTAGTGTAAATTTAGTGGTCAACGAGCAGATCTCAATCAACAAAGTTGCTCTACGTCGTGTCCGGTTACTACTTGGATGGATGACTGTCTACAAACAGGTAGATCAACCACACAGCTTAACTCAGCCTTCCATCCCTCCGCGGCATAAACAAATCCAGTACTATCCTGCCTGCACAGAGTTAGGGCAAGCGGCGAAGAATGCCATTTCGATGTCCATACCGCAACGGAAAAGCGACTGGATGCTGAACGCTCTTTCTGTGGTTACAGATAAAATAAAACACTTGCAAAATGATTTATGTACAAAAAAACAAAGTATGAAACAAAACGACTTTGTGAAAAACCTTTGAAAACTTTTTAAAGGTCTATTATAACACACCGGTGTTTTTTATAATCACGCGTTATAAGCAGACGCTGGTGATGAAATGACAATGGAAAAGGCTTACCGAAAGCTTTACCGACAGCGATGATTTCGATAATGCCGACCAATGGGACCATGACAACGCCCAGACCAAGGTTCTAGACATCAACACACACGAAGCTTTATTCACCATAAACATGGTAGAAACATTCGTTCAGTCGTACAGCTGATGTACAAGACTATCATTGCCATAACCTTACAAAACTCGAACATCACCATTACGATCTCATAGCGGCAAAAGAACTCAACAGATTACACAATCGTGGACTTGAAATTTAGTAATGGCGAGAAAGTTATATTTGCAGTCTTATCATCTCCAAGCACAATGTCGCTCGTATAGAGTTTATTTTACATAAACGATAGCCTATAACACGTCTACGCACCACAAAGTTAGCGTAAAGAGAGATAAGCAAAAATTACATAAAAGTCCTATAAATGTCATGATAATTTTGATTCTGATTTCTAACAAAGCAGTAATACGACATTTTATATAATGTCGGTGATTTTTTTTACATTTATTTCCGCTAAAGAGGTTACGTGATATAGGCGCCGTTTGCTACTCTGCATGTCAGCAGAATTACAGAAAAAGTTAGAAGCGGATTTGGCTGAAATTTTCAGGGTAAGTTAGACTTGACCCAACTTAAAGGCGATTAGATTTTGGTCGTGATTTCCACCAGCATCTGAATCCAGGAAAAGTTGGAAAATTCTTTACTTCATAGGATACATTTCTGCCAAATATGGTGCCGCCACCTCGAACAAACGGAAAAAATGACCTAGCGTTGGCGAAGGTCAGCGCTATCTGAGTGCCCTAGCTTCTAATATAACAAGTTGTCGAAGCACAAAGTGTGGCGCAGTTACCTCGAAGAAATCCTGCACTGTGTAGGTATGATTGTCGTGGGTCAGAGTGAACGAGGGAGGTTTGAACTGTGGAATGCCAGATGTGATGTTGCCCGTCAGGCTGAACAGTTTAATGTCGTGATGATACAACACGGCGGCCATGCTGGACGCGATGATCACGATGATAGCGTTGCGCGCTGCACAAAAACACATCATCATGCGATACACGGTGCGCAAAAAAACAACTGGACTATAAACGTTGATGAAGTAGCAACAATTAGCATAAGAAAGGCGTGAGATATGTAAAAAAAGTGTCGGAAATTGGTCTGGAAAAAACTGTAGAACATTGATGGCGGTGCCTTTGAATATTCTTTGCCCAATCTGCATAAATTTTTAGTTCTTTGCCGCCACCCCCCAAAAAATATGGCCAGGTATTTTAAGAAAGCCAGCTGGGCATTAGGCCGATCCGAGGCCCGATACTACAAAGCCGAGGCCGAGCCCCAAAAATATTTTCGAGGCCGAGGCCACAAATTATGAGGCCGAAGCCGAGGCCAACGCCAGACACGTTAGAAAACAAATCATTGTGCAAGAACTACAAACATCAAGACAAAGATTTGTTTTTAACTTTTGAAATTCAAACTTCAAAGTTCTAGCAGTCATTGCAGTTCAGAAATACGAGTTTTTTAAGTATATGAACGTCGGTGGCTAAATTGTGGATATTAATAATAATTAATATCATGTACAAAACCACAAGGCCAATTTCTATGTGGCCGAGGCCAGAGGCCGATTAATTTGGCCTCGGGGTCTGTGTGGCTTAACATTCTGGATGTAGCTGGGAACAATCAGAAGTCTCAAACCGCCGCCATGAATGGTGCTGTCGTCTGGTGAACACAACGCTTAACGATAAAAACTAAAAGAAGGAAACGAAAGCTAAGCGGTAAGAAAGATCCAATCGGTAGTTAATCCGTCATTAATTATAGCGTTATTCCGGGCATACCGGATCTATTGTACCTATTGCTAGTGTAGGCCTACGTGGAATGAGCGATCAATGCGCATTTGATCGACTCTGTCTCTGCGTCGAACGCGCCGCTCGCTCACTGCTCAACTGATAGCCACGGCTGCTGCTGCTGCTGCTGCACGGACGATGAACGCAATTATTCGTCGCTGAAGCGTGCATGACTGCCGTCACGCCTCGACAATTTCACTCAAATATCAAATTACTTATACAACCGTCCGCCTAATAGCTGATATACAGGCATACCAATAGTCTACTGCCTGCATGCTGTATCCGATTACTAACACTTACACTTTGTATTATTTACTGATCAAGAACACTGTAGCCTATTCACTAGCTTTTTATACGATATGCTTTTAGGTAATGTTTCGTATTGCACATTCATTAATTGTATTATTGAGGTTAACGCTGTTGGATAAGTGACACGAAAAACACAGCTTGAAAGTGTGTCAAGCAATTATTCCACTTTTCAGTTTCTGTACGATCTCCGTTACAGAGCGAGTGGTTAGTGACTAACGCAGCCTATATAAACTCAGCAACGCCCTATCCAACCGTACCATCGTCGACTACAAACAACTTTCCATCTCTTCAGAATTACGTGTTCGCAGCAACGTTGCCTGGTGCTTAATTAGTTTGTCGCTTGTTTTCATGCCGCGAGCGTCAGAGCGGAAACAAATAAGACGTACAACTTACCCGTGCTAATTATCCACGAACTCTTCTCGGCCACCTTCTGTCGAGTCGTCATCTGATCGTCGCCTTTTCTCCACTTTATCTCTTTCAAGCGCTGAAACGCACACAATGTGCGACATAGCAGCTGCTCTTCGTAGAACTTCAATATGTCGCTCTGCAGTAAAAAAAGTCTGATAACAAGTGGTCCTGGATTTGATGTAGATTTTTGGTTTATTGTGAATTGTTGCAGCTTACAGCTTTTTGTGCAACAAATCCGAGCAACAAAACAAAGCTAGTGGAGTTTCGGCTTAATGAGTAAAATTAGGGCAGCGACATATAATTTTTCAGCTGCTTTCAGTTAGGATTGGCGTCAAAGCCACAACTAGGTTTATGGGCAGAGTCTTAAAACGTTTCGAGTAGATTTCGTTCTGCGTCCATAAACGCGGCAACGCGTATTTATGACACCGTCACCGACCAGTCAGTCGTAATATTCAACGGCGTCGTGTGTTAAAAAAGTTGAGAGGAGAAAAAAAGTTGAAATTTTTCGATAGACTTCTGCCAATCAACGACATAAAATATATGCGAGCGCTCAAAATTTTGATTTCGTCCCTAAATTTCCCCAAAATGTAGATTTTCAGTCCCAAATTATGTACTTGTAAACGAAAATTTTTTCGACGAACAATTGCCCATCTGCCCCTGCCACAACGCCATTGATAACAATAAATGTACAAAACATTAGTTTATACACTTGTTAACGGCAACATTTAAGGACTTGCACATCGAAAACAGCAAAAATTACAAAAGGTGATATTGCCCGCATCACACTGACTGTGTGTCAATGTGC
>Ga0209671_1002903_pt1 | contig 16137 bp, 12 predicted proteins | sample WorMetHERISLAND2_2_FD_187401 | JGI IMG/M metagenome (GOLD analysis project Ga0209671, IMG submission 187401) | Marine gutless worms symbiont microbial communities from Max Planck institute for Marine Microbiology, Germany - Olavius geniculatus... | ecosystem: Host-associated > Annelida >...
TTGTTTACCATGTAAGGAGTGAAAAATACAGGGGGCATGTCACCATCCACCTTTTCTGGAAGAGAGTCCAAACTGATAATACCATTGTCCTCAGTATAAATACTAGAGAGATCAGCATTTCTATTTCCGAATGTTCGTGCTGTTGTGCATGAATAGCTCTTCGTTTTATTTCAGAATTTACTAGCTGCGTTATGACATTTTAAAGTCCTATGTCCATAATTTGCTGCATTGCAACGGCCGTAGATCAAAAGTGAGTGTATGCAGATCTTTAAAAGCGCCAGCTAGGCAAGCTAGCTGATGGTAGCGGCCTAGTTTCATAATGTGCTTAGCCACAAGCGAGCAGTGGAGCCTGTAAGCTAAGCGCACTTGCTAAGCATTGATCGTCCGCGTGGCCGACCATCGCTCGCTCGCCTGCCGGTCGTTTACATGCATCGACAATTTATCCGCCACCGCCACGCTGCAGAATATGACCCGACATTTTAATAAGCAAGTAACATGAACGATTAGAAATTTCGAAAGCGACGAAGTCACTGCGGTCACTGCTAGAGATAAACTTGTAACCCTAAAGGCTCAAAATCAAACGGTAATACGCTTACTGCATTTTTATGACAAATGGTAAATATTATATGGTGTCCCCCTTCCCGGTACTTTAACAAACTTCTCATTTCTGTGAAAAAACAAGTATATTGTTTGATCATAACAGAATGGCGTGTGCGTGTCAGAGTTTTTCTGAAAGCAATAGACAAACCGACGTAAGTTTTCCTGAGTCCATTCAATCAACATGCATCAGCCGACAGCGGTACCAAAAGCATGAGTTCGGTCCGGAACGGTAGTTAGTTTCACCGTATTGCAAGTAGGAAAATAAACGATAATAATTGTTTATTTATAATCCTAGTGAAAGTCGATGTGTAAATAGTGTTGCAAATGCTTATATCGACTGTCTGGCGTCTACTATTGATTATGGGCAAATATTGGCATATTTGCTTGTGAGAAAACCTCGCTACCGGTGCCTACTACTAGCGTTCGCTCATCTGTTATTATAGGCGGTGTCTGGCTTTTTCGCCCCTTTGCCGGTTCGCCCTTTGGCTTGTTCGTCCCATGTGCCTGGCTGATTCGCCCCTTGGCTTGTTCGCCCTCTGGCTTGTTCCCCCCTGGTTTTTTCGCCTCCTATTCTGGGACGTTTTGCCCCTGTTGAATACCGATAATTCCACATCGAGGTTTAGACAGTTTATGCATGATGATGAAAATAAACGATTGTGTGAATGTTCAGTGCTTTGTTTAATTCTGAAATAAAATCATTAGGCCTACACATGTATTTTATTATACAGAGTTTTTGTACACTTTGTGGCCTTAGAATGTTTGCAATGATGTCTGACGCTGTCTATAGATAGGCATTCATCAAGTGGTTATTAGGCCTAGACCCAAGTATACATGTAAGAATTCATTTCAAAGGAAGTGAAAGAGCCAGGGAGCGAACACGCCAGTGGGCGAACTGGCAAAGGGGGTGAAAAAGCCATAATTTTTATCGGCCTACCCACATTCCTTCACTGCATTCCATATTACTATATTTTTAAAATCATCTGCTTGCCTCAGTTCGCTGGCCGTATCCATATTTTCAGTTTCATACGCACTTTTATTCTTTGACTTATTTTATGTTTCAAAGCTTCACTATTTCACATGGTAAAACTTGGTTGTTCACCTGTACTTTTTATCACTTTAAGAGTGTTGGTATAGAAGAATTTAAGTTATTGTACAAAGCATACATATGAAACGTTTGTAAATATTTCTTTATTTTTGGACTTTAGACATCTTTGGCAGTTGATTAACGTAAGTGAAATCGGAAATTTGCAAGTAAGTAGCCATGTGATTTTGCCCAAGTCCAAAGGAGAGCTACAAAATTGGTGAGAATTTTGAGATAGAAGCCATATAAAGAGAGACTTAGAGTTTTCGAGCTGATCACACTTGACTCTCTGGGGTCTGGCTGAGGGCCTTAGGAAACGGAGATCAGCGCCGCCCTATTGGCCGTAAGGCTGGGGAAGGACTTTGCGTTTTTTGCAATTGAGAAAAGACAGCTGAAAGAAGACCTAATCGAAACGTACAAGATAATTACCAAGAAAAAACATTAAACAATTCTGCTGGTATTATCGCGCAACAAAAGTTGTTTGCATCATTTACAGTGACGTGCTTATAGGCCGTTACTTACTGATTATTGTCCAGTTTGCTAGATTCAACCGGAAGTTGTATCGAAAGGGTTAATGCTACACAGTTTTTTCCAATTTGCAGAAAGTGGACATGACCTTAGAGGGAACAGGCCTAAAAAGAGGGCATGGCCTAATACTGTCTCTTACAAGAAATACAAGTTGTATTTGTCGAATGTTCTTTAGCCAAAGAGTCGTAACTGACAGGACTGACTTTTTCTGCATGTCATCGAAGCACCATCTTGCAGCACAGACTTGACAACTTTTGGCAACAGGATGTGAGCATTTAAAGCAGCTACTTTTTCGCTCATTAACATACAAGTACAAGTACAAGTACAGATTGCGTAGAATCACAGATCACTGGTACACTGGATGTTCATACATTTCCATACTTGTGCATGCCTGCATTTGCTTTCAATTATATAGTGTTTACATTTTGTTGGGTTATACTATGACGCTTTGTATAATTTTCAGGTTCTTAGTCAGAGGATGCTGTCATAGAATGTGAGTTTAATTAGTTGATGAAGTGTTGATAATATTGGAGTGGAAGATGCCCGGAGATCACAGACGTCTGGGTCTGAGGGATCCCGATGCTACTGCACTCTTCTCAACTGAAGACCCGGAGAAACTGTTCACGGACCTCCGCGAGATTGGCCATGGCAGCTTTGGCGCAGTTTACTATGTAAGCATATTACTGTCGGTAGTGTGATCACCGTTTGATGATCACCGTATGTTAGTCTGCAGTTACCTCTTTTTCAGCATTTTGAATCTGTTGTATATTTCATTGTATCGCAGTTATGTCATGCTTTGTAATTGTATCAAAATGCCATATTGCTAGTGACAAAGAAAGTTATGCAGAGACTTATAAACAGTTTTTGCATCTGATGAATTGCTGATTTCAGGCAAAGAATGTTGAAACGAAGGAGATAGTTGCAGTGAAGAAGATGTCATTTCACGGCCGGCAGTCTTCAGAAGTTTGTACCTACTTTCTGTCGTTTTGTTACGCTCAAGAGCAGCTACTGCTGTAGTGCGTCTTGGCCATTGCAATTTTGTCTGTCCGTCTGTTCGTCTGTCACACGGGTTGATCAGTCAAAAACGGTGAAAGCTAGGATCACCAAATCTTCATCTTCGGCTGCCTGGAAAACTCTAGTTTCAGGAACCGTAAAGCTTTCCCATAAATTCAAAGGGGGTCACCCCAAGCAAGGGTGCTAAATGATAGGGGGTGGGAAAAATTTGCAATTTTTAGCCGATATGGCGTTGGCTGAGCGAGACAGGTGGTGCCCTTATTGTGAGTACAAGTAAAACACTATAGATAATTAGCGGCTGGTCATCTGGCACCATCTGGTGACTGATTTTGTTTTACTGGGCTTTCAAAATTCAAACATACACCACTGTTGCGTGTTCCTTTTTGCGTTAGCAGGGCTTTTCTTGTTAGTGTGTTTAACTACTGTGTTGTCATGTTTAGCGTGCATAGCTATAATCATGATTCAAATTTTGTGCGCTTAGCTCTGAAAAAGTAAACTGGAAAGTACTTCAGAGATAAGTCAAACCTTTGTCAAGTATGTGTTTTTATTCTTGCTGTGTATAGGAATTATGTTGATAAGTGAATAATTTTTTAGAATTTTTTTTAAACGTTGGCAACATCTCCAACTGATGTTAATTACCACCAAGTTCCAACCAATAGGTTCAGGTTCCTTTTCGAAAAAAATCATGAAAATCTGTTCTGATTTCCTGAGAACCGACAGACAAACAGAAGGTAAAGTACATAGTTTTGAGTAGGTGGAGATAATAATTGATGATGGGCAAGGTACGATACAGAGTTGTTGTGTTGCTGGCTCTTGTTGTAGTTTATTTCGTGTTAGGATCTGTTAGGGCAACTGCATCATGCATTAAAAAGCAGGTGGGGTAAGAGTTGCAATTTTCGACAGACAGTCGGACACTGAGCTAATTTCCAACAGAATTTTTACAGACAGCTGAAGATTTCTGACACGCGTGATTATTGCTGCCTAAATTTGGATTTTGCTCTTAAACTTTCCCGAATTTTGCATTTTTGGATGGCATTTTTTCGACAAGAAGGAGATTTTTAAACAGTTTTCCGACAGCCAAGAATTATGATGGGTATCTGCCTTCTTACCTCTGTGCCATGATGCCGCTGATTATAGGCTGGTCTGCCACAGTTCGTAAGTTTATGCTAGAATTGTTGGTTTAAAAATGTGCACACAGGACATTAGTTCCTGTATGAATACAACTGGGTATATTGTAAGCACTGTAGAGTAATGGTGCTCAGTGTGCTAGTAGTCTGTGAATGAGTGGCTGGTGCATTGTGGGTAGAAGTGGCAGGACATCGTGAAAGAAGTCAAGTTCATGCAGATGGTCAAGCACAGGAACTGCGTGGAATTTCGAGGATGCTATCTGCGCGATCACACTGCCTGGGTACGTCTGTTTCATGCGTGTGTCTTAGCAGTAAGCCTAACTGCACACCCGGCCTGGGTATGTGTAGCTGCTACACTGCATACCTGTGAGATATATCTGTGTAGTGTGTTTTTTTGTTTGGATATAACATTCAGAATGACTTTCATGCAAGTTGGACACATATGAGCTCAAGATAAGATACAGCTATGGGAGCAAATTCTGAGACAAAATCAGTTGACACCATCACCTATGGTGACATTGAGTGAGGTTAATGTTTCTGATAGCTTTGTCTTGTAGGTTTAAAATGGAAAGCCTGAGCCAAGTAGTTGCTACATTCATTGGGTTCCGTAGATGTTTGCTGAAGTTGCTGGCAGAACACTGAAGCAAGCAAGATAGCATTGATATGTGTCATAGATGTAAAAAAACGTTATTATGTTTTTTATTCTTGCCACGTTTTTTAACGTTTTTTTCATTTTGCTCAACATTTTTTATTTTTTAAAAAACGTGCATTGAAAATCCCATTAAAGGCTTTGTGAAGCACTTTTGGGACTACAGAAATAAATTAATAGATCATAGTGATGTAGTTTACTTAGTTAGTCCAAATATACTAAATAAAAAGTTTTGTTAACCAGTGTATTTAGTTATTTTAATGCTATGGTGTTATGACATCACAGCTACATTGAAATTAAATGAAGTTCTCTCTGTCTAAACTATAATTCCAGGTATACTGCACTTACAGCATTAGGCATTAGGCAAGAGGTTGAACAAATTATGGCCAACGTTTTTTATTCAACGTTTTTAAAGGTTTTTTATTTTTGACACGTTTTTACGTTTTTACCGTTTTTTCTTATTTCTTGGAACGTTTTATACATCTATGACATGTGTGGCATTTTTTTGCACTAATCTAATTATTTGCTGCTGCCAACAACTATTGAAATTTTGCTGTTTCTGTTACCATCATAGATCTGAACCATTTAGCAGGGTTTATGGTGACAGTCAGCTATCACTAACATTTATGATAGCTTCGCTATAAGAATTTGGTGAACACAAACTATCCTACTGTTGCTTAGTAATATAGCATACATTTTTATTAGTTCGTTTCATGTCATGCATTGTTAGTCCTATTACTGTAGTGTATGTAGCATTTTGATGTTATTGTGATCATTTAGTTCTATCGTATGCGTGATGTTAGATAGATGTTAATGGCTGCAATATAGGTGGTGATGGAATACTGTCTTGGGTCTACGTCAGACATTCTCGAAGGTTTGTATTCTTGTACAAATGTTAATACGTCTCGTGATTTGCTGGCATTAAACTCGTTACAATCACGTGTGATAGAAGAAAATCATGTTGGCCAATCTGCCTAGCTGTGCATCTTTGACCTTTTGCTACTGTCCCAGGGAATGTTTGCACCGATTTTAGTTTTCAGTTTTCGTCCGTGCTTTTTACGTATTCAAACAGTATGCTGCGTTGCTGAAGCAATGCTTATAGCTGTAGTAATGAAGCTAAGCTTTTTTGTCTTCAGCCTCTTTCAGTTGTTTTGTCCAATAAAGGTTGAAGGTTAAAGGTGGTGATATAGCTCGTAATGGAAAGCCGATCGGGGACCTACAGAGCGTCAGCTGCCGTATGGGATCACACAGTGTTACCTGCCACCCAACACAGGTGAACGCGCCTTGCCTTAACTCCAGCCTGATAGGCTGGTACTCGATTTACCTACCGTAAAGGGATGGAAGGCTGAGTTGACCAAGGCAGCTGGTTACTAGAGGTGGGCAATACGGCTGATAACAAATCCGATTCGATTTAAAATAATTTAGATTCGATTCACTGACTGTGGCATCGCAGCAAGAGGGCAAGTGGTGATGGTGATAGGGAGCAGTTGCAAACCGTAAATTTTTAACTGTCAAAAAAAATTGTCAGAGATTTTCTCGTCCGAAAATGTTTATTTAAAAATGCCAAATTTGCGTGAGAGCCTCAATTTTTCCAAAACCTTTGAAGGAAAGTTTAAATGTTAAGCACTCGTAATTTTTTCTGTTGAAAATTTGCAACTTTTTGTTGGAATTCTGTCGAAAATTTGCAGTGTCTGTGGAAAAATTGCAACTTCTGGCTCTGCCTATTTTTTGACTCTTGACGCCACTGTTCGCTGGTGATTGCAATTTGGGCCTATACTATTGTACTATCACGTTACCAGACCATTGTTAGCAGATCAACTCGGAAGAACCAACTGAAACTCGTAAGTAAAACAAATCTTGTTGTGGAAGAGAGAGTTATGAGTAACATAACGTTACTAAACGAAAGTTTTGCGCAATGCGAACGCACGCGTGCAGTTAGCACAATCAGCGCGCAGAAACACTAGTTTGCCCACACAACTTGGCTTTAATATTCTAGGAAATTAGTTAGTCGAATCAAAATAAGATTGTGTTTAGTTTGCTCTGCCAAATCAATTCAAATCGATTTACCGAGTGAGTCGATTAATCCCAGCTCTACTGGTTACATACCGAGATGGTTTACCTGCCCGCAGGCAGTCACTCGTCTTGAAGTACTAACCGGGTCTGGCGTAGAGTAACTTCGTTGATCGGATGAATCGTGTTACCACTATGCCAAGCCACCAACCCAATGTCCATCTCGTTGTTGGTCTGCTTTTTGCTTTAATTCCTGGTGTAAGACCTCATTCTCATAGACACGAGTATGAGTTTTTATGTCAAAATGTGTCATAGTTGAAATAAATTCTCAATGTGCTATTTGCTTGGTGCATGTCGTTTACTTAATATCAGTGTGAATGGTCACCATTGGAATACATGTAAACTTGTGTTTGCTAGAACTCATGTATGGGAACCCGGATTTGTACTCTTGTCTGTGTGAACATGGTCTGAAGCTTTGTACTTGAAAGACTTGACTGTTGTCAGTACACAAGAAACCGCTGCATGAGGCTGAGATTGGAGTCATCTGCTCGGAGGCGCTACATGGCCTGCAGTATCTGCACAGCTTGAGTCGAATTCACCGCGATGTCAAGGCTGGCAACATTCTGCTCTCTGACAGCGGCGTCGTCAAACTAGGTCTGTCACTGAGCTGTTAAGAGTTGGTGTTAAGATTTATATTGAGTTTAGGGTTACGGTTTTGGTTGTGTTCATGTCAAAATGTTAGCGATATGTACATAGGTCAGTCACTGCCTCACTGCTAGGATTGGGGTTAACAGTTTGAGTTGAATTCATTGTGATGTAAAGACTGGCAATATTTTTCTCTTTGAGACCAAAATTTTCCTGCTTCATGAGTCACTCTTTGGGTTAAGGCTATTTTCGTTATAGTGTAGAATAAGGACAACATGGCATCTGCCCAGTTGTTGTCCACTTTTTAGCAACTCGAACCTCACCTGTTTGGAGAATCTTTTCGCTGACTATTTCTTGGACTGGATTTTACCTAATCCATCTATAGTGGACTTAGCAGTAGCTTCTAATACTTAGACAACTTTTTAAAAAAAATCTCAGATTGTTGTTTATATGTGATGATTGTGTTTGTAGCTGACTTTGGTTCAGCATCAGCTGTCAGTCCTGCTAACTCGTTTGTTGGCACTCCGTACTGGATGGCACCGGAAGTGATCCTGGCAATGGACGAGGGTCAGTACGACGGCAAGGTGGACGTCTGGTCACTGGGCATCACCTGCATCGAACTTGGTCAGTCGTCATTCCGTCATTCACATCTTGTTTTTTTTGTCTTCAGCATGTTTTTATCAGCGGAAAGTAAGGGTGGCCTGCACATTGAACATGGAGATTGTAAAATGAAAATGTTGTTGTATTAGTTCAGCCTGTGGAGTGGAGCTTGCCTTTTTTCAGTGTTCTGGCTTAGTGTCTGGAATTAAGAGGTTCAATTTTTTTCTAGTGACACTTTTAAACACGGTTCAAAACATTTCTTAAGTTACTTTTTTCTGATCTTGACATGCTAGTGCATTGGAAACATTTTGTGTCTCGATATGATATGAAAGAGATTTGCACTGGAAAACTGACAAGCATGCTGTCAAGTTCAATTTAGCACTTTCACTAAAACAAACTGAAAATGTTTTGAATGGAAAAGAGATGAGAGAAAGTGAAATGGAAATACTGTTATGTAAAACAGAGCAGATAGGTACAGAAGCAGTTGGTTATGGGAGAGGTAAAAGCTTGAGATAAGAAAAAGTAGAAAAGGAGAGAAATAATGAACTGAAAGTGGAAAAAAACTGAAACAAAAAAAATCGTACCCAATCAGTCCAAATGGTGCCAGATGTCTACACTATATAAATTAATTGTGTACCGGGTATTGTTTGTTGTATTATTGTACTGTGTGCAGCGGAGAGACGGCCGCCGTTGTTCAACATGAATGCAATGAGCGCGCTGTATCACATAGCTCAGAATGATTCTCCATCGCTAGCCACCGCTGCTAGTCATGATGATGATGATGATGAGGCTGGTAGTGCTGGTAATTGGTCCGATGAGTTCAGAGACTTTGTTGACGCTTGCCTTGCTAAGAGCGTCATCGATCGACCTGACGTTGCCGCCTGCCTGCAGGTAAACTGAACCCCAATTTCCTATTAACTGATGAAGCGAACGGTACCTACAAGCTACTAATGACAAATAGAAGTTACATTGGAGTGTTATGTCTCAAATGCTTGTACTTTTCGTCGAGTTCTCGATGGTTTTTTTGTCAAGTGTACATTACTTTTTGTTGTTGCTGTTATTCATACATTTAGTACTGTTATTAACTTCTTAACTGCCAGCCCATAAAAATTCCCTGCACCACAGTAGGGGTTGTTGTAGTTGTATTTTGTAGTTGTAGTATTCCTGGTTGTAGTAGTAATCGCAGTGTCTGTTGTATTAGCAATTGTAAAACTACTAAATGCTGTAGAAGTAGCTTTTGTTGTTGTAGTTGCAGTAGTATGGAATAATTGTTATAATATTTGTCGTTTTTGCAACTAAAGTAGCAGCAATTGTAGTACATTGTGTATTGTAGTTGTTCTAAATGTCACAGGCCGTGTAATAGCAGTAGTAATAATTGCAGTAGTAGTCATATTAATAGTAGTAATTGCTATAGTAGTAGCTTTTTACTACTACTATAACTTGATGGTGGTTTTGTAGTTGTTGTCGTTGTAATAGTTGTAGTCGCAGTTGTAGTACCAGGTAGTAGGTCTACTAGTTGCTGCCATAGTAGTTGTTCACAACTATAATGTACACAATAATGTTGCCGTGCATGTGACCAAAAAGTTATTCAAAAGTAGCCCAATACAAGCTGAGCATCAGCCAATATAACTAGTACACCAAGCATGAAATATTCCTAGCGCCAGGCATCAATGCATCCTATAGGCGTACTGCCAGATATATACGGCCTGTGGCATCAGCAGTATACTGCAGGCGCCGGAAACATTCGGCATGTGGCAGTCAAGGGGTTAAAGGGCTATCTTATTCATCATTTGATATCTTTTGTTTTGCACTTATCAGGGTTCCCACGCCTACTGAAAAGTCCTGGATTTTTTCTTGAAAATTCAGCTATGGGTATCTGGAAAGTCCTGGAAAATTACCTTGGTCCTGAAAAATCCTGGAAGTTAAAGCTTAAGCTTCGGGAAAGTCCTGGAAAAATATCCTTGAAATTTACGCATTTTTTCATAGGCTCAAATGGAAATTATTTTTCTGCTTGCTTTGCTTGCAGGTTTCTTGTAGTCCCCTGCTTTTATATTTGTGGTGCCAGTGTGTTTATATTTAAACATTTGTGGGTTACGAAAAGGTCTTGGAAAATTTTTCATGGGAGTCCTGGAAAAGGCCTGGATTTTTTGTCACTAAAAGAGTGTATTCTGTTGATTTCTGCGTCTATATTGTACTTTGTACTGTACTATTTTGTGATAAGTAAATAAATAAATGCATGTAAACTGTCTGCTGTGTTGCTATAGCATTCGTTCATAGTGAAGAATCGTTCTGCGAACATTTTGTTTGAGCTGATCCAGCGTACAAAGGACGCCGTTCGCGAGCTAGACAATCAGGTTGGGTCTCGGTTCAAGAAGCTGCTTGTGGAGTCACCGGCAATCAGCTGTCATCGCCCCACACGACAGCCAGCTGCTGCTGCTGCTGCTGCCGGACCAGATGATGATGATGATGAAGAAGATGACGACTCTTCAGTGAGTGCTATTTCGGGGTTGAAACGTAAAGTCCGGCTGTCACTAGGATGGCCCACCATACTGCTTGGCAACATGCATTTTGGGGGCCCTATTTTGGGGGTGAGTGGGGTTTAACATTCAACCCGACACAGTATCGGTCATTTCAGGGACAGCCTTTCCAGGCAGAATTCACAACAACTACATGGTAATGGAATGGTAAGTTCAACCTTTACAGAAACACAAAACACAAATAAAATGAGCTAAACCTAAAATTGTAAGAACTTCATCATACGTGTACATATGTAATTAACAATAATGTTAGTTCTAATAATTTTTCCTGTTATCCCCCAGACAGTCATTAATTTCAGAATGCTGTCTATTGGAGGACAGGGGAGCCCTGTTTTGGAAAGGGAACAGGTGTCTGTAGGATATCATAAATCGTGATGGGGTGTTGGCAAGTTTTTGTAGGCTGTCAATGATAACCATGCTGAAGCAGTTTGGCTGCAATTTGCAATAAGTACTTGAGGATGCAGTGAGTGCTCTTGCTTTGGGTGATGGTTGATTTGAATCAGTGTCACTGGGTAGCAGTCGGACAACCGTATTTGCTAATTCAAACAATGTTTAGCCATACGTTATAGACGACGGATGAATGACGCATTGTATAAGTATGAACATTAATACGGTTGGCTAAAAAACCCACGGTTATCAACACAGCCCAAGTCGATGGTTGGTTTTACTTGGTTTTGGGTTTCACAGCTTTCGGATCATTCCATAGTTGAGTTGCATCGAGTGTGTGTGGCAGTGGAACGCTAGCAGGTGTTTGACGCAGTGTGGTGCCACTCTACAGTCTAAACAGACACCTATCACGCCAGCAGTGATGATGCAGGCCTTGTAAGAGTTTAGTAGCCAGCTGTGGCTCAAGTGCATTTGAACGAACGTGAGGTGTGACGATTGACACCTGTAGGTGGAATCAGGCAGTATAGCAAGTCATGGCAGTCTACACAGCACGGACGATGTTACGGCTGCCTCCTCTGCTGCTGTAGCACGAACCGCGAATGACGCTAGCAACGATGTCACAAGCTTCTCCATACGTCGACCTCAGGTACAAGTTGTAGTTGTTGTAGATGTCATTGTGTTGTGTATATTGGTAGTAGTAATAGCAGTAGTAGTAGTAATAGTAGACTTGCAGTAAACAATGAGCAATGAGTTCACAAGCTTCTCCATACAAAGACCACTAATCAGTCAGCTGTAGTTGTAGTACACAGCAGTAGTGTAGTTGTTGTAGTTGTTGTAGTTGTAAGTGTAGGTGTGGTCATATTTGTACCAATAATAGTAGCAGTATTAGTAGTAGTATTAGTAGTAGTAGTAGTAGACTAGTTGTAATAGTAGATTTGCAGCACACGGCCAAAATTATGTCACCAGTTTCTCTACATAAAGTTATTTGTCCTTTTAATGATTGCCAATTAGTGTGTTAGAAATTGTTTGTGTTATATATTACCATTGTGATGTGTCAGTGTCTGTCCGTCACCCTCATGCATTCATGCATTTATCTGAAGCCATTTCACGACTGAATGTACTTACTTTTACGTTATATTTAAACATTTGTGGGCTACGAAAAGGTCCTGGAAATTTTGCATGTGGGTCCTGGAAAGTCCTGGATTTTTCTGTCAGTAAAAGCATGGGAACCCTGCATTGTGGCTTTGAGTAACATTTGTTCTTGTGGTAATAGCTATGATATGCTAGTATTTAGTTCTGCTTGCTGTTTACACCACTGCCACGCCCACTCCCTTTTGTCTTAAGCATGCTGTTTTTCTCACGATTGCATCGTCTTTGAGCTGGTCGTTGTTGTTTGTGTAGCCTAGCAAGAGGGTCACGCTTGAGCGGCCATGCTTTCCTGAAAGGAGTGTGCTTTCTTGAACCTTAACCTGCACTGTCCTTTCAAGAAAGCACGGTCAGTCAAGCATGACTACTGCTAGGCTACACAAACCACACTCAACTCGGACACGATGCCACCGCGAGAAAAACAGCCAAAAAGCGACAAATAATAAACGTCTAAAAAGAACAGTTTATCGGTCATGTTCTTGGCAGTGGTGTTCGTTTTATACTGAACTGTAGAGCTTAATTTCCACACTTATTCCTTCACTGTTTTTGTCGGCTCGTTTATCTCATCTGACCGCTTTCAATGCCCAGCTGCGACTGCGAGAACAGCTGTGGCAGTTAGCTGGCCTGGCCTAGGCTGGCTGTGGGCTAGCCTAGGCCAGGCCAGCTAGCAGCCACAGCTGATTTCGCAGTCTCAGCCAGCATTCAGAGCGTCCATGACTTAGACACCGGGCCGACAAAGATAGTTCAGGAAAATCGTGGAAATAAGCTCTACAGTTCATTATCTAACACTTGGATGTGCTATATGAGTACACCATGACCATGGTCCCTGTCTCTGTTTCTTTTTTCCTAGCGTTTGATTGTGTGTTTTTGTCCAAACACTTTTTATGTGCATGTGTTGTAGCAGGCGAAAGCCAGCAGCAAGCTCACAGTGAGTACGATGCATTGTAGACTTACTCTCTGTTTGTCTGTTTGCCAATTGCTCTGTCTGTCTACTAACTTTGACTTGTTTATTTATTCAGTTCCATCTGATAACTAGAAGGCGCTTGTGAGAGTGCACATCTCCGCCAATGTAGAAGTTTTCACAGGAGGGCGCCACCATTTCTGCCTAAAGGGGAGGCAGAAGGAAGAGCTGCTTTGCTGCAGGGGAGGGAGGTTAATGTAATAGCCGGTGTTGCTGCTTGGGCTGTTATCGTGTACACAGATACACAGACAGAACGGCCAATCTCATAAACTCCTCCAATTCTTTTCGTTTCATTGGCAGAGATAATAATAATAATAACAATACATTTGTACAGTGCCGTAATGCTGTAGCTTCTGCTGTTTTCCGTTTCTATGGGGTATGTAAATCTGGTGGCTTGCCTTCCGGCTGGTGTTGAAATTAGGCACATTCACCTATATCGAGTTGCAGGTATAACTGTGTGATCCCATATGGCAGATGGCACTCTGTAGCTCTGAGATAGGTTCTCATGAAGATCTTTACCCATGTTTTATCTTTTTTTTTCACTTTTTTTATCTCTGGGTTCGTGAGTGGAAGATCATGCATAGGTTATGTTTTTACGGTGAGACAAATCATCGAACAAATGGCGGGTGGATATCAAGCAGTCATAGTGAATATTGTCGATTTGTCAGCATTCACTGGCCAGCGCCATTACTGTTTATCATGGTCAAGAATCCCATGCAGTCGGGTGGTTAGTGTACGAAACTTAATTATATCATACAGCGAGTCAGACAGCCTTTGATTCATGCAGGTGGGTTTGCTAGATTAAACTCGCAGCTCACCTGCCAGCTTTTCAACGTAAAACGCGTCTAAATCACACTTGCTAGAGTCGTTGCCAGTCATGCTCCCCTTGGGGTACTCACTCGTTTCATATTTTTCAGGTTTGCATTGGCTCTGCATCGGATCAACGCATTCAATTCTAACTTGCCACATTGACGTACAACATTTTCAACTCCTCTCAACCTGCTTATTTACGTTCTCTGCTCAATTATCACACTCCCACACGTTCTCTGCATTCTGCCAACACCAATCTTCTGTCGGTTCCACGTGCCGCAAAACCTTTGCCTCCCACGGTTTTAGCATTGCAGCCCCCACACTCTGGAACTCACTACCCTCTAGCATCCGTAGTTCTACCTCTGCAGACACTTTCCGTCGCCTCCTTAAAACTCACTGCTTCCAGCAGGCCTACTGCTCCCCCTAGCGGCTCAGCCAAGTGCCTCAGATTCGGCCACTGGCTGACATTGTGCACTCTAAAATATTGTATTTACTTACTCACTTACTTGCTTATTTACTTGCTTTTTATGTGAATGAATTCAAGGTTGGGTTTTGCCTTGAGTGGTTTAAACTGGCAATCACTGTCTGTAGACTAATACACAAACTGAAGACGTGCAGTGTTATAAGTGGCGGAAATAGGGAAAAAAAACCTGTTTCTACTGTAGCAGTTTAACCACTTTAATCACCCTTTAAACTGCCTTTAGTAAAAGCCTGCTAACCTTGTAGATGATATATCTTACGATATCATGTGAACTGTTTGTATTGCAGTCCGCAGATGTGAATGGTCCAGATGAGATTGGTCCGGGCAACAACTTTGCAACAATCCGAACGACGTCAATAGTGAAGCAGCAGCAACTGGAGCACATCCAGGCGGACAACATGAGGGAACAGATGTCTGGCTACAAGGAGATGAGACGACTACACCAGAAACAGACGCACCAGGTATCACTACACTGCTGGCTGGCACTCGCAGCCATCTGGGTCAACTCAGCCTTCCATCCTTTGGGGTAGGTAAATCGAGTACTGGCCTATATGGCTGGGGTTAAGGCAGGGCGCATTCACCTGTGTCGTGTGGCAGGTAACACTGTGTGATCCCATATGGCAGGTGACGCTGTGTAGCTGTGTGAAGCGTTTGCTTTTTAAGAGCTCTACAGCACTTTTACCATTACCCTTACTGACTCATATTACTACTGCTACTCTCTCATACTCATCTCCGGCCCGACGGAGGACCACCCACCAATTTTTTCAGGTGTCTGGATCAGTGTCACAGTTGTAAAGCGATGCCTTCAGCGTATCCTTGTACTGTTTCTGCATGAATGTGCATGCTATCAGCAGAGGATTTCCTGGACTTTTGCCGCTAGTTACCTATTGGTTGGCCTGTGCTACTTCATTAGTGCCTGTCAGACCTGCTTATGTGCAGGGCCCACAGTTTTCCGCATGCCGCGGAATTTCGAGCCAAGCCGCGGAATTTTCACTTTGCCACGGAATTTTGTTATTTCCGTGGAATTTAACGGAATTTTGCAGAAATTGAAAATTCGCAGGTGATTAGTATGATTATTGACTTAATGACATATTTTTGTCACAAAAGAAATCAAATCAAACTAAACTGCCAAAAGCTGAAGGCCCTACTAATAGTTAGCGCAGGTACAACTTTTAGGGGGCACCGCCCCATTAAAATTTGGGAGTGCAAAAAAAACGTTAAAAAATCAGTGCAATTTACGACAACTTTCGAGTCTGACCGCAAATATTTTTGGAATGAATAGAAATATTGTCAAGTGGTAAAAAGCGTTATCAAGTACAATTAATTCCGCGTTGAATAAAAAAATAGGTGAACTTTGGTTCACAGACATCAGAGATTACGCGGCTAATGTTTATCCACCCTACGTCGACGGTGCGCGTTTTGCATATACTGATGCATTTGAGTGTGGGCCTTTGCTACCAGGGGAATTTCACCCCCTCCCTAAATTTTTCCCCCAATCAGACTTAGGTCACCGGGCGGACTCACGTTGGTCTTTGCCCCAAATTTCTAGTTTTATTCTATT
>Ga0209671_1002904_pt1 | contig 16136 bp, 10 predicted proteins | sample WorMetHERISLAND2_2_FD_187401 | JGI IMG/M metagenome (GOLD analysis project Ga0209671, IMG submission 187401) | Marine gutless worms symbiont microbial communities from Max Planck institute for Marine Microbiology, Germany - Olavius geniculatus... | ecosystem: Host-associated > Annelida >...
CCTGCACAAAACGCTTAGTCAGGTAACAAAATTTCTAACTGCAAAGATGCCCGAAAAATGGGTAAACAGATTATCGAATAACAAAAAAAGACAGTTTTGCACCTCACCCCCGTGGCAACGCCAATCCTAGCACTACAGCCAATTATTACTGGCGCAAAGTTACCCTGAACACAGTCTGCTTACTTCTGATTGCACTGCTATAAGAAAAGGTTAGCGGCAGACATCCTTCACAACCACTAACTGCTGCTAAGACCTTTTAAACCGGCACAATGTGAGCAAACAAGCAAGGATGTGTGTAAGTCACTAAGTCTATTGTCTCTTACCAGGTGATAAAACGACGATAAACGCAATATGCTTACAACAATGGCATTATCTTGAACTAGTTATTGGCGTACTTAGGCTATACACTACAGCAAACCTGACCTTTTAACGACTACACAAACAAAAACAAACTCACACACGAGCGTCAACCAGTTGCCCACTCCGATTCCCATTCCCCAGCTTATTTATTATCAAGAAACAAAGGATCTATCCTGAGTGATTGCTAGTCATCAAGCTGACTGGCTCCAATCCCAATAATTCCAACACTAACAGTACGGCAGAAACGCGCCTTAAATACAAAACATTTTAAAAATCTTTTATTCACCATGAAACGTTAGCAAAACCAGCAGCACAAAAAATAGCAAAACATAAAACTAGCAAAACATAAAACTAGCAAAACAATCCGAAAACTTGGGATAGTCTAATATCCTATAGCATCCGTAGAGTTGTAAGTTTTTGTTCACCACCGCTGAACACAGTGAGTTATCCAATAATTTTGGTTACAACACTTTTCACACTAAAACGTCTTCAAATGGACTGCTGAAAAATCACAAACCGAGGCAGCATCATGTAGAGAAGATCTTCGGCTTTCTTCTTCTGCTCGAGATAGTCGGCGGTCCTCGCTTCGACCAGACCCTCGAGGTTGTACGCGTACTGCTCCATCCGAGACAGCAGGTTGTCCAACAGGTTTCCACTGCAGTCGCCGTCTCTACGCACGGTAAAGCCGCAACACAAGTAATATAAACTCACAGCTCTGCGCAGACACACATACAGGCGGTAGTATAGATGAGATACACTGCCAAAAATTGTTAAAGTGAGAACTAAGATAGACTGTAGAACCGACAGCCGCTAAAACAACAAGAAATTTGAGCTAATGCTCACGAGACGCGCGAAAGCCTATAGCAGTTCCTGTTCAGTAGTTTAGCTGAAAATTGGGGTGTTCACGCTAAGTTAATATAGAAATACCAAATTCTCCATCTGGATTGCACAACGATAGTTCCGTGGCGCCATCTTGTGAATGATTTAGACTTGTGTTGCAGCCCAAAATCGCCAAAAAATCCATAAAACCCCCATTTTTGGCGTTCAAGGTTATCCAAGGTCATTGAATTCGGTGGCAATCGAGAGCCAGTGTACAACTTCCTATTAGTGATTAATAGTAACCTAAGCCCTATCTCGCACCGTTTTTGAGATACAGCAACTTATTAGCTAAAAATCGCAAATTTTTTTCCTACCCCCTCTCATTTAGCGTCCTCCTTCGAATTTATAGAAAAGCTTTACGGTTCCTAAACTAGAGTCTTCCAGGCAGCCTGCGGTGAAGATTTCGTAATCCTAGCTTGCACCGTTTTTGACTGATCCACCCGTGTGATGGACAGATGGGCAGACGGGCAGACGGACAGACAGACAGACAGACAGAATTGCGATGGCTAAGACGTGATGAAAGCAGTAGATGCTTTTGCACGTAAAAAAGATGCTCCCACGTTCCTTAACGGAGATGGCTAAAATACTGCAACCTCTTGCTAGGACCGTCGCTTGTGCCATGGTTGCCGGAAGACTCGACTACTGCAATGCAGTCCTATACGGTTCTTCGTCCATGAACATCGACAAACTCCAGCGTGTCCAAAATACACTAGCCAGGGTGGTCTCAAAAACGCATCGGCGTGATCATATCACTCCGGTACTCGCCGACCTACACTGGCTTCTTGTCCGTTAGGCCTACAGGATTGAATACAAAATCGCATTGCTCACTTACAAAGCCCTGACAATTCAGTAACCACAGTATTTGTCAGAACTCATTCGTCTCTACAAGACTTCAAGAGAGCTACGACCGCGCGGTGCCAACATCCAGCAGTACAGTCCAGCAGTTCTCAACTTTTCTCGGAGTGCTTTCTGCCATGCTTCACCCACAATCTGGAATAATCTGCCCGAAACTGTTATTTCTGACAAAACTGTATCTACTGATACCTTCAAATCTAGGCTTAAAACTGCTCTATACAGTCGTGCGTTCCTCCACTGACACGTGACCTTATATGCACTTGAGATTCTTCACGCTGTGGAAGACCTAACGTGCATTATAAACCGAGTATAATAATAACAATAATAATAATCCGGTACATATGAGCAACCAATGGTGCTCTTCTTAGGTACCGGCTGCGTATAGGCTAAGGCCGTGTCTCTGCGGCGGTACGACGAGCACCAGAAGGGCGCTTGTCTTACCGCCGCAGAAACACGACGGCAGCCGGCCAACTGGCAACCTCAACCACAGGAACTAAAGGAATTTTCACCGTGGACGAGCGTGTCCAATAGAGTTCTGATTCTATTTTTAGACGCAGGCAAGTGTTCGTTCGATAATCGACCAGATCGGTCGTAGCGTACTTGTTGATGCGTTTGATGATGGTCTTGAGTGCGTGGAAGTCGGGTCGTTCTGCCGGGTCCTCAGACCAACATCGCTTCACTGTATTGACCAGCTCCTCACTGCTGCACCCGTCGCCATACTCCTCGGCCTCGCCCAGTGTAGGGTTGATGAGCGTCGGGCGGAACGGCACCGAACCACCCTGACCGTTCTTCACCAGCTTGTACACCTCTGAACCACGCAACAACAACGACAAGATCGTCAAGCCTTGCTCAAAGTTAACTATTGCTCGCGAGTAGCCGCAGTAGCTTCCGTGGGCAGTAATGAAGTGGCGCCATATAGCGAATGACATTTCGCTAATTATCTTGTCTTGAGAAACGCTCACAGCAAATTTGGTTTTTATGCCCTTTCGTTTTCGAGTTACAAACCCACACAAGCCAGACGAATGCACACTGGCATGGAGACGGACGGTCTCTACAGACAGACGAGCAATACTCGTAATGCGGCCCACTAGGACGGCCGCGTAACAATTTACAACAACCTTAAATAGCCAAGCAGATCTGTCAGTATTAGTATTCTTATTAGGTTTAGTAGGCCTAATCTTATTTTTTGCAAACTTACAAAACTGCAGGTTTGAAAACTAAACAAAGTGTGTAAAGGACTAAAACGGCGAACAACGTGCACAGCACCAATAGGCTGCTGCTGCTGCTGCTGCTGCAGTTGTTGTAAAATAAACATACCGTGCGGCGATATGTCCATGTTTTCGATCCAGAACGGTCCGTTGCGGTACATGATCTCCTGGCAGATGATGGCGAAGCTATAGACGTCACCTTTCTGCGTGCCTTCAGGCGGCGGGTCCATTAGTCGCAGCAGCTCGGGCGCCGTCCACAGCTTCCCTACAGCATTACATTCACACAGCAATCTGATAGGCACTATAATGACTATATACAGCAACCCGCGGCAAAACAACTGCACAATTAATACTGCACAATAATACAGAGTTTCACATTAGACAATCTCATTCACCAGACAATAAGAAAAGTCCTGCTAATGCAAAGGGGAACGCGCAACAGCGATGCACCGTCGTACGCTAGTGATCCGTAGACTTCATCCGTAGATCTCATCCGTATGGCTTTTGGCTACAGTTTCAAAGAAAGCCCAGTAAAACAAAATCAGTCGCCAGAGGCCGCCAGACGATCCGCGGCTACAGTGTCTATAGTGTTTTACTTGTACTCACGAGAGAGCGTGACCTGTCTCGCTCTGCCAACGCCTTATCGGCTGGATATCGCAAATTTTGCCCACGACCCTCTCATTTTAGCGCCCTCGTTCGAGGTGACCCCCCTTCAAATTTATGGAAAAGCTTTACGGTTCCCGAAACTAGAGTGTTCCAGGCAGCCGACGGTGAAGATCTAGTGATTCTAGCTTGCACCGTTTTTGACTGATCCACCCGTGTGACAGACACACAGACAGAATTGCGACGGCTAAGATGCGCTACAGCAGTAGCTGCTGTTGCACGTAAAAAGGAAAACCTTGACTGGATAAATGCAGAGACGCTGAAGTTTGAAAAACTCCGTTCTTAGTAGCAAGCGTCAGATTAAGACGAATGGCTTAGAATGAAAATAAACTTTTTTTTCTCAACGAAACACGAATCCATGCAATAAAGATCTGTACACGCACCTCGGTAGTAGACGTATGCGTCCTCGGCGGCCTGTAGATCGTTGCGTGCACGCAGCATCTGTAGACCGAAGTCTGTCAGTTTGAGTACGAAGCGACTGTCGACGACGCAGTTGGAGCTCTTCAAATTGCCGTGTGACTTGATGTCGCTACCGTGCAGATAAGACAAACCCTGCAGGGGCACGCGTACAGCCAATCTATCTCAGTCAGAGCCCCTGATCCGCTCGCGACACATGGCGCTAGGCTATATAAATGTGTTTTAATTGACTGATTGCGTGAGCAGTCAGCACGCTGCAACGCGCATGCGTGAACCACTACGATGTCCTACTGTTAAGACTAATGCGAATCTATAACGTTTTCCACCACGATTTTGGCTTTAAAATGCCTTCAGTTCCAAACACATGTATAGGACCTATGCAAAGTATCTGATAGTCCACGTTTTAGCAAGACTATGGTTCAGCGCACACAAACCATGCTAGTTTATAACATTCGTTTTTCACAAGGTAGTGTAGCGACGGGTTTAAAATGTGGTGGAATAGGCCCTATATGATTTTTTCACTGGCGGTTTGATAATAATGACAATAATAAAACAACAAGAAATTGCTGCTACTTATGCAGCTGTTAAGTATGAGACGGTTACCCGGACAATGTCTTGAATGAGTGAAAACTTGAACATGCTGTCGAGTTTAATTTGGTCATTCTCCAGCACGTCCTAGCAGCAACAATGCAACTTTGACATCATCAGCAGCAGAGATGTGCGGATCCCAAAATTTTTGAGTCCGCGTGAGTCCGCAGATTCTGACCAAGGATCCGCTCTCAGTCCGCAACCGCAACAAAAGAGAAATATTGGATCCGCATCAGTCTGTGACTGCAAAAAAATCTTACGGATTTGGGTCCGCGGACTGACGCGTCCGCAGTCCGCACATCTCTGATCAGATCATCAGCAGCAATATAACGTTACAAAATGTATAAAACTGACTAGAACCGTTCTACTGAATACATTCTGTGTACAGCTCAAGATATTCAGTGATACAACACATGACCAATGCATGTTAACGGTATTCAAATAAACCGTTTTCTAATTCTTCATATTCGCCTTTTATAGGTTGATTTCTTACTTGACACCAATCTTGTAGTGTTTACAGCTATACCTTGCAAATCTGGCTTTAACTACATGTCACAAAAACGTCAGAAATATCAAATTTGTTATCAGATGCGTTTTAAATCCCAAAATGGACCAAAACCAGTTTTCGGCCAGGGCTCCACTTACAACAGTCACCCAGAGCCCTTAGTCAGCTGTCCTATTCCCCTTCCCCATACTCCACATTCTCAACGAATTTGGTGTCTCGAACTCGGTGCGTTCACTAGACTTTGCGGGTATAAATTCTCTCTTATGCCACTGGCGAGTTTTTACTAGACAATTTTCTTTGTTTTGCCGAAGTTTGTCTGGGCAGATCGGAAGGTTGCACTAACCTGAAGGCTTCCTTTCTGACAGTACTCGGTGAGAATGCACTGGTTAGGCGCATCAATACAGACGCCAATGAAACGCACGATGTGATCATTCGCCAGATCGCGCATCTACAACCAACGAAAACATCGCCTCTAGTCTACATGCACCAACTAGCCCCCCCCCCCTTAACCCATTTTTTCCCACAGTTCCAAAAATGGAACACTCATTTTGATGGTAAATTACAAAATAATTCGAGCAAAAATGGGTTAACAGACTCACTGAAGAACTGCAGTCTGCCTGTGAATACTGATTACTACTAGCAAAACAAAGCATTCGTCACACAGCATTAAAATTCAACACTTGAGACACATCACTTTTGAAAAAAAAGTCGAAAACAGAGAAGTCTCGATTTCTTTTCGCTTTGCAGGCATTCTGGTGTCGTTACTTCTAGCGATAAACTTAATTAATCAAAAAAAAATTATGAATTTATTTCTGGCACCAGCAGGCATGCAAATAGAGCAAGAACTAGCGTTTGGGACTGAAAGACAGTAATTACCTTTTTAAACTGCATTAGCAATGGCTTGGTGACAGTGAACGACCGGTTGATCTTCTTAATTGCTACTAGAGCTGCCTGAAAATGAACAACAATGGCATATGAACAGGTGTTCTTTACACTGTCTACTTTGCATAGGCCCAAAGGGCCGAAAATCGAGGCCAAAGGCCAAACAGGGGCGTAATTCTTGGTGGGGGGGGGCAGCGACCCCCTATCCACCTGCAGCTACATGGTCTGGGAAGCGTTGTAAGCTCCTCCAGCAGGGTCCACAACGGAGCTCCGACCACAAACGCGTTTTTGGTCATGGAAAAAGCCCCAAAAACGTCCGTTTTACTGCGCAAATTTGCATATTTCACTGACTATGGGGGCGCACAGCTGCACACCCCTGGCTACGCCTATGATACTTTGTGTAGAGAAATTAAAAACTAAAAATTATCTACTTTAAATATTCAGGAAAAGACCAGATCACTCAAAGTTGATATTACACGGTGACAGTAAATACTGAGTAAAGCACTCCATTTGAGCGAGAAGGCTGAGTTTCGAATGGTTAGCGAATAAATTGAGACAAAAAACTTTTCTCATATACTTGATCATATTATGACGCTAATTATTTCTAACTGTTGACAAACAACACATTAACATTAATATTTAGTTCCAGATTAAACTATACGCAACAGGACATAATCAAAGAAAGGCTGATAATTACTAAGTGATTAAACGTTACCTTGTACGAGCCGGTTTTAGTAAAGATCTGTTTGGAGCCGACGTCGCCAAAATGACATGCTATCGTGTCGCCAGACATCAAGCTGTTCATGGACCCGGAATCACGCTAGGAAAAAAAACAATTAACAAATCTTACTCGCTATATGCACAAATGACTAACCTGAAACGTATAAAGGCTATAAAACTTAAACGCTAAAACTATTAAATGCTTTATTTAACTTCCTGTCAAGCCTACTGTTGATTGAGCTACATAGGCCAACAGCAACAGTTACAAATAATATTCAAAAGAAAGTTGAGATAATGCTCACAAAACGAGCGAAAGCATATAGCAGTTTCTGTTCGCAAACTGTCACTCTATCTCCAGCCATTTCGTCCCAGTTTATTCTTGGAGTGTGCGCTGCAACCGAAGCTTGCAAAAATCAATAAAAACCCCTTATTTCAGAAGTTCAGAATCTTTCAAAGTCATAGATGTTGATACGACTGAAAAGCTCGTCACTAGTGCTTGTTGTGATAGACAGCATCCAAATGTCTATCTGCAACCGTTTTTACGAAAGACTGGCCAACAACGGTAAAATAACGTCTTTTACGGGGGTACCGCTCTTTGATGCCTTCGTGCGCAGGTTTCCTTGAACCTAGAAAATCGAGACTTGGACCGTCGAAATCTACGTTCAATGCTGAAAATTTCATATGCAGCTTCTCCATGTCTATCTCAATTGATTTCGGCGCAATTCGCTCTTGAAATGTGTCTCGCAGCCCGAAATCGCCAAAAAAATCCATAAAACCCCTATTTGGCGTTCAAGGTCATCCAAGGTCATTGAATTCGGTGGCAATCAAGAGCCAGTGTACAACTTCCTATTAGTGATTAATAGTAACTTATGCCCTATCTTGCACCGTTTTTGAGATACAGCGACTTATTAGCTAAAAATCGCAAACTTTTTTCCTACCCCCTCTCATTTAACGCCCTCGTTCGGGGTGACCCCCTTCGAATTTATGGAAAAGCTTTACGGTTTCTGAAACTATAGTTTTCCAGGCAGCCGAGGGTGAAGATTTGGTGATTCTCTACCCGTGTGACAGACAGATGGACAGATGGACAGACGGACAGACAGAATTGTGACGGCTAAAACGCGCCAAAGTAGCAGCTGCTTTCGGGCGTAATAAAACGATAGGCTTTAATTTGTGCATTTTCATTTAACGTCTGCAGAACATCCTTCTTCTTGACATAATAATCGCAAATAAGTATACACCAGTGACGTTACTGTGTGAAGGACAGTGACAGATCAGCTTGATCCGTCAGATCAGTTTCTGGAATCAGAAATCGCCATGAGAAGTAAAAAAGTAAGATACCCTGGCGAGGCTCAACCGACTCCCACTGCGCTCCAACTTGCGTTTCTCTTGGGCGCCAAACATAATGTCATCCCAACGCACTCGCCAATTCACCTCCGCCAGTTCTGCCTCCAATTTGTAGTGTCTATACATATATCCATCCGCCGTTTACTTGCAACTAAAAGTAAGTAAAATGTGAATTTTATTTATATAGCGCATATCTTTAAATTAATCTCTAATGTGCTTGTAATACTAACATAAATATAATCCGTCAATCCGTCCACTTATTTAACTCAAGCTCATGCAGTAACGACTACGACGACAAAAAAAGACAAACACACTGAAGAAAAAAAATGACTTTTAACGAAAATGAACGTGCTTTATTATAGACTAATCAGCATAACAGTTGTAATGTAGAATCAGACACGCAGGACGAGACTGTGTAACCCAGACAACTAGCTAGACTCAACCACTTTCAACACTTAAGTGATCTGACTGGCTGGCAGCTGATAGCAATCTTAAGCCAATTAAGTACAATCACACAAGTGAAATAATTGTCTACGTCCTTTCACGTTCGTTATCCTGTTTGTTAATCATCAGCTAGTTTCAATAATCTCAGGTGAAACTAGAAATACGTTCTGTGGAACGAGGTATCTGTCTCATTGCCACGCTACATAGCCTAGCAGCTGCGTTTCAGCGTTTGACGCTCTTGTGAGCCTGCAGCCAATTTTGTCCTTAAATAAAAACGGTTGGTTGCCATGACAACAAAGGTCTTCAGGGGAGAAATTTACATGACAACATTGCATAGTCCGGGCCTGAAAATAGGGGGGATATGTGCAAACAATGTGCAATTATCTTTTACGGTGACCGAGTTATACCGCCTTGAAATCTCCATTGGCTGTAATGCAAAATTTTTCAACTTTTGAATGGTTGCTATGGCAACAGGGGTCGATAAGGGGTAAATTTGAATAACACCGTAAGATTGCCCGACCCCAAAAATATGGGGGTAGCTAAACACAGTGCGCAATTATCTTTTACAGGAACTGAGTTATACTGCTTTGAAGTCTTCATAGGCCGTAATGCAATTTTTTTAAATTAGGGTGAAATAGGGGAAGGAGTTATCAGATTTTTATCCCAAACCAACTCGATCTTACTTTTCGAGCTCCGAATCACAGTGCAATATTTCATCAAAATCGAATCAAAATTGCGGCCGTAGGAGTCTTTACAGACAGACTGACAGACTGACAGAATGACAGACAGACGCAAGTGATTTTATAATCTGTCCCATGCTATGCTATAGCAATCGGACAGATAAAAAGAACAGCAGAAAAACAACAATGTGTTCACGAAAGGCAAAAACTGTAATGCAAAACGTTTTAAGTTGAGCAGAAACTCAAAAAAAATCGCCGTCATTTTTCCACAAATATCTCGTTTACGCTCTATGTCACGAACTATTGTGGCTCTGTGAAAGATCGTGAGAAGTTTCTGTAGTTCGTACTAACGAAAAAAAGCAAAGTCATTTCCTAGCCATAAGGCCCTCAGGGCGGCGTTGATGTTCGTTTTCTTAGCCCTTAGTCAGACACCGGTTAACACTGCGAGACCACGAATACGGGGCTAGCTCATGGCGCGGTCACTGTGCCTGTCCACGCCCCAGCTTTCGCTGGTACTCATTGCGCCTGCCCACGCAGGGATGGCCAGGCTGAGTTGACTAAACAACCATGCATTAAACCCAAAATCACTGCCTGACTCCAAGCGACTCAGTGGACGGATACCTGTAGACGAAGACGGCGGAGATGGTAACGATAATGAGCAGTAGACCCAGCACTATGATAACGATGCCGTAGTTTGGAAACGGCTCTGAAACATCATCGCCCCAACAAGTCAGCAAGCAAGTAAGTAAAACGTCAATTTACATAGAACATCAGCGCCACAACAGCCAGAAATTTATTCGCACGCTGTTTACATTAGCACTCTGAACAGAAAAAAATGCCTCGAGTAATCCTACAAAGATGGAAATGGTGTGAACGGGATCGTACAAATGTTTCGGCAGTGAGTTTCACGTCATCGGGTCGGCCGGCGACACAGAACGCACGTCGTCCGTAATAAACCCAGTGAGAACGCACCTGCATGTCGTGTGCGGTCTCTCAACCAGCCGCGCAAGGAAAATCATACAGCAAAAAACACTCGACAAACTCTGTCAATACTCGCACTCCTCCGATTCAGACAACTTAAACAGTGTCACTTAATTTCTCAGTACCGTTGGACATCATTTTTGAGCAAATTATAAACGAGTAGCTGAAATAAAAACTTACGGTCCTCCGGGCATTTACTGCCATCAAATCCGCATTCGGGCGTATCCGGGGGCGGAGACGTTTGCCCGCCACCCCAGTGAATTTGTCTCCCCTTTACCGCTTCATACTGCTTCGTGCTGCCGTTATAGTTACCCACAACCTGCACACGTGAAACACGCATCAGCTGATTACAGTAACAAGCATCGAGCTATTCAACGTTAATCAGCATACAATTAATACAAACAGTAATACTAACTGTATTCAATATTTCAGACTGCAAGCTTTGTGCCTGTAGACACAAAAAGATATTTAATCGTGTCGTAGCTTCAGAGGCCTTACACATACGTGAACGTCAAACTCGGACATTTCTTGAAAACCGAACTCTTATAAAAGATGGGTTTCCTATCGTCGGTCTGTTGTTACGGAATGACCTATGATCTGACCTCAAATAGACCAGTTTCTGGGTTAAGGTCAAGCAGTGAGTAGTCAGCATTGCGGTCGCCGTTCTCGTCAATGCTCACCTTCCCCGTTATTCCTGCACCAACGCACATTTGCATACTTCGTACAACATACAGAATGATAGAAGCAGCAGAACGCCTCAAACGAATCAATTAGCTCTGCATTCGCAGTTGTACGTATGTAAATTACGTAGCATAATTTCTGATTCTGACAATAAAAGATTTCTGCTACACATTGTATACGCCTAATTAAGTTTCAGTAACGGAGTTCACGCTGTGACAATCGCGTAAATTCGTTTTAATTTAATATCATATCAGGTCGACTCAGCATTCTACCGTCCACAGAACGGTAAGTCGAGTATCTGCGTCAAGCTGAGTAATAACTAAAGTGCAATGGCGGACGTGGACAGTGGAACAATAGAGGCCTACAGACTGCCTGCGGCTCAAGTCGTCGACTGGTTCGGTCCAAAAATCGCCGGATGCCTGGCAACGTTCTAAGTATACAAGTAAGTAACTAAATAAGTAAGTAACATACTTGTCTAGCGTCATGATTCACGTTATATGACAGTAATCTGAGGCGCTGCATAACACTGGCTGCATAAAGTTGTCTTTGCAAAAAAGTGCTTTTTTAAATTAGTTTCAAAGCTACACGGTGAGTTACAATCAACTTCAAAAGTAAACCGTTCCAAACACTAGACGCAGCAAAAGAAAATCGACGTCTTCCTAACATTGTTCTACAGTGGAATACAGTACAGTTAACAGCTATAGAGAACAGCACGGAAAAGTCTGTAGTATTATCAGTTTCAGTGTTAGTGCATTAACACGGTGAGGCGGCAACCTTCGAAGGTGCGATTCCACATGCGTCGGGTGATTTCGGTGCCGTTCGTTGCATCGTGTCCCGCCTCGAGTGTCTCGTTCAGCGCCAGAGCGTACAGGATCACGGCGTCGTGAAACGCACCCACAAAACTGTTCACCTGTACTTACACCAACATAACACACCCAGTCAGTCACCATGGCAACAGACCGGTCACGTGACCGCGCACTTGCTGTGACGTCAACGAGCGTCGCGAGTCATGTCTGCGTGCGACTAGCGATTCCTGTCGACAAAGAACAACAAAAAATCTAAGTCTTTCGAGCAAGATCAAGCAAACAACGACCATATTCGGCCGTTCGGCGTCGCTACGGCTAAGAATATTTAAATGCACTGATGGCTAGTTAAAGTTTTGAAATTCTGTCTCGGAAAAGTGTATTATTGCATGACGAGCGACGTTCGCTGACGTCAGAGAAAGTGCGCGGTCACGCGAACAAGCAGACACACCCAGACACATACAAGCAGACACAAGCCATAGAAAATCATTTTTTTAAATAATCGCCACTATCTTACATCAAGCTGGAACACAAACTGTCCATTAGTCAAAGTCTTCCTTATAAACAGCAAGGTGGATGGCAGCGTAATCTGTCGGCACAAGACCGGCGGTTTTCTAGTTTGCTGTGACGTATGACGCAGCCTCGCGGTAACAATGTTTGTCCCATCAACGAAGTTACTCGACGTTGGGCCGGGTTAGTACTGAGATGGGTAACCGTTCGCGGGTGCACCGTCTTCGTATTCGACCAAACCACTCAGGTCAACTCAGCCTGGCCATCCTTCCGTGAGTAGGCAAAATGAGTACTGGCAGTGGCTACGGACATCGCTAGGGAAGAAACGGCGAGTTCTGCGTAACTGTAAGTTTTTACAAAGACTGCTGGCATATTTTACTGACCCACTGTAGTCGGTTAAAAGCGCTGGCTGTTCAATAGAGCCCGCCATCCGGCCGAGTTGGGTTGTGCGCTAGCTTAATTGGGTCGCTGACTCAAAGGGCCGCAAAGGCGATAAGCTACCACGCAATAGACCTAGCTGTCTATGCGAAATCTTCTTCTTCATACTACTTCTTCTTATGACGTATACAGCTTGTAGTAATAGTTCGCGGCAGAGTGAATGCGAGTAGATGCGACGTCTTACCCCTTCGTCGTCGTCGTAGACTTCACTGCCCGACTGTTTCTTGGCGCGTTTCTTGACTTGTCGCGAGAAGTTAAGGTACTCGGGCGAGTCCGGCTTACGTAACGTGATGGTCATCAGTGACTCGTAGGCTTTGCGCGCCACTTCATTGTTCTCGGCCGTGTCGTTGGCTTGGTACCAGGGCTTCTCCAGCTGAGACTTGCTGCAACGCCCATCACACAGCCACAGCAATATTACCGCTAAAGGTAGAGACAATGTATAATTAATCAAACATAGAGCGATATAAAACAAAAAGCCAAGCTGTCGCTAGGATAGCTGACCGTACTGGTTGTCAGTGACCTTCAACGTCATCCAAGGTCGATGATTTCTATCTCATGTAAAAAGGTGTATGCCACTTCTTGTTAGTGATTAATAGCAACCTTGGCCATATTTCTCACCGTTTCCGAGATACGGCCACTTATAGCTTGAAACTTTCCATTGAAAATTGCGGCAAAACCGCTGCAGATGGAGACACGGATACTATTGACAGCCTATAGAAAGTCGCCAGCGCCCTATCCCACGGTACCATCGCCGACCCCCTACGACTTACCGTTTAGCCACAATACCACACGATTTGCCTACCAGTGCGTTATCTGAAGCAAATCTGCATACTTTGCCAAAACACTATTGGCTGTACGAATGATGAAGTTATTTGAAAATATATCAGGTGTCCGGTTTTACGGGACACGATGTAATAACGCCAGCCATACGTGACAACTCTTTCGTGAAAGACAAAAGGAAGAATAATCGAATATGGATCAGTTCGGCGTTGGGTATAGCTCTTAGCTGGACAGTTGCTCAAAGGAACGCCAGGGGGCAGCAGCTGCTATAGAGCCGCCTGCATGAGCTCGTAAAAAGACACGTTATGCAGCGAGGCCACGAGCCACTGAAATGTCACGTTTCATTCAGATGAAAAGTATGAAGGACTTGACACAGCAAGAAGTCTTTCAATTACACTTCTCGAAAAGACGCCGCCGGACAAGGATTAGTATTAGTACTGCATGGCGATCACTTGTTATTCACCAGAAAAAAATGCGCCACTAATTTTCAATGCTGACGCCAAAAATAAGATATTGTTCTACGTAGGCTAACTACAATTAAAACTAATAAAAGTTTATTACTATCGTCATCAACTATTAATAATTTCGAACAACTTTTGAGTATCCTAAACGAAAACAGCAGAAAAAAGTTCAACAACAGTTCCTAAGCACCGCCATTTCAACTAATTTTTTTATTCACCAATGGTATTCTAGTGCCGACTTGTTGTCAAAGTTAGTGGACAGAGCTGAGTTAACGCTGTAACAGAACGGACGCCGGTGGTCACTAAATAATTGTGTAATTGCGTATTCGCGCACACGTTCGATAGAGAACATGAAGCATCTGTGTGAGCACTGAGTCAATAGCGACTGCATTACCAGCTTTGCCGGCAGACATCACCTGCCGACAGATCGAATTGAAATCTTTGCGCGGATTAAAAGAACCTGCGGCTAATGGAAATTTGCATTCGTTGACTGGGTTCTATACGGCCACTGCCAGGTGGCGCTTTCGATCGTCTCTGAAGCAAGCGGCAGCTTTTACGTCAAGACGACGCCGACTTACTACAAACTAAACCTATAAAATAATTCCACACACGAGAACAAAATGTGAAACAAAATCATTAATATGACACTAACGGGCGACAACAGTTCCCAACCGATGCAGCACATCTTACGCCGTAGCTACACGCACCGATTTCCTCGTTCTAAGTGTTGCCCGACGTCGGCAAGCCTTCCGAGGTTTAAAAACCTCGTCCGAGGAAATCAGACGTGACGGTGACGTCCGACGTGTCGTCCGCGTCGTCCGACGTGTCCGATTTCCTCTTCGGAGAAGTTCGGACATCTCGAACGAGAAAATCGGTGCGTGTAACCACGGCATTACACAACGTAAACAGAATACAAACGTTGATAAACAGGCCACGTTCCCATTTATCATCTAGAATAGCAACGCTAGCTGAGGGGATTTGCAGGGATTTCCAGGGGGATTTCCAAGGATGAGTAAGCCTATTCACTGTTCGGCAGTCTCCTGTCTATCGCGCCATGCTCCGTGAAGCACGTCACGTAAAGCAGACGAACTTTTCACGGATTAGTGAACAGACGGAAAATGCAAATGCAAAACTCACGATCCCAATCAACCGGGTTCTTTTTTTCAATTCGCTGTATTTTTCTTCGCCGACTACCGATGTCGCAACGGATGCTGTTCAAATTGGGCAGCTGTTAAATTCTACTGTGACGTTAAGCCCAATGCAAAGTAGCGATTTAGTTAGGTCCACTGAGTTCGAGTCCTAGTCCAATGACTTCGACGAGACAGAACGTTTGTAAAGTTTGCCATACACAACCTAATACTCAGCGTGATCGGAGTTGAAAAGAAAAGCTTTGTCGCCAACCCCCTCCTTTACAACGCGGTGGAAAGCAACAACACGACAGAATCTCAGAAACTGGACGACATAATTTCGTATACTGATGCTACCTACTCTAACGAAACAATTACAGTTAAAATACAAAATCAGTAGGGCGCAGTGAATTTCAAGTCATACGGCGCTGAATCAAAGTCCGAGTCGTGAAAAATGAAGACACGAGTAGGCCTACGACCACATCACTGCCGCAGAAATGTAGACCTGCAAGCAAGCCTTGCTGTCAATCATGGATATAATGCGCCACGTTCGTATAACGCACGCCTTTATAGGAGGAGAGCAAAAAAATGACACTGTAACACCCTTCTGCTATTTGGGTTTTTAGCCGACCGTACATAAGTAACAGTCGAGCGTACGGAACGGTAGTCGTCTGTCTATCTGTCGTCGTCTGTAACGGATGTACCCTGGCAAATTTTACACAAAAATTTTACATGAATAATTAGCTATATATCTTAAACACCAGCAAGCATACAAAATTTCAGCGATCTAATGCAAAGAAAGCATGTTTA
>Ga0209671_1002906_pt1 | contig 16130 bp, 5 predicted proteins | sample WorMetHERISLAND2_2_FD_187401 | JGI IMG/M metagenome (GOLD analysis project Ga0209671, IMG submission 187401) | Marine gutless worms symbiont microbial communities from Max Planck institute for Marine Microbiology, Germany - Olavius geniculatus... | ecosystem: Host-associated > Annelida >...
CCAACGAGGCGCAGTTCATCCGCCTTCCTCGAAGAAGAAGCCGTTGACCGCTACCTTTATGCCTGGGTGAGGACTGGTGAAGGACTAGCGCCCCGCCGGTTTTCAAGCCAGAATTTCTACGTTCCCGGGGTTAAGCTCCGCTACACTTCCCCTTGCTCGCTCCGCTCGCTCGGGGAGCTCGGAGTAGAAGGCCTAGTCAATCGTGTTTTTCCTGGTCAACCCGCTGGACACGTGACCACGTGACTGTCCTGAGGCCTGGAAATTTTGAGGGGTCCGACCAGGAATCGAACCCAGGACCTCTCGCTCTGGTGAAGTTGACCTGAGTCCAACACTCTAACCACTCGGCCACCGAGCTCCACTGTTTTATTGTGACTAATGTGAATATATAATAGGCCCTTAGATAATGTTACTGATTTTTTTGCACTTAAAATTTGTCTCCGTTGTCTGTTCGTCAGAAAAAAATATTTCCGGGGAGGGCCAGTGCCATATTCCCGGACACCTTCCAGTGAGAAGGGGACACCCCTCCCCGTAGTATGTAACAAGTGCTGAATTCATCTGAAATTCTCAGCCCCAGGCCCGCAGATTTTTGTTACGCCACTGCTCAATGGTTTGTGTTTGTTTTATAACTCAGCATACTGCCCAAGACTATTTGTGCTGATGCAGAATTGTGAGAGGCTTTTAGTTATGTTCAGTTTTTGGCTGCATACTGCAGTGTTAGCTATTATTCTGACAGGCTTTTATAACCGGGAAGATTTATAATATCCTGTTACTATGTTTCAAATATCAGATTTCACCTAACGAGTGGCTAAATCATAATTTGTTGCTTTTGGCTAAAACAAGAAGGTGTAGCTAATGCAAAGGGGAGTTGAAGGCCCACTGCGAACAAGCTCATCGATCCCAGCAACTAATAGTGGGTACGATGTATTTGCATACACCAGATGGCACCACCGTCTCACGTGGATGCTGCCATTTGAGTGGCTGAATGCGAGTATATTGAAGACTGAATAGGGTACCCAAGTTTGATGCCCTCATGTGGACAATTCCTTGAACACAGGGGGGGGGATTTGAACACTATGAAAACTATGTTTAATGCTGAAAGTTTCATCTGTAGTCTGCCTTGGTCCATCTCGTGATTTTGGTGCAATTCGCTTTTGAAATGTGTTGCAGCCCAAAATTGCCAAAAAATCCATGAAAACCCTATTTTGATGTTCAAGGTCATCCAAGGCCATTGCTTTTGGTGGCAATCGAAAACCCGTGAACGACTTCCTATTAGTGATTAATAGTAACCTAGGTACCATACTATCTCGCAATTTCTGAGATATAGCAACTTACTGGCCAAAAATCGCAAATTTTCCCTAACCCCTCATTTAGTGCCCTTGCTCGGGGTGACGCCTTTCAAATTTATGGAAATGCTTTACAGATTTTGAAACTAGTCTTGCAGGCAGCTGACTGTGAAGATTTGGTGATCCTAGCTTGCACCGTTTTTGACTGATCCACCTGTGTGACGGACAGACAGAATTGCGATGGCTAAGATGCGCTACAGCAGTACCTGCTGTTGCGCGTAAAAAACGAATGTGAGCAATCCAAACCCAGACCTGCTGTGCACTGGACTATGGTTACAGCTCAGTGGGTAAGCTATAAGTCACTTGCTTAACGCTGGCTCATTTTTCTTCGAATAGGTGGCTGAAATGGAATGCAGGATCTTTCTGGTTGTTAAAAGCCTATTATTTTCACATTGTGGCTATATTTTGCTTCTTTTCACCGAATGCACGAAGATGGTGGTTTTTGCAGTGAAAACAGACTTTCAGTTTTTGACCTACTTGTTGCGGCTGTATTCTGGTGTAAAACTGCCAATTCTGGTTTTGCTACATTTCCGTTTGAGCATGTACGGGCATAGACAGCCAGGCACGACTTGTAATGTTGTCTATTATGTCGGCTGCAGAGTGAATATGCATTTAGTTAGCATTTATTGACAGTCCTTGTGCTGTTGCTAATAAATTATCCATTTCATATAATCGATGTTTGCGCCAGTATACTTAATTATTTGTCACTGCGAGAGCTGTCAAATTAAAGCGTTAATAAATTAATGCACATAAAAAATAATGCACATGCATAAGTTTACTTAATTCTGTGAAGCACGAGTTCCAATATTTTGTTAATCTGCAGTTATTTGATAATTGAATGAAGTCAAGCAATTATAAACTGTTGTTGCCGTTACATCACCACTGTAAATAATAGTATTCAGATGGCAGAGTGCAATTTTTCCTTCATTTTCAAGTTATTGCAATTTCCAGTCATTGTTTTTTCATGGTCCATCATTTTAAGGTACTGCAATTTCAGCACCCCCTCCCCAACAATGTTAATGATGCAATACTGACATGTTTGTGTTAACATGTTAAAGAAATTAACGCTTCATCAGCTCTAGTTACTGCTAAACCCCATGTCGACTGCTAACTTTTTTATGGCATGCTACACTACAGTAACAAATGCAAGAGTGTGAAGCACTTTATTGATGATATATTTCAAGCAATTTCTGAAACGAAATGGAAAGGCAAGTATATTCATGAAGCCATATTCGACACAATCGATATTCTAAATTTCTAATCTTGAACAATTCTAAATGACCTAGATATATATACTTACTGCTAATGTGTTTTTTATCTTGCAATGCAAGTATATTCAACAAAATTACGCAAACAAAACTAGTTTGAGCAACAAGCAGGACAGTTAAGCCCGGTTCAGACTGGTCATTTGAATGACCATTTGTATGGGCTGTTCAAGTGGCCAGTGTGAACTGGGCTTTAGAGATGAAGAAGTAGGACCAGAACACAGGGTTCCTACAGGTCGTCTGTAGCAAAATTTCCTGACTTTTCCAGTCCAGGAATAACAATTTTCCTGATCTTATCAAAACAATAACTATATTGCACAAATGTCAGAAATAGTATAAACTAACGAAACAGTATTAATAGAGCAATATGACGTATTAATCGAGCAGTATGCAAACGTCATAGGCCCTGGTTGGGGGGTCAGGGTAAGCTGAAACACTTCTAGCTTTGGATGTTCAATGGAAGCCGCAAATTTGTCTGCTTTTTAATATTTGGAGACACAAAAGAATCAGTTATCTGCAGTCTGCATGATCCCAGATCATTTTCCCTGACTTTTCAAAAATGATATTTTTCCCTGACTTTACCCGACCACACAAATTCCCCGACTTTTTCCAGATTCGAATGACCTGTAGGAACCCCGAGTTATTTCTATTCTTAAGCTACACTGTCGGTCACAAACAAGTTTGTAACCAATGCAAGGGGCAGCAAAAAGTTTTGAGCCTCGATCTGTTAGATTATGCAAAACCTTTTATAGAGTAACGAGCTAATGATTTATTAAATCCCGGTAACTGTAAAAATATTTTGAAATCTGACATCTGATCTTTGCAGTGTCCACTATGCAGTGCAAGTAATTTATGATGATCACAGGGCATTAAACAGAAACGAATGAACTTATGTTTTACTGATATATGGATTGTGAATATTTGTAAATCTAATATACTGTGGCTCAAAACTTTCTGACCACCCCTTGCACTATGCAGCCAGCAGGTGGCACAGCTGGAAATTTTTTTTGTTCAGAACACTTTCAACAATGCAACGTTTTCTCTACAAAATTCCTGAACAAAAGCTCTGCAAAGCTTCAATTTCTGTTCAACGTTTTGTACATCACGATGCATAAACGTCAGCAGCTCGATGTCAGTCAGATCAATAACCGCTAGAGACAACGCATGTGTAAATTATCTGAACGTGGCACAATTCTGTTCAAACGTTATTTCTTCAGAAGCACAAAAAACAACTTCAACCAGCGCTGGAAAAATGTACGTTTTTTTGGCAAAAGCTGTTAGGTTTTTCAATCTTTCCTTAGGTTTTGTTGTACAAAGAAGACAGGACAAATTTTAAGATCGAGAAAGAACATCCTATATGTTATAAATACACAATTCTCCACACCATATCTTTTCTTTTCTTGAGTGAACTATGCCATGTCAGAACACAAAACTTGTGATTAAAATATGACACTGACTTTGATTAGTACTATTATTGTGCACAAATAAAAAAACCCTAAAAACTGAAAATTGGGAATTTTTAAGTTTCAAAACTACAAACCTACGATTTTCAAACAATTCTTCAAGCCCTGGCTTGAACAGGGGACCTATATCCAGCACAATACTTCAAGTACTGGCTACATGTCTGAAGAAAACACACATTAATGTCAGTTTCTAGCACAAGTCTGCTTATACACAGTCGTAATTCCAGCAGCAGCGGGCATCCTAGAAACATTCATTTTGCTAACTGTAGCAGTAGACCCACAGTCGTGTCAGCTAAGGCAGGTTCACTAGTACATACGAACAGGCTACGTGTGTACTGTGCCGTACGTAAACGCCTAGTTATCAGCCTAACATAGCTACCGGTACGTCGGTCAATGTCGACACAAAATACCACAAAAATAGCAGCACGAGCTATGGATGCACTCTACGTAGGCTGGGATTAATATGGTAGTACGGACAGACAGACAGATAGAATGTTGTGTCTATATACACACCGCAGGCCATAAAAAACCTGCCACTTTACTTTTGTCCACATCTTCGCCAACTATTGACCGATTTACTATTTAAATACTTTTGATGGCACACTCTGCAGACAATCTGCAATAATGCCATTATTATATGCATCTATACACCAATGTCCATAAAGTGTGCCAGTGAAAGAATTTTGAAAATCGGTCAATAAAATTGGGGAAGATTTGGACAAAAGCAAAGTGGCACGTTTTTTTTTGGCCCACCCTGTATAGTAGTTGCACAGCCAGCAGACCGTAGCATGACTGAGTCGGACCCCTATCTGCTGAGCTGAGCAGAGCACTGGTTGATAGGAGATACCCTGCTATCGGTAAGGACACTGCTAGAATAGCACACAGGGGCTCTTCCTCTTCTTCTTGGTTTGCAGCGCCGCCCTGGTGGCCATCTCGAACACTTGTCGGACGCCCTCCTTCGTCTTGGCCGAACACTCAAGGTAGGCAAACGCATTGATTTTCTCCGCGACGCCCTTGCCCTCTTCCGGTCTCACAGGCTCTTGCTTCATTTTCATCAATTCGCGCTTTGTTGTCTCGTCCTGTCAACACATACATACGTGCCATACATCGACAGAACACACTCCAGGGTGGCCACAGTTTGGGAAGAAAAAAATTCAAGGACTTTTCAAGGACCTTAAACTCACTTTTCCAGACCTATTCCATCGACATTTCTGCCAAGTTACAGATTTTCACAAGTCACAAAGTAAGTAACACTAATTAAGTAATCCAGCAACTCAGTAAGTAAAATGTTGTGTACTGGATATTTATGATGTACGAATTAAGTGCAAAATTTTAATGCTAGGTATCAATGATTACTGTACTTAGATCCAAGGACTTTCAAGGACCTTTTACATCAAATTCCAAAACTTTCAAGGACCTATTCCATTTTCAAGGACTTTCCAGGCCCTGGAAAAATGAGCATTTTTTCCAAGGACTTTCAAGGCCCTGTGGCCACCCTGACACTCAATACAGTGATTTACAACTACAAGCACCAAAGTAGATCGGCAAAAAGTGGAATTGCCTTCCCCTCATCAGGTCATCATTTCATCAATGCATGCTTCGTCATCTCGTCCTATTGTACAATACACAATAGGATGACAGATGACAATCACAATAATTAACAACAAAGTAATCCAATAATAGGCGGAATTGCCTTGCCCTCTTCTAGTCTAACCTGCTTCCGTGTCATTTTCATCAATTCACACTTTGTCGCCTCGTTTTGTCAACATTCACACAATACACTCATCTTAGATGAACAAACATTAACAACAAGCGCCAAAGTAAAGAAAGGCGGAATTGCCTTGCATTCCACCGGTCTGACCGGTTCATTAATTAGTGCTTCATCATCTCATGCTGTCAACATATACAATTATACATAGAGTAAATACATCGACAGATCACAATGATTAACAACAAGCACAGAAGTAATCTGGCAAACAGTGGAATTGCCTTGTCCTCCTCCGGTCTCACAGGTTCTTGCCCCACTTTCTACAATTCACGCCTTATTGGCTCATCCTGTCAACATTCACATAGTGCCACATACATCAAAAATTCACTAGAGGCCGGGGCTTTGCTCCAGACCCCGATAACAACAGACCATACAAACCCTTATTGCTGGCTGGCGCGTGTAAAACCCCCTTTCATGTTACCCTTTGTTTTCAGCATCTTCTGCTCATAGGTTCAGTGACTTATATGTACCACAAATTCTTGCTGCACCAAAAAACAAAGGGTGTCACCACCAATGTACGATAGAAGCAAGTAAACCAGGCTCGTCAAGAGGGGGGTAGAAGAATGATTTGTCCAGGGCTTAGCGACATTGGGGGGGGGCTGCCATCGCTCATAAAAAATACATTTCCTATACGCATGACAGCAGAACTGATCATGTGGATTGAGCTTAAATCAGTCGTCAGTTATTTTGCGATGATTTTTCAACAAATCTGATTAATTCTTGAACGAGCGAATTGAATGCATTCGGTATTCTAGCCCGCTCTACGGGCATCATCCAATAGAGGGGCCCCACTACATGCAGCTGTGGACAAACCTGGCGCAGATCTTTCTTGTTGCCGACGAGGATGATTGGCACGTTCGGGCAGAAGTGACGCACCTCTGGCGTCCATTTCTCCGGGATGTTCTCGAGGCTGTCGGGACTGTCGATAGAAAAACACATCAGGATCACATCGGTGTCTGGATAGGACAGCGGACGGAGTCTGTCGTAGTCCTCCTGCCCCGCTGTATCCCAGAGTGCTAACTCCACCTACACAAAACACAACCAATCAGTGTTGTTACTAGTGCTGTTGAATTAACGTGTTAACCTAACACATTAAAGAATTAATGCACATTAAAAACATGTATTAAATTCTGTGAAGCAGGAGTTTCAATATATTACTAAAAAGCAGTTATTTGACGATGGGATAATATTCAAGTAATTTAAGTTATTTTGTTGGCATTTCACTACTACTATCACGGTACTGCAACACAGCCATGCGTCATCGGTCGTCATTCCTGTCACTTTCTTGATGTAGTCCACGTACAATATGAGCAATATTAATGATGCGTTATTAACGCTTTAACGCATGCATTAAAAAATTAAAGTGTGTTAACTCGTTTAAAAAATTAACGCTTTGACAGCTCTTGTCTTTACGCCCCTCACTGGACAGTTTTAAACTTGGAAGTGCGGCTGCTACGGCTTGTTACGTTCACCTTGAACGTCATCATTATTATGCCGTGCAAATGACTCTCTCATCTCACCTGACAATGCTGAGATTGTGCTGGAATAGATGGTCAATGGCGAGTTAATCAGCATCGGTGATGAAACTGTGTCAATAAAAAACTCTTTTGCCATTTATTCAGCTACAAAAATTTACTATATTTGAATAAACAGCAATATAGAGTTGTTGCAGCATAGTCTTTTATTGGTTATTTTACAATTCTGAATAAGTACCTACATGCTAATTCATGTAGTAAATAATTGTAGCAGGAGTAAGCCGCCACACAGTCTGTTATTAATTATTTTATGAAGACTGATGCACCAATGTGGCAGACTTCTACTTTATGTGGGGACTATTTAATTGAATAATGCCAGTCACAAGTACAAATATAACAAACAAGCAGCTGAAATGCTAGACAGAACTATAACTAGTGACCATAGTAAATTGTGAAATATGAAACACGATGGGCTGATGGGCTGCTAGCTATTGGCTGGCTATAAGTGTCCCCTGAGATGACGTAAACTACTGAAAACGTTTTTGGTAGCTTTCGGTATTTAGTGCCACCACAGTTATGTTTTAGACTAATCTGCATAACCATGGTTTAAGTTCGGTTATAAGTCGTACGCTAACCTGCTTGCCGTCGACTTCAATGTCGGCGACGTAGTTCTCAAAAACCGTCGGAACGTACACTTCCGGAAACTGGTCTTTGCTGAACACTATGAGTAAGCAGGTTTTGCCACAAGCACCATCGCCGACTATAACCAACTTCTTTCTCAACGTCGCCATCGCCACAGCTGCAAACAGTCACAGATTATCTCTTCATTGACGTACCAACTCATGCAAACTATAATATCCCACCATCCAATACTCAGTCACCGCAAATGCTGGGCGTATACGCATGAATAACAATATGACGCCCATTTAACGCATCAGATAACAATCATAACCGGCAAGTATTCGTAAACATGAGTTAAACAATAAACTCACGTTATGTCGTTAAATTCGATCTTCAGTTAAGTGACATTTATGTCGAAAACGTTCGATAAAACAGCAAAAAACTTTAACAACAAAAATTTCGCCCACTATTGCGCATGCGCAATTGCAATTTCCGGAAAAGCTAACTATCAGTTGAGCTCGAGATTAGCAGACGATCAATATTCGGTACCGTGACACCGTGGTCCACTCCGTGACACTCGACTTTCGAATGGCTCGGTTTTACTGGCTGGAAAGGTGTCCACTGTCCCGGACTTGCCACTTAAAAATGAAAGGCGATAAAAAAATTAATTGCACCGCTTAGTGGAGATCGACAGGCGATCGAATATGATAGCGAGGCGAGTTGACGACATGGCTTATTAGGCTTATCACTAGATTGCAGACGTTAAGATATCAGGGGAATACAGTCCACCTAAGCGCCAGGAAGCAACCGCTCCCAAGTCGCACCAACCCATTTTTTATTTTTTTTATATTTTTCCTCTTTCTTCTTCAAAAGTACTGACTACTGTAGTCCACAGGTCCGGGAAATGCATTTGTCAAATTTTAGGATCTGAATACCCAAAATTCATGTTTATGTGCAATGCGAAAAAATCCCAGGTTAGTGCTCAATGTTTTTAAAGCATTTTTGCTTTCACCTGTCGATGGAGTAGATGCCCCTAGTTGGCATTTTATACACGCTCATTGAGCGCTTATATGCCTAAATAGGCCTACACAGATCCACAAGTGAAAACTGAACTGAGACAAACACATAACAGACCAGCAATGCTACAAATGAAGCTGTAAAACGTGCTGACCGGACAAAAGTTGTAAAATACGAGTATGGGCCCCTATTTTTAAATTTCGACGCCTGCTAAAGTTTGCTTCTCGCGATAATTAAACCAAACGACGTCAATGTTAAAAGTCTATAGTATAGTTTATAGTCTATATAGCGCAAAGGGGCATGCATTATTTTCTCGATTTAGATTCTGTCCCCGTGCAAGTACAAAGGCAGGGATGGGCAACAGTCCCCGTGGCGCAGCTAGGCGCCCCTGGAATTATCTTGGCATCACAATGCTGACGCTTCATGGTGAAGAGAAAAAAATAACAAGAAGAAGCATTATTAGGCCCACGGTGAATGAGGCAGTTTGAAATTCAGTTATTAGGCCTATTACGAATCGAAAGCAATCAATTAAAAGGCCCCAAAACTGTGCTGATTATCACAAATATACAGTCCTGATAGAGGGCAGATCTCTATCGACACGTGACCGCAGGACATCGGACGAATCTCGACGGATTGAAAATAATAATTATTATAAACTAATAACATTCATACTAATTAACGGGGTGCGTTAATTTCTTTCTCTCCGAGCAAAACTGCATGTCGCCAATTTCACGCGTCAGAGCAGCGCGAAATTCTTCGTCACAGCGTTGGATCGTCAGCCAGACGGAACGAATTAACTGCACAAGCACAATTAGGGGCGTCATATTGGGGGTCTGGAGGGATCTATGGACCCCCAAAGACTTACGATTCCAATTTTCCTTGTAAATTATACCATTGATTCTCCTATTAACCTTGTCTGTGTTAACTGCACAAAATTTGGTCGATTGATTCTAAGAAAAATCATTTAAATTGTTGCCACCAGATATCACATTTAAGGCCGAAATGCACCACCAAATACGATTTCGTCTTAGGCTCTACCCCAGGCCCTGCAGGAAGAGCTCACGGCCTATAGCACTAGCCTGATTCTCTAGCTAAATTTAAGAGGTCCTACTTCTAATGATGCTATCCCGCAGTTTAGATTGATGCCACTAATCTCAGTGGCTTCTATCTCTATACCGAACGGGCGCAGCTTGCCCAGTAAAAATTTTCTGAAAAATAAGGGGGTTGTTAAGCGTGTAGATCGATCAAAACTTACCCCCTATTTTTACTTTGCAATCTACATCTTTAACAGCACCCGTCTATTTTTCACTAGAGAATCTACGCCGTTAAAAAGAAACTTCTCCTTTTTTATCCCTGTTTTTACTCTACATTATAGGTAGGTCAATGAAATTTACAAGTAAGTAAGACTGCAAATTGATCTACAAATGTACGAAAGCAAATTTATCACTATAAAGTATGCGCGCCCTTATAGTTATGCGAAGTTCGGGACGTTTTTTGCGCCACCCGTTATAAAGGCCTACTTCATGCGTTCGTCGACGCAAATCGTCTAGTCTCGGACGTGTGACGTGTCCCGATTATTTCCAGCTCGAGCGTACTATTTTCGCTTTCGACAACGACACTCTCCCCCTTTTCGTATCACCCCCAAAATGTCATGTTAATTGCGTCTTCACCCCCGATAGACCATCCACATTCACACTCAGTGGCGTAACGAAAAATGTGAATGAGGGACTCGCCTCCCGTCCCCTTATTTTATCCTCTCCCTTTCCCTTCTCTTCCCGTTTTCCCTTTCTTTTTTCCTTCCTGTCTCTCTTTTCCTCTTTTTTTCCACCTTTTGCTCCTTTTAAAAGCAAAACCCTTAATTATTTTCCTGAGTTTTTAATATGTGTTTTAACAAAAAATGAGATGAGTCCTGGGCCTCCACCTTGCTGTCTCGAGCTACACTGATCACGTGGACACGCGGCCGTATAATATAGAGCGACGTGAATGATACGACAGTGACACGGGATGGACCGGGCTGATGTGAAGCCAGGGCCGCGGAAACACGCACTGACGACATGGAAATACCGTCATGCACCGCGCAGAATGACGACCGACCCCGACATGTGACGTAAGCGCCTGTCAAGTTGAAAAGCAGGAAAAACGTCGACCATCGACAACCGTACGGACTTTAGGCATAATCACTAGCCTAGCTGACAGCGACAAATCCAATCGGTGGCTAAAAAACGAAGGCAATGAGCTGACAACAGAGAGCGGATGCACGAACGACGAGTTTTATTTCGTTTTTTCCCCCTGTTAGATGAAAACCGCTCACCGCTCATAATAATAATAATCCATTTGTATAGCGCCGTAGTGCCGTAGCTTCAGAGGTGACACATTTTGGGCTGAAAGTCCCCCATTTTGAAGGATTTAGGAGCAAAATTTGAATTTCGCTCACCTGTATCTTCTCTGTCGGAAATTTGAGGCTTTTTTGTGTGAAAAAGACAGCATCGCATTAAGATGCCACAAGAAACCAAACTGTCGTTCGGGTGGGCCGACCGTACCGCCTATATCCGAAAGTCAGCGTTCGACTTCTGCGATTGCAGAGAAAAACGATTTCCCGAGTGACTGCATTTTTATACACGCTATGGTGACGCTGCTATATCGAATGCGACAATTAACGCTACCAGGATACGATACGGTAATTCGACACAAATGGGTGATGGCTGCAGGCAAAATATTTTGCATTCAAAATTGCGGCCAAACCGCTGCAGGTAGAGGCGTGGTTAATATTAACAGCGTACTACAAAAATTCGACATCGCCCTATCCAACGGTACTTAAATTTCATCTTTTCGAAAAATCTACTGCCACTACACGCTACTGATCAGCGGTTGAACGGTTTAAAGTCGAGTGGCTTTCGACCTCGAACGATTGCGACACGATCCAAAGCATGCGACGCAAAATCAATCGCTTGGCGGCAGCACCGGGCACCGACGAACGCTTCGAGGTTGCTTAGCGATGACGATCTGCAGCCAACGAGAGACGACATCGCGCCATCAATCATCGGCGTGGCCCCGCCTACCCGGCAAACGTAAACAGAAGCCCTGTGCTATAGAGCAGCTGATATTTTCTCAGCTTCGGCGCACGGCACTTGTTACGACTCGCGGCGCCGGCGCGCGGAGGACTGTGGGTCGATTAATCGGCTAGCTCCGTCGTCTACACGATCTAGGCGTCTCTCGTTGGTCAGTCGTTCCGTGTATAGTGGCCGGGGAATACTACGCGACGGAACACTCACTGCAAGCACTATCACTATAGGCCTAGCGTTGCGTGACGCACGATTTAACCGGCAGACGACCGATAGAGCGACACGTCGTGTTTTATGGCGGAAAATGCAGCTGTTCTACCGCTGACCGGTGTTGTATAACGGCATAATACCGGCTCGGTGTGGTAGACGCGTTGGAGGAATTATTGCGACGTCAGTATCAGTCTGTTAACTGTGATGAAGGCAGATACACAGCAGCATCAACTGACAGGCATCGACGATGCTTCGCAAAACCCCGGGTAGGCCTATTTATTATAATTACATATAGCCTACGTCTAGCAAAAAAGATAGGGGTTGGGGAGTCTACGGACCTTCAAAGATTTATGATTTCATTTTTTTTCTCACTGAGTCCTGCGTTACTGTCTTGCGTAAACGTCTGAAGACACACTTTTGGTTCGGGTTTATCTTTGCGGTGTGAACTGAAGGAAATTTGGTCAGTTGATTCTCGGGAAAGTCATTCAAATTGTTGCTACCATGCAGATGTCGCATGCTACGTCGTAAGGCTGAAGTGCACGTGCACTAAATTTGATTTCGGCTGAGGCTGTGCCCCACACCGTGTTGGGGGAGCTTACAGCAGTCACCCAAAACCCGTAGCTGAATTTAAAGGACTCTACATCTAAGAGGAGGGGAGCAGAAGAAAGGAAAAAGAGGGGAGAAAGGCGGAAAAGAGCTAAAAGAAGAGTAGGGGAGGAGAAAGGAAGGGGAGGAAAGTGAGACCCCATTGATTTACTGAAATGACGCCACTGAGCATTACGAAATAGGAAAATAATAATATTAAAGTAATTGTAATTAATTATCTAAGCATGTCATATAGGCCTAACTTATTACACGATGTGCTGATTCGGATTCAGAACCCATAGAAAAAGAACTGTGCGTCTAATTTTTCTACAGACGGCTGCAGATTTCCAACAGAGGAAACAAAAGTGCTGATAATTTAAAGTTTGCCTCTGAAGTTCCCTGAATGGGGAGATTTCCAGCTACAACTGTTGTAAATTGTTTTTTTTAAAATTTCACTTAGGCTAGGCAGCTTTTTCCCGGCAAACCGAAATTAATTGGGCGGCAATTTTAATTACAATCTGTTTTCTGAAGCTCTGATAAGCCATTTTGGGCTTATGCCATTTCTGTTTGCTTTGTGTATTCGGGCGTAAAAAATGTAGGCCTAATTCTGTGTTTTAGTTGCCGTCCGTCTCTTTAAAACTTCCGTCCAGTGGCGTAACTAGCCATCGGCAGCCCCGGCAATGCCGGGGGGCCCAGGGGCCCATCACGGTAAAGGGGGCCCAAAGTGACCCGAATTATTGAAAAAATTAATTAGCTAGATATAATATCAACGGGCATTTTTGTAATTATGACTGAAATCTGGAGAGTACGTCATCGTAAAATAATATCAAGACTGACTGCGTATTTCACAAACGCACGAGACGGCACTTCGACTGTCACGTAGATGTTTAAGCCGGTATCACCATATCTGAGAATCAAATTTGGACGGGGCCCGTAGCGAATATTTGCCGGGGGGCCCAGAAATTATAGTTACGCCACTGGAACTTCTATCTCTATTCTTGTGTCTGCAGTGGTATTTCTATAACCGGTCGATAACTTCATCGGTGCAGTCATGTATAGGCAATGGAACACGATGCATAGGCCTACACTGCCAACGGTCGGCAACATACACTTATCCGATTTACACAATTCAACCTTGTACCATGTACATTGGTTTCGTTTAACTTTGCGCGCTGCTGCATTGTGAGGAAAGAACGATCAGTAGTTCAGCCGAAACGTCTGCAAATTCAGCGTAAAGCCCAAAGTCTATTATTTTGATTTTTGTGGACTTATTGCCATTTGATAACAAGTCGTAGCAGGCTGTACAATATTATGTCGTATTGGCTGTACAATATTTTGACATGTCGAGATGTTGTGGATTTGTTGTACATCATGCTGTACAATAAAGCAACGTTCGTGTAAGGACTGCGCCTCCACGAGTACCACGACTATAGATCACGGTACGTGGGCTTGGACATACTCCCTTTCCAGCAGACAACAAACCGAAGTACCAAGTGGAATTCGGGCATAGCGAGCGTCTGTCTGCCGAGAACGAGTGGCTGCGCCGTATGTCGTTTAGTTGTTACTAGACATCTCTGCTGCTGCAACAAGCGAGCGAGCGAGACCCTGTACCCGTGACGTCGTCGGCGTTGTCGTATTACTGCAGGAGTTGGACCGCGTGGCTCCTTCGGTCCATGTCGTTGTTTAGTGCTGTCAGGGCGCTACTATAATGATGCCGACGGTCGGTCTTTGCTCGGCCGAGTTTTACTGACCGGACCGCAGGCCATCGGGCGCGCTTTAACTATCGCCGCAAATCAACCGACTTCGTCCCTCACTTCCGTATAAATTCGCTTCACTCGAATATATCAGACAGAAGAATTTATTCCGATTTTTAAGCAAATATTTGCGCATCGGTTTATTTTTTGTTTTTAGTCGTGTTTATTGGTTGATTATATACAACAGTACTTGTTGGTTACTTTAGGCCTATCTGTTTTTTTGTCGAGTTGTAAGCAAATGACTTGTAGATATGCAAGTACTCAGAGCACTGTTTCAACGTGTGCTTTGAAGTGCTTGTGTTCTTGAAATAACTACTGGTATCACACTGTACTTAACACTAAGACCTTTAATAATATGACGTTGACAAAACTATTCTCTACTGGCGACTGAATGTATTGTATGTTACAGACAGAAGAATTGTATGTTAAACAACTAGGGGTCTAAGACAAAATTACTTTGTCAGTATCGGTGGCGGCTTGTTTACTGCAAATGAACATTTTATATTTCATAACTATTTTGCTATTTACTTTCATTGTGACTTCAAAAGATCGTCATGACTTATTTGTAACTTTTTGGTTACAGCTGAAACTGTAAAACTGCTATTCAATGTCGAGTTGCAATTCAAGACTGCAAACAGTGTGTTCGTGGTGTAATCATAGTTCACAGTGCTACCGTGCAACCCTCAGATCGAGAATAGCTAAAAAGAAAGAACAAAAAGAACAAAGCTGTGATCATTGTACATTATTTAGGCGTTCGTTGGCTGGTAGTGCGGGGAAGGTTACGGCGACCCATTCGTCTGTCTGTCCGTCGATATATGTACCCCGGTCCAGCCAGTGGTCGTCGAAGCGTCGTGCTGCTGCAAGTTATTCTATTTTGGACGGTCGATCGTAACGGCGGGCACTGCAGCGACGCGTACTTGGCCTTTGCGTCGCCAGCCCGACTACCTACGACGTTGACTGATGTGACGCAATTAGCCATGCGACGAGAAAACTCGCGCGCGCTCCGCTGATCCTGGGCACTCATTCTCTCACCGCAGCCTTGCTGTTTAGTCTCAGCCAGCCTCTCTGTCTGCTGACTATTCTTCATTCGTTGCAGTGCGACAATAAGCCGATGATGCGGTCGTCTATAGACCGAAGAGACAGTCGGCTGACTGGATTAGCCGGTGTCCGCACTTGTGTCCAGTCATTAGAACAACAATACGGTCTCCGTCTGTTTCTAACACACATTAGTCTTAGCATTTATAGACCCTTCCGTTAATTAAGTGCTAATCACAGGCTGAACGGTAGTTCAAGCCCTGTGTTAACGGCGACTTCTCTTTCTTGTGGGAAAGCCAAAAATTCGACCCCCCACAGAATCAAAACCCCTGATCTGATTGAGATAAAATTTCGCACGGTTGATTACGTCGGCGAGGTGACCCCTCATGCAAAATTTCATGTAAATCCCTTTAAGGGGGGCTTCCCGGCAAATGGGTGAAATATACGCAAAAAATTTTATAGCTATCCATATACCTTTTTTTTAGTCAACTCACCTACAGGTCAGACCCTTCGGCGGATTTTTGCGTGGGAT
>Ga0209671_1002908_pt1 | contig 16125 bp, 15 predicted proteins | sample WorMetHERISLAND2_2_FD_187401 | JGI IMG/M metagenome (GOLD analysis project Ga0209671, IMG submission 187401) | Marine gutless worms symbiont microbial communities from Max Planck institute for Marine Microbiology, Germany - Olavius geniculatus... | ecosystem: Host-associated > Annelida >...
CCAACCGCTGGAGAGCTTCCAGGCGGGAAAAAGGTAGGCGATGGGCCGCAAGGGGAGGGGGAGCTCCTCGACGTCCAGAAAGGCCTTGACCCAGAGCTTGAATGTTCCCCCTGCCTTACGCAGCCGTCTAGACCCTCTTTTTTAATTCCTCCCAGGTATGCGCGACGCCGGCGCCTTTGATCAGGACCGACTCGGAGAATCCGGCGGCCATGCCGACATATCCATAGTGGATATTGGACCAAATCTCGACACTGTAGGTGTAATCGCCGTACAAGTGCCCACTCTGGTGACGGCCTGTGGCGCGGGAAGGAAAGCGGGCCTTGATCGTGTCTTTATGATCCCACTCGGACTTGGACCCCACTTTCAGAGCCCATAGGAGCATTGCCAGCGCGCGATAGGGAATTTGCTTAGCACACATAAATAGGGCGTGATGCCGAGGTCCAGTAGCTGCTCCTGAAGCGGCAGCTTGCTGAAATCCTCGATGCAGTCCTTGGCGGAAAAGCTGTTCAGCTCGGCCAGGCGCTTCACGAAAGGGCTACGGGCATTTCTGTTCATCTCACCGGCGATATAGCTGGCGATGGTTGTGATCTCGTCACGGTATTCCGGCATCGGTCGGGTACTCCAAAGGTCCCGCAGGTAACGACTCGTCGAGGACCAGGATCCCCGGATCGATGGCGGGGTTGTTGTAGGACGTAGATTGGGTTAGCCCCTCACCTGGCGCCATCGATCAAGCGATCGATGGCGCCAGGTGAGGGGCTAACCCGACCTACACCTTACCCCTTACCGCGGCTAGGCATGTCTATAGGTCCCATAAAAAATCCTGTTAATCCTGGAAATCCTGTACGATTGGCGTGGGGAGAGGAGTGTGTTGGGCACGGGGCCAGCGGCGCGCCGGCAGCTTGCCGGCTTCTATTTGCCGCCAGGATGGCGGCGCTCCCGGTTTTGCCCGACCTACCCACCGGCCGGTAACCGCCGGCCGACCTACCGCCGCTCTTTGATCCCGATCCCTAACGAGCGCAGTTTTCGGTATAGGTGCGTGCGTTCCATGCCCGCCTCCTTGGCCAGCTTGCTGACGTTACCGCCGTGCTTTGCCATCTGGTATTCCAGATAGCTTTTCTCGAATTGCTCGCGCGCCTGTCGCAACGGCTGCTCGAAGGTGGCCGTATCCTCCGCCGGCCCGGGGGGAACGGCCGGGGTCGATCCGAGCGCGACCTCGACTTCGTCCTGGGTGATTTCATCCCCGGCCCCCAGGATCAACACCCGCTGTACCAGGTTCTTGAGCTCGCGTACGTTGCCGGGCCAGCCGTAGTTGCGCATGAAATTCTGGGCCCCGACGCCGAACCGGCGATAGGGCAGCTTCTCGTGAGTGGCGAAATAGTCCACGTAGTAGCTCAGCAGCTCGGGGATGTCTTCGTTGTGCTCTCGTAGCGGCAAGATGTGCAGGGGCACCACGTTCAGATGGTAGAAGAGGTCCTCGCGAAAGCGTCCGCCGCGCACCTCTTTCTCCAGCTCGTGCTGAGTGGCGGCGACGATGCGGACGTCGATGCGCACCGGCTCGGAGCCCCCGACGCGGAGGAAGGAGCCGGTATCCAGAGCGCCCAGAAGCTGGCCCTGGACCTGCCGGTCCATGTCCGCCACCTCTTCGAGCAGCAGGGTGCCGCCGGCGGCTTGCTCCAGACTGCCGTAGTGGATGTGTCCGTTCTCCTCGGTCCCGAACAGCTCCCGCGCGGCGTTGTTGCGGGCGATGGCGGAGACCCCCAGGGCCACGAAGGGGCGGTCCCTGCGCGTACTGTGGGCATGGAGATAGCGGGCGAAGGTCTCGCGTCCGCTGCCCGCCTCGCCGGTGATCAGCACCCAGGTATCGTGTTGCGCGATGCGCCTGACCTGCTCGCGCAGCCGTTGCATGGCGGTGCTGCGACCCACCGGCTCGTGGGTGACGGTGGTGCGTCGCTGCAGGCCCGCGTACTCCTTCCGCAGCTTGTCCGCCTCCAGCGCACGTTCCACCATCAGCAGGAGCTTGGCCATGGACAGGGGCTTTTCCAGGAAGTCGTAAGCGCCGAGGCGGGTGGCCTCGACCGCGGTCTCCACCGTGCCGTGACCGGACATCATAATCACCGGACAGGGCAGACCATCGTCCTGCGCCCACTCCTTGAGGAGGCTGATGCCGTCGTGATCCGGCATCCAGATATCGAGCAGCATGAGATCGGGCCGGCGGTCGCGCAGGGCATGGCGCGCCATCTCGCCGTTCTCGGCGCAGGTAACGGCGTAGTCTTCGTCTTCCAGGATCTCCTGAACCAGGGTTCGGATATCCGGCTCGTCGTCTACTACCAGGATGTGGGGTGAACGCATACTTTCCGGTCTTTAGGTGATTGCTATCAAATGACATACCGGCTGGCCGGTCTTGGGTTCGTTCTCCGTGTCGCGACGACGGTAACATCCTTCCCTTCGGAAGGTGCACCGATGGCCCTTGCTTCGGCCTGTCTCAATGCCCTTTCCCGGTCATGGGCTTGCTTGGCGAGACGATCCCGCGTTCCTGCCCGCGAGTATATGCCGAATTCTTCACGGGCGGCTCGCTCGCCCCGTGCCGTCGGATCGGCAGGCAGTCGCGCCGGCAGGGTAATGAACAGCATGACCATGATGCAAGGTACGCCTACCGCTGGTAGTGGCTCAAATTGAAAATATGGACCACGGCTGGGCGGGATGCGGTCACCTCTCCTGCCAGCCCCGCACCTATCGCCGCGGGAGCTGCCCCCTGGGCTGCAGACGCCAGGGGCGATAGGTGCGGGGCCAGCTCGTCCCCGGCGTCCAAGTCGGGGTCGGTATCGGAATCGGGAGCGAGCCCCGATCCCGATTTCGACCCCGACCGACGCGGCCTTTCCCGCCCTACGGGCTCGGCGGCGAGCGGCGCGGGGCAGGCGCCGTTTGGTCTATGGCCGGTTTGCTCCTTTTTCGCTTTCTGTGCCTCTACCCTACCGCTGCCTTCCCTCACGCACCAATGACAGCGCATAGTCGAGCTTTTTTACATAGTTCGGATCGCGATTGCCATTGTAACGCTCTGCGATTGATGCCGTTGTGATAAAACGCCAGCCCGTAATGACACGCTGAATCGAGGCCTTCTGACACTTCAGGACCTGGCCGGGGTGGAGCACGCCGGCATCGGAGTTCAACTTCCTCATTATCTCCAACGTGCTGCCTTGAGCCTGGGCGATCTTGTCCAGGCTGTCCCCGGTCTTGACCGTGACCTCGTAAGGTTCGGTATCGACGGCAAGCACACTCTCGTGCCTGAATTTAGCCATGCGCATCAGTAAATAACCGATTCCGGCCCGAATATTGTGAGCCGGAACGGTTCTCGCCGATTCCATGGTCAGCTGTTCTTTCCAGGTCGGCGGCAGGATCAGGTCACCACCTTCGTTCCCGGATAGGAGAGACTCAAGACCGGGATCATCTGGCTTACCGATCTGCATCGGCTTGGTTTTCCATGCGACCATTTCAGCACCCGTTTCCGTCTAGAGCATTGCCTTGATGAGCTGCCAGCCCAACGGTCGATAGCCGGCAGTGTCGCTCAGATGCCGGTTGAGCTCAGCGACCGCTGTTCGGGTTTCACAGTCGTAAGCATCCCACTTGGGATTTCCGACTGCCCTCTCGATGCCGTCTTGCCACTTTTTGTTGAAACCTGTCCTCGGCGGTATTTCACCTGTCTCAGGCGGTGCTTGAGCTACCATATTCCATGCCTGCTCGACTGAAAGGGTAGACACTTCGACCAAGTGCGGTTGGTATCTGAAAGTCGCGTCGAAGTCCGGATCGCAGATAGGCACCATATAACTCCCGGCGTTGGTGAAGGCCATGATTGACGAGCCGAATTTAACCCGAATCCGTGAGCTGAAATCCAGGATTGCGAATAACGCTATGATTTTACTTTCATACATCAAGATCGGCAGGGCATTTTCCGCCGCTCGCCCTATCGGTCAGGCGTCGCCGGCCTCTGCGGCATCCGGTGGACAGGAGCGGTCGGCCTCGCCCTGCCATATGGGAAGCCGTGCCGTGAGACGTGCCCCGCCGTCCAGGTTCTCCGCTCGGATAATACCGCCGTGCTCTTCGATAATCTTCTTGACGATGGCCAGTCCCAGGCCGGTCCCTTTCGCCTTGGTGGTGACATAGGGATCGAAGAGGGTCCCGAGCAGGGCCTCGTCGATGCCTCCTCCGCTGTCCCGGACCTGTAATTCGACGTAGCGCTGTTCAGCGTGCTCGACCTGGGAGGTGGCGACCAGGATGCGGGGGTCGGCATGGCCGTCCACGGCCTCCTGGGCATTCTTCACCAGGTTATGGATGACCTGGCGCAGACGCCGCGGATCGCCCATGATCCGGGTGCCCGACGCCTGCGGTCTCAGCGCCAGGTGGCTACCGGAGCCGACGTCGCGGTAGAGGTCCATGACCTCCGCGACCAGGGTGTCCAGGCACAGGGGCTCGGTCTCCATCTCAGGCTTGCGGGCATAGCTGGAGAAGTCGTTGACCATCTCCTTCATGGCCTCTACCTGGGCCACGATGGTGTGGGTGGAGCGGTCGAGGATGTCCGCGTCCTGGTCCCGGAGCTTGGGTAACAGCTTGTGACGCAGGCGCTCGGCGGAGAGCTGGATGGGGGTCAACGGGTTCTTGATCTCATGGGCCAGGCGGCGGGCCACCTCGCCCCAGGCGGCATCGCGCTGGGCCGTGATCAGGGTCGTGATGTCGTCGAAGACCACCACATGCCCATACTCATCGCCGTCCGGGCGCAACAGGGGGCTGCCTCGGCACAGGAGCACCTGGCGGCCCTCGCCGCCGAAGAACGTCAGCTCGGTCCGCCACTCCCTGGGGTCGTCCAGGTGCTCCTGCACCGTCTCCACCCAAGGCGCGATCTGCGGACGCCGCCGGACGAGCCCGGCCAGGTCCTGCTCCCGCATCGCGTCGGGGGACAGGCCCAGGATGTGGGATGCGGCGGGGTTGGCGGTGCGCAGCCGCTGAGTGGGGTCGATGGAGACGACCCCGGAGGATAGCCTGCCGAGCACCGTCTCCAGATAGGCCCGTTGGGCCTCGACCGCCCGCTGGCTGCGGTCCGCGGCGTCGCGGGCCTGGGCGATGCGCTGGGTCATGGCGTTGAACGAGGTCACCAGGAGGGCGAGCTCGTCGTCGTGACGCGGCACCGGGAGCTGCTGCTCATAGTCACCTGCGGCTACGGCCTGGGTACCGCGGGCGATGTCCGCCACCGGCGTTACCAGGCGCCGGGCGGTATGGAAGGCGGCGATCAGGGCCGCCATCAGACCGAAGCCCAACACCAGCGACAGGGTGACGGAGAAGCTGAGCTTCAGGGACCGGCGCAGATAAGCGAGCTCGGCATAGCGGTTGTAGACGGTTTCCAGGCGTTGCGAGAGCCCGCTGATATGTTCGGAGGTGGGAAAGACGATCTGGAGTCCGCGCGAGCGGGTGATAGGATCCGCCACCAGGACCCGGACCACCAGATCGCCGCCGTCTCGGGTCTCCAGTCCCACATAGTCGGCGCCGGCGCGCACCCGCTGCAGGACTTCCCGCCGCGGCTGATCCGGAACCAATTGCGTGGGATCCTCGTTGGCATAGCCGTAGACCTGTCCGCCGGGACCGAGGATCAATGCCTCCAGCGCCCCGGCCTGGCGTCTGAGCCCCTCCAGGCTCAGCGCCAAGGCCGTCGCGGAGCTGTCCTCGATACCCGCGAGTAGCTGTTGGGAATACTTGAGCAGCAACCGCTGATTGAGGTCGAGGGAGGCCTGGTTGAGTGCGATCGCATCTTCCATGGCGCGGTCTATCTCCACGTCGAACCAGCTGTCGATCCCATGCAGCAGGAAGCCGAGCGAGTAATAATAGACCACGCCCACCGGCAGCAGGGAGAGCAGCACGAAGCGGATCAGAATGCGGCTGGTCAGGCGCGAGCCGGCGGCCTGCCGGCGGTAGCGGCGCACCAGCTTGACCAGATTGACGACCACCATCACCGCCAGGACCAGGAGCCCCAGGAGCACCAGGGAGAGCAGGGGCAGGAAGGCGCGGCTCAGGGTCTCGGAGTTCTGGACCGCGCCGCTCATGAGGTCCAGCGCGATGAACAGGACGATCAGCAGGGCCGCGACCGGGACCATGCCCGGATAACGCAGGCGTTTCAGGGTTGCAGGGGCCATTGCGTCCAACCGCTGGAGAGCTTCCAGGCGGGAAAAAGGTAGGCGATGGGCCGCAAGGGGAGGGGGAGCTCCTCGACGTCCAGAAAGGCCTTGACCCAGAGCTTGAATGTTCCCCCTGCCTTACGCAGCCGTTCCCTGGACACCAGCTGCAGGCCGTCGATCCTCCCCAGGGCAGCGATGGCCGCGTCCCGGATCACATAGTCGAGGCCCGTGTCACCGTCACTCGGAAGCGGGGATACCAGGTAGCGTTTGGACAAGGGCTTGTAGCGGATGAGGTAACGCAGCCGTTGGTCGATCAGGCTCCGCTCCCACACCCAGTCATCGCCCCCCCGTAACCGGATGTGGACCTCGATGGTCAGGGGAACGCCATTGTCCAGGGCCTCCAGGGCCTGGGTACTGAAGCCGTAGTCGATGTCGGCCGCCATGACCAGCATCCCCGCGTCGTCCCTGGTCCGCACCGCGGCGACCGTGAACTCCGCCGCAGCCGGAGGGGCCATGGTCACCGCCCACAAGATAAGCAGCGCTGGGATTCTTTGACGGACCCGCATCTTTACAGAAGAGTTACGTTTTGTGTGCACTGCACAAAAAATTCACGCCTCGTGGGCTTAAGGCAAAGCCTGGTCTCCCGGCTAATAGTACAGGATTAACAGGATGTTCAGGATTAACAGGATTTTTTGTTGTGAAGTATGAAGTAGCGTTGCGTGCTCTGCATCAGCCGGATTTCTCCAGCACCGCATAGTAAAAACCGTCGGGTCCCCCCGCCTGGGGCAGGGTTTGACGCCCATAGGGGCGTGCCATTCCCCATACCGCTGCCGGCGCCCGCACGCGCGCGTCGTCGCGACGCCCGAGAAAGGCCCGGATCTGCGCCTCATTCTCCGCCGGTAAGAGCGAACAGGTAGCATAAAGCAGCGTGCCGCCGGGGACCAGCAGGGGCCACAGGGCATCCAGCATGCGGGCCTGCAGGTCGTGCAACACCTCGATATCGCCCTCCCTGCGGAGCCATTTGATGTCCGGGTGGCGGCGGATGACCCCGGTCGCGGAGCAGGGCGCATCCAGGAGGATGCGGTGGTAGCGGGTCCGTGCCCAATCATCGTCCGGGGCTGTGGCATCACCCTGGACGATCCGGGCCGAGAGAGCGAGCCGATGCAGGTTGGCCCGCACCCGCTCGAGGCGGACCGGATCGATATCCAGGGCCGTAAGATCCAGCTTCCCCCCCGCGCGCTCCAGAATATGGGCGCTCTTACCGCCTGGGGCGGCACAGGTGTCGAGTATTCTCTCTCCCGGCTGGGCGTCCAGCAGCTCCGCCGCGAGCTGGGCGCCGGCGTCCTGGACCGAGACCAGGCCCTCCGCGAAACCCGGTAGCTCGGCGGTGGACACCGGCCGATCCAGCGTGAGTCCGTGGGTGGTGTCCCGGCTCGGGCGGGCCGTCAGGCCGACGTTGCCGAGCTGCCGTGCATAGTGGGCGCGGGTGGTCTGGAGACGATTCACGCGCAGGGTCATGGGAGGCCGGGCATTGCCGGCGGTGACGATTCCTCGCCAGTGCCGCGGCCAGGCCGTCCGGAGCTGCTCCAGGAGCCAGCGTGGGAACAGCCAGCGGACCTCGGGGGTCGGATCGGGCGGATCGAGCAAACGCGCGCGTTCGCGCTGAAAGCGACGGAGTAGGGCATTGACCAAGGCCGGTGCCCAGGACCTGCCCATGGCGCGGGCCGCATCCACGGTTGCCGCCACTGCGGCGTGGGGAGGAATACGGGTGTCCGTCAGTTGGTACAGGCCGACCAGAATCAGGGCCTCCAGCTCCCGGTCGGCGCGTTTGAACGGCCGGTGCAGCAAGGCACCGGCCAGGGCCTCCTGGCGCGGCAGGGTGCGCAGAACCCCGTAGCAGAGCTCCCGGACCAGAGAGCGGTCGCGCGGGTCATCCAGGTTTTCCAGACCCGCCAAGGCATCATCGAGGGATCGCCCTTGGTCGCGCACTGCGTGCACGATATGGGCCGCCGTCGCCCGTGCCTTAGTGCCCCGTTTCACTCTATTTTCCCATGCTCATGGAGTAAACCCTGACCTGCGGGTTTGCCTGCTAATAGTACAGGATTCACAGGATTTCCAGGATTAACAGGATGTTATGATTGATTGTCCAAAAAAATAATGGAGTGATAAGTCATGGGCTTATCTGTATTTTTTCGCGCAGAGGCGCAGAGGCGCAGAGGCGCAGAGGCGCAGAGGCGCAGAGGCGCAGAGGCGCAGAGGCGCAGAGGCGCAGAGGCGCAGAGGCGCAGAGGCGCAGAGGCGCAGAGGCGCAGAGGCGCAGAGAAGATTTCTCCGCGTCTCTGCGTCTCCGCGGGAAAATAACGGAAATACCAAGCCCGTAACTTATCATCCCGAAAAGTAATCCTGTGCGGGAGAATTCCTGTAGGCATGGCGCGGAAGAACGGTAGACCTATTTTTTTCTCGTTCCCACGCTTCAGCGTAGGAACGTTGCCTTGGCCGCTCCAGCGGCTAGGTTTGATGACGCTGGAACGTCAAGACTTGCTCCCACGCTGGAGCATGGGAGCCAGATGAATCAATGACTTAGTTTTTAGACAGCCTCTTAAGGCGAAGCCGGCAGGCGGGGATAGCGCCGAGGTTGCAATCATCGAGTCTATGGTCGCATGGACACAAGGCGGCGCAAGTCTGTTCGGAACGCGGAATCATACATATGATCCTATGTATGGACATATATACGGAGTGTATCTAATCTTTCTGTGTTCCAAGCAAACGCGAGAAGCGACGCCATGACCGATTACTGTGACCCGAAGACTGTCACCGGACCGAAGCGCCACGTCTCCAATGTGCAGGTGATCTACGACGGCGGCCCGGACGACTGTGCAATCGCCCGGCTCGACTGGGATGGAGAGCCCGGAGTCGGCATCCGCTGGAACGGCAACGCCACGGATCGGCCCTTGGGCAGCCCTCAGAGCCGTGGTCACCCCTTCTGGTTCCGGATCCCGGTCGAGTTCACCGATGTCATTCTCCAGGAGGCACGGAAGTTGGCGCCGGAGACCGAGCTGGACGCCGCTTATCGGGAGATGGCGAGCGACACCGGGCGTGAACAGGAAGCCACCGAGTGGAGCCAGGCCCTGATCGGAGACGCAGCGAATGCGTCGCGGTGAGGTCTGGTGGGTCGATTTCGGCCCCGCGGTCGGCGGCGAGATCAGAAAGCGTCGCCCCGCCGTCATCATCAGCAATGATTCCGCCAACCGCTTTCTGAACCGGGTACAGGTGGTCCCGCTGAGCAGTAATACCGCCAGGCTCTATCCCAGCGAGGCCAGGGTCCGCATCAGGGAGACCGAGAGCAAGGTAATGGCGGATCAGCTGACCACGGCGGACAAATCGCGTCTGACCGAGCAGCTCGGCACCCTGTCGGTGGCAAACCTGCGTGCCGTCGAGAATGCCGTTCGGGTCCAGCTCGCGCTTCGATAATGAGCCAAGAGTAATCCATCACCATGAAGCCACCCGACTGCAACCACTGCCTGCGACCGACGCAAACCGGCCGCATTGTCAGGGAGCTGCTGGAGCAACGCCGTCCCATCAACCTGATCGGGAAGCCGGGCCAGGGCCGGGGCCGCCTGCTTGCCGACCTGATGCGAATCGACCCCGACGCCGTCCGCTGGTTGTGTGTGGACCTCAAGGAACATCGTCACAGTTTCGTGAGTATGCTCAACATTCTCTGGGGCCAGACCGGTCTCCCCGGTCGCCCGCCGCGCACCCTCGGGGGCCTGGTCGATAAGCTCGTCGCCGACGACCGGCCAATCTGCCTGTTGCTGCACCACTTCGACGCCATCCTGGATAATCCCGACCTGGATGCGGGCTTCGACGTGAAGTTCCTCAATGCCCTGAATGCGCTCAAGAACCGCGGCATCTCACTCCTCTGCGTCACCGAGCGCACCCACGACCGTTATCTGATGATGACCCGATCCGGCGAGCGGCGAGTCTCGACCCTGACCCTGGAGCCCGAAGAGCTCGCGCCCCTCTCCCAGGCCGAGATCAGATCGGAGATCGGCCGCGGTCTATCGGACCTGGATGATAAGGACGTCGACCTGCTTGCCGATGCGATGGTCAAACACCCGCGGCCCCTACCTTTTCTGGGCTATGTGCAGAGACGAATCCAGGACGGCGATGCCGCCGAACAGGCCTTCAGCGAGCGACTGGGCTATTGGCAGGACGCATTCAAAGCCCGGGATAAAGGCGTTGCCGTCGCTGATGCCAATAAGCTGCGCCACAGGATAGTCTGCTGGTACCGTGCGTCGGGGCTGGATCGCATCAAGCTCCCCTTGACGGGGCTCCTCAAGCAGCTCCTCAAGCGCTGGCCTGGGGGAAAGGCTAAGAGGCTGTCTGAAAAGGGATCGTAGGCGTAGGCTGGGTTGAGGTACGAAACCCCGCACCTAAATTTTCCGGTTATCCGCGCCAACAGTACGTTATCCCTCGCGACCAGTGGATTTAGGTGCGGGGCAAAACCCAGCTTTTACGGGTAGCCTGGTTTGCTGGGTCTCGTCCCTCGACCCAGTCTACCTCTTCTATATCTATGGGTTGGTTTTTAGACTGCCTCTTAGTATCCCATTTCACCTTATTTTTCATTCTCAAACCCGTAGGGTGGGCTGTGCCCACCAAATGTGCCTGGATGGTGGGCACAGCCCACCCTACGAGATAGATGCAAAATATGAAGAAACGGGGTATTAGGTCGTGTTGACATTCACAACCGACTGATTGAGTCACCCTCTCCCCAACCCCTCTCCCTCCAGGGAGAGGGGCTTTGGGGGAATCGGTTCCCACTGCGGACCTAGCGAGAATTGTGGCCGTTTAACATGTGAAAACAGTTGGTTAGCATTAAATGTCAACAGCCCCTAGTGTCATTTCGAGCACAGCGAGAAATCTTGTGTGCCGGGAATCTTTGCGAGCCAAGAAGATCCCTCGCTACGCTCGGGATGACAGCTCCCTGTGGTCAATGGGAATTATTTTTCCGCAAATGAACGCGAATTAACGCAAAACAGTCGCAATCGGTTTACCACCAGCGACAGTTTTCGGTCCAGCTACGTTCATTTGCGGACAAATGCTCGTTCGATATGATCGGCGGTCGAGAGCATCCGCACCAGGAAGCTGACCCATGAGTGAACCCAAACGGAATCCGTTCGCATTGCCGCCGGAGCCCAAAACCGGCCGGGATCTGATCTGGTGGACCCTGTTCGAGTATCCGCGGCTTGAGGAGTGGTCCGGGCGACTTACCCGCAAGCGCATCCTGGTCCTCTACCTGCGCGCCCTGCCTTGGATCCTGCTGCTTGCGACCGGGGTCTATCTGTTATCCCTTACGGTGGTTGTTGCCTGGGAGCTGCCGCTCGACTTCCCCGCGCAATTCAAGCTGGCTGTCGTCCAACTCTTCACAGAAAGTCCGGGATTCGGAGAACGCCTGGTGGGCCTCTTGTCCATCACCGGAGGAGGATTTGCGACAACACTGGCAATGGGCTTGGCAATGGGCTTGGCAGGGGGCCTGGCAGGGGGCCTGGCATTCGGCCTGGCAGGGGGCCTGGCATTCGGCCTGGCAGTGGGCCTGGCATGGAGCCTGACAGTGGGCCTGACAGTGGGCCTGGCATGGGGCCTGGCATTCAGCCTGGCATTCAGCCTGGCATTCAGCCTGGCATTCGGCCTGGCAGTGGGCCTGGCATGGAGCCTGACAGTGGGCCTGGCAGGAGGCCTGGCAGGAGGCCTGGCAGTGGGCCTGGCAGTGGGTGTCGGAGTCTCCTCGGGCTGGATCATCGGGTTTCTGCGCTTGCCTTTTTATATCCCGCAGGCGGCAGTCGGTCTGATCCGCCTCGACTTGCGCCACAACCCCTACCTGTGGGATGCGGGGGTGCACCTACCTATCTGGGGCGCCCGGCGGCGGCTGACCGGAGCGGCCTTCGACGATCCCGAGACCGGCACGACTTTCGCCGGGTTTCTGCTCGAGTACCGTCCGCTGCAACGCAAATTGGCGGCGGCGATACTGCACGCCGCCCACGCCGGACGCTGGCGCCTACGGCCCCTGGAGCCGGAGCCATTGCTACCACCGCCGGTGCCGGAAGACCAACCGGCCTATGCCCCCGGCACCGGATGGCTGCGGGAGCTGGCCGATCTGCGGCAAGATCTGGTGGCCGCGCGTGGCCAGACCCAAATCAGTTTTAAACGGGCGGCTTACGACGGCTTCTCCCGAGGGCTCGATGCCTTTCGTGATGCGACCCTGCGTGAATCACCCCGCTGGAGCCACTGGTATCCGGAGGCCCTGGATGTCTGGCGCTCGGAAGCGGCAAAGGAGCTGCGCCGGATCGAGGACCAGGCGGCGAGTGAGGAATCCATCGCCGTCAACCGCTACCGGACCGGGACCCCGTTGCGGCCGGGGGACGATCAGGCCGTGTTCTTCGGGCGGGATGATCTGCGTCATAATCTGGCCCGAGAGATCATGACGGCCGCCGAGATGCCCCTGTTCCTGATCCTGGGCCAACGCCGGGTGGGCAAGACCAGCTTGTTAAACTTCCTGCCGGAGCTGCTCGGCAGCGGCTTCGTAGTGGTTTCTCAGGACCTCCAGAACGACTGTGTAAAAGATGTGTCCTCCTGGCTGGCGGATCTGCGACGGCGTGCTGCAAAAAAACTGGGGCGGGACGACGGGGACTGGACGCCTTCCGCCGAGTGGCTCGCTGCCTGGCGGGGGCTGCGGGAGTGGCTGGAGGGAATCGCGGCCGACGACAGCCGCAAGCTGATCCTGGCCCTAGACGAGTTCGAGGAGCTGCACGGCTATTTAAGGCAGGAGCCGGGTCGGGGCCGCCGTCTACTGGCCGCCATCCGTAGCTTTTCTCAACACCAGAACCAAGTGGTCCTTCTCTTTGTCGGCGCCACGCCCCTCTCCGAGCTACGGGACCCGGATTGGAGCCGGTACTTCGTCCAGACCCAGCCGTTCCGGGTGGATTACCTGGAGAAGGCCGACGCCCTGCGGCTGATTACCGAGCCGGTGCCGCTACGGTATCCGCCCGCGGTCACCGAACGCCTGTTCGAGCTCACCCAAGGCCACCCGGATCTGCTGCAGCGCCTGTGCCGGGAGTTGGTCTCCATCGCCAACCGCGAAGGCCGACAGGCCATGTCCATGGCGGATCTGGACGCGGCAGTCGCCAACCTGCTGGTGCGGGAGACTCCTCCCATCGAACGTTTCTGGAACGAGTTCTGCCGAAATTCTGCCTGCCGCGCCTGCATCGAGCAGATCCTCGCCGGCGAGACCCCCACCGACCGCCCGGGCCTGATGCGCCTGGAAGAGCACGGTTATATTGTCCTCGACCAGGGCCGACCGCGGCTGCGGGTGCCCCTGTTCGAGGGTTGGCTGCGCAGATATCGTGAGGCTTTTCCCGCCGCGGAGTGCTGACCCGGTGCGTGGTCATAAAGGGTCAGAGCCTTTTATGGTTGATCATATGCCTCCAACACCCTTGAGCGGTAACTTTCGTAAGATGAACCGGATGCTCAGGATTGACAGGATTGGTAGTGGGTAAATTATAAGTTTTGAAGTCTGCTGGCCCCTCCCTCGTCATTCCGGCAGGAATTGCCGGAATCCAGGTGCCAGGGATGGCAAGTAGTGGGAGGTTAAATCATTACATCGCACAACCATGACACTTATAATTTAACCGCTACCAATCGCAGAGTCCGCGGGAGACGGATGGTAGCACAGGCTCAGAGGCGGTCTAAAAAAGGGCCGTAGACCAGAGCCGGGAGTAGACTGGGTTGAGGAACAAAACCCAGCGTTCAGGGCCGGGTCTACCGATTTAAAATCAATGGGTTAGTTTTTAGACAGTCTCTCAGCGCAGCAATTCCCGCACCGGTCGGAAGGAGCGTCGGTGCAGTGCACAGGGTCCGAGCGCGCGCAGGGCGGCCAGGTGGGTGCGGGTCGGGTAGCCTTTGTGGCGGGCGAAGCCGTAGCCGGGGAACTGGTCGTCCAGCCTCAGCATCTCGCGGTCGCGGGCAACCTTGGCCAGGATAGAGGCGGCGCTGATGACGGCGACCGTGGCATCGCCCTTCACGATCGTCTCTACCGGGCAGGCCAATCGGGGGCGGCGGTTGCCGTCCACCAGGGCCCGCTGGGGGGTGATGCCCAGGTTCTCCACCGCCCGCTGCATGGCGAGCAGGGACGCCTGGAGGATGTTGATGCGGTCGATCTCTTCGACCGTGGCAAAGGCCACGGTGAAGGCCAGGGCCCGATCCCGGAGCTCCTGGTCGAGCGCCTCGCGCTGGTCCGGCGTCAGGCGCTTGGAGTCGGCGAGGCCGTCAATTGGCCGCTCGGGGTCCAGGATGACGGCCGCGGCCGCCACCGGTCCCGCCAGGGGCCCACGTCCCGCCTCGTCCACGCCCGCGATGAGGGCCGCTTCGCTCACGGCTTGCCCCCGTTGACCAGCTCCAGTACCGCGGTGGCGGCCTGGCGACCGGCGTCGCGCTGCAGCTGACTATGGACCCCCCGGTATACCGACTGTATCTCGCTTACCCGGTCCCGGTCCCTGAGGAGGCCGAGCACGGCGGGCCCCAGCAGGTCTGCCCGACAACGGTCTTGAATGAATTCCGGTGCCAGCTCACGGCCCACCAGCAGGTTGGCCATGGCGGCATAGGGAACTTTCACCAGGTTCAGGCCGGATAGCAGGTGATAGGTCAGCGGGCTCATCCGATAGCCGACCACCATCGGACGGTTGACCAGCAAGGCCTCCAGGGTCGCGGTTCCCGATGCGGTGAGTACGCAGTCGGCGGCGGCGATCACATCCCGGCCCTGGCCGTCCACCAGGGTGATCGGCAGCTCGGGGGTCTCCCGCCGCAGGGCCGCTGTGAAGTGCCCGCGCAGGGTCGGCGTCACCAGGGGGACCGCGCAACGGAGTCCGGGATGCCGCTCGAGACACCAGCGGGCGGTCTGCAGGAAGGGGCCCGCGAGCAGCTGCAGCTCGCTCACCCGGCTGCCTGGGAGCAGGGCCAGGACCTGTCCGTCCGGCGGTATCCCGAGCCGCGTCCGCGCCGGCGCGGGATCGGGCGAGGTCGGGATCTCGTCCGCGAGGGGGTGGCCGATATATCGTGCCGGTATCCCCTGCTCACGCAGGAGCGCCTCTTCGAATGGAAAGATGCTCAGCATCAGGTCCACGGAACGGCGGATGGTCTTCACGCGCCCGGCGCGCCAGGCCCAGATGGTGGGACTGACCAGGTGAACGGTGCGGATGCCGGCCTTGCGCAGGCGCCGTTCGAGCCCCAGGTTGAAGTCGGGCGCATCCACGCCGATGAAAATGTCAGGCCGCCAGGCGAGAAAGGACCGGGTCAAGCCGCGGCGGATGCGCAGGACCTCGCCGAGGTGCCCCAGGACTTCCGTCAGTCCCATGACCGACAGTCGTTCCATGGGCACCAGGCTTTCGCAGCCGACGGCCTGCATCCGGGGACCGGCGACACCGACGAAGCGTACGTCTGGTACCTGGGCCTTCAGCGCATGCAGGGCGGCGGCCCCCAACCCATCACCCGAGGGCTCGTTGGCGACGATGCCGATCTTCATGCCGTTACCAGCTTCCAGTCGCCGGTCATCAGCGATCATGTCCCCCTTGCCGCCAGGGATGAATCGAACGCCCGGATTTCCGAGCCACAAAGGTACCCAGGACGCAATCCGTAGGGATAACTCACTAATGTTCCTCGAACAGGGCATCGACCGACCGTGGATGCGTCCAGAATGCGCTCGGTCCAGCGATCGAGTTGTTCCAGGGTGGCCGTATCGAGGCGCCGACGGGTCACTTCGTCGAGGGGGCCGGTAGTGCGTCAGTTTGGACGCATGTGCATACGCATGGTTAGGTTTTGCCGGTTCGCTGACGCCCTGCGGATGTTGGGCTAAGCGATGGACAAAACGGCGGCGGGCTGTGGCTCGCCGTCGCCAGAAGGTGTAATTGTTCAAACT
>Ga0209671_1002909_pt1 | contig 16124 bp, 7 predicted proteins | sample WorMetHERISLAND2_2_FD_187401 | JGI IMG/M metagenome (GOLD analysis project Ga0209671, IMG submission 187401) | Marine gutless worms symbiont microbial communities from Max Planck institute for Marine Microbiology, Germany - Olavius geniculatus... | ecosystem: Host-associated > Annelida >...
GGCGTAATGCTGACGTCATAATGTGTATCGGGTACAAGCTGGATAGTCTCAACTGATCCTAATCTGTGGGCCCCAACATCCGGTCTGTTACAAGATTTGACTGTCATGCAGCAGTGTGTCTACCAGACGAAGTTTAGGAATGTTTGTGAAGTCAAGAAGCGACTGGTAGAGCCTGGATTGGTCTTGAGCAGAACATTATCGATACTGCTGTCAGTAAATGGAAAAAGCGTCTCCTTGCTCGTGTTCGCATAGTGGGCTAACACTTTAAGCAATTTTACTGCAAGCAGTTGAAAAATGGACAACTGGGTGAAGTGTCGGCCAAAATGCCAAAAATGTAAACAAAATGTGTTTTATACGCGTTATGTTAATTAAGCAATCATGTCGAATTTGATAATAAGTGATATTTTGCTAGTTGTGTTTTCCCCAGGTAGTGCAGAAACAAGCGTTAGGTGAAGTGGAAAACTAAATAATTATTTGATGGCAACTTATATCAGAAATATTCCTACCAAAAATTATCAAAATTTGGTAAGTGATTTTTAACTTACAGTCCAAAATGTCGGGGATGTTTTTTGAGACACAGTGTAGATCTCTACCAAATAAAATGTAAACTGCTCTGTGTTGTTGCGGTTTTTATTGGATGTACAATGAGTTTAATGCTATTTCCAACAATGACAGTCTCTGTCCCTGACTATAACATCGACAGCAATAAAACGCTAAATCCATTTATTGCCCAGAATTTAATGGTGACGACTAACCTTCATACTTGCTCACTGGTAGTTCGTGTGCGTATAGACAACGCTAACTAATTATGTCCACTGAAAGGTATTGAGAAATGAGAATGTTGTTTTTCATGCAAAACTGTTTTATAGTTTCATGACTGGTAATGGAAAATGGAAGTAAATATAAATAGCTTTGTGAAAATCTAAGAAAAGTTGCTTAAGTTCTGACTAATTCAGTGTTATCATTTGTGCTTTTTCATATTTTTGTTTTTGTGTTGTTTTTTAAATATTGCGGTGAATGAAAATGTTCACATTTGACGTTATGTAAATAAAATATTATAATTTAAAAAAAAACAGAGTTAATTGTTTGATCCTGCAGCGCGGCGTCTGCAGGCTGCTGCGGCAGCTATGAACGATTGGATGACGCCAGTGTGACGTCATCGTGTCAACACGCTGGCATCTCATCTCGTCGTCTCGATGTCTTCTATTACATTAACTCGGTCGTTGCGCGATGATCGAATGCTGTGGCGGGCCACCCATGGTGGTCGGCCATGAGTTGACAAGGTCCTGGCCGTCAATCGAGCGTGTCCGTCGGCACAGATCGCTCGGTCGCTGGCTCCAAGACGCCGCTGGCCAGTTGCAGTGGTCAGTTGCCGGTGTCACATTAAAATGTCTCCCCTATGAAAAATCCACCCAGGGAGAAACAATCACAGATTTGACATGTCTCCCTCTTATTAAAATATCGTCGGCCCCATAAAATAGTCTCCCCGTTATAGAATCGCCCCTCCCCTTTCTAGAAAAGTTTCCCCGGCCGACAATTTACCTGTAAAAATCCGCCCCGCCCGAGCGGCCGCCGGGCGGAGCGGATTTTTGCTCGGAAATTGTCGGCCGGGGAGACTTTTCTGGGGGAGGGCGATCCTATAATGGGACACCCGGTTTTGACCGGTGTCCAGCGGGCACGTCTACAGCAGTCCGCCCACACGGTTGACCCGTCGATTGCATGGTAACTCACGCGACCCTCGCTTGCTCGCCCGTCACAGTTAATAAAGCGGCGCCTGGCCATACTAAACGCCGTGAAACACTGACACGTTTCCAAGCAACAAAGCTCTCCGATTTATAGGCTCATTCGCAGATACTTTCGTCTGTTTCACACGTCACATTTACTATTTGACTACAAAGTCGTGCACATAAAACAAAGATATTAAAAACAATGAAAACAATATAATAGAGTGAGGGTTCGATTATTTTGACTGACATCATGCCGTCCTTTGAAGCATGATAAATTAAAACTATACTTGTCACCAGAAAAACGGAAAAAGTCAACGTCGTAATACTAATGCAAAATGTAATATATGATGGAAGTAATTTAACGAAACGCGAAATCGCTGACCGGTGCTAACCCCTGGTGAATGACGAATAAGTAATTGCAAGTTTTGGCTGCGGGGTTCAATCCGCCAAATCTGCCCATTTAACACAGTGATTGGACCCCGCAAGTGTACCTGTTAAATGGCATGCAAATACATCGAGCGGTGGACGAATGTGACAGTGACAGATGACATGGGACGACAGACAGACAGACCGATTACGCTACGGAAAAACTGGTAGCTGCTGGCTGTGCGCAAAGTCGCTTGCGCTAAAGCGATTTCGCCTAGAAATAAAACTTTTTAGCTATAAGCCCGACCTTTGTCGGGTAAAGTATTGGCAGTCTGTGGTGCATGATCTAAGTGGTGCTAGCTAAAGACGCGACGCCGGTAATGGTGTGCATCGATGCCAGTTGAACAAACTCGGCAGATCCGTGGAATTATATCAGCGCTGGGCAGAAGTCAGTGCAGCTGATCGAGTGTTAGTGACTGACCAGCGGTCGCAGTGAGGCGCCACGGGAGCAGTGGTCAGAATGATGGATCGGCGACTGGATCGACGTGGTGGGTGGTCGACTTGACGGCGTGTGATGACACATGGTCAGTCGCCCACACATACGCCCCGCCACTGCAGCCAGTTAACGACAGATCAGCGCCAAGTCTTCGATCAACACTTGCGCTCTATACGCCTGCCTGTCAAACTCCTGGTGTACTGTACATACGCACGCGCTGTCCGGCAGCTTCTGACAGCGTGAGTGATCGACGATCAACTAACTGTAAGTCCGTCACTCCATGGAGCAGCGAGCAACACATGATGAATAGCGAACATTACATTACACTCGCGCCGATAATCTGTTGACAAACGACCTGACCAGCCCGACACGCAGCCAATGTGACGGGCAGCTGGTATGTCGAATGACTGGCGAAAAATCTAATAAAAATTCACGCTCATTCAAATGAAGTCAGTTTCAAATTTGTATAGCTCGTTACATTTTTTAAAACTAAATTACTTAAGCCTATTCTGTGCATTTTTTTCGCCAGATGCAAAAACTATCACGATCTTTACAGTTATTTTTTCTCTCTGCGTAGTGACGAACATTTTGCAGCCACTGAGGCTACTGAAGCAGCGAAGAGCGTAACCAAAGAAGCAGTCGTCCAAAAAGATGGAAGTGGTCATGAGCGGGCGGGCGGCATGCAGTCACGAATACAATACAGTAATAAATACGACCGATCATTTAACCAGCAGCAGCAGCAGCAGCGGTAGCGGCGGAGGATGAAATGAGCTGCAAACAGTCGAACCGGGGGCCTGACCTCGAGTCGTGGAGCGAGTTATGTGATGAGTTCAGTCAAGCGTGGCGGGAACTCATCGAATAGACCTCCGCACTCCGATAGCCACGTCTCTGCTGCTGACGCTGCTAGTAGCCGGTGCCCCATTATAGGATCGCCCCTCCCAGAAAAGTCTCCCCCGGCCGACAATTTACCGGCAAAAATCCGTCTCGCCCGGACGGCCGCAGGGAGACTTTTTTATGGAGCCGGCGATATTTTAATGAGAGAAAGACAGATTAATTCCGTGATTATATGTCCGCGGGCGGTGTTTTCATGGGGAGTCATTTTCATGTGACACCGGCAAAAATCTGCCGTATAGCGTGCGTAGTGCTCCATCATTGCGTTATACGGCGCGCTGACACGCGCTGGCTGCGCCGCGGTCATTTCTCGTGATGCGTTAAATGTTCTGACTTCCATCTCAGCGCTCGCTTGTCTAGCCGGCTGCATACTGATGAACGGTTTCCCAGCAGCATAGCAGCTGATAACCGCCATAATTCATCCGCTGTTCAACGTGATAATGTGATCATTCTTATTCGCGTCCAGAACTACACATTTCTACTGAATAACTGCACGAAAATACGCTAAAAGCCGACGTTCAAGTATCGCATTCTTAATAGGCCTAGCTGTTATTTAAAAAAAAATTTTTTCGGGACACAGAACAAACTTCATCTGGAGAAAGCTTTTGGCTACTAGCAGGGTTGATGCGTTGGAAATCGGCGATGCTTATGCAGGAATCGGTCGGTGCAGATGAAATACAGACAAGTGTCTTTATTTCTCATGAAAGATCACGGTTTTCTTTCGCCAATATGTGCTGCTTGTATAAAATAAGACACCATCGATTCCAGCTTTGTCTGTTTGATATCAATTATTAGGTACAAGCTGATCCTCGCTGCTTGGTTTAAGCCTCTAAGACGTGAAACTTTCTTGAAGTCCATCTTCGACAGATCAGCATAAACGACAAATCAAATCACACTTTTCAATTTCATAAAACAGTTTTAATTAATTTGTTTGTAATGTTTTATGGAACTGTTTTGTCATAAATATACACTGATATCGCCATACCTCAACGCAAAATACCTGCACAGGCTGCACGCGATTGGTCCGACCTCGGGCAATATTTTACGAACTTCGGGGGAAAAATTTCCAATAATGACCTCGACTCTAGTCATTATTTGTACAGTAGGCCTAGCCTATTGTATTATATTATAGGTTTATAGGACATCGTATCTCAAACTACTATTAATTGACTGCTTAACTGCACAAAAATAAACTTTGTAAACAATAATTAAATAATTATTAAATGTAGCGTACTCAGTCTATAGTATATTTTGGCAGTTTCTACTGATGATTTTGACATAATTGTTTTAAAGAAAGTAATTTTCTTACTTACGGCTTCTAAACTGAAATAAGCCTAAAATAAATGTAGGCTGCCTACTCTGAGTATATCGTGCATGCTTACAATAACAAAAATGCGGTTTGCTGAAGTAGCTTCGCTAGCACGCACTCCACACAGTCGTCACAGTCGTAATCGAATGGATTTGTTTATGCACAAACTACAGACGAGCGCTGATGAGTTGGCTGTTCTCGCCCAAGCTGCTAATTATTAATTGATTCTTCAAATACAGTCGACGAGAACGTGCAGCAGCTATCGTGCCGCCAATGCAGTTTATCATATCTAATCGTTCGACCATTTGGCAAGCATTATCGAGTTGGCAAGTGCGCGCCCGAAGATTGCAAAAGAGATCTGACGCCGGCTATAGAATATCGGCGTCTTTCGTGACATCTCGCATCAATTATTGATTGTTCAGCATTTAGCAGCTAAAGTCGCCAGTATATTGCTGCTGCTGCTGCCTCTGCTAGGCGCGTTCTTCTGATGTCATTGTGACGTCATTGGTGCAATATTGATGGATGCCGTCATGCAGATGGCACAAATACCTGATAGGCTGCTTGCTTCTTTGTCAACAGACCCACTCGAGCATAAAGTGGTGTAAACGAAAAAAATATATCGACCTAGTGCCGACATATCATGTTGCCGTCCGCCTGTATAGAGCTGCGGAACCCTAACTCTAACCCTGACCCTTCTAAGCTGAACATTAACACACTGGATGGTTGCTCGTACCTTTTGTTTTTGACTTAGCGCTGACTATATTGTCAGTGTTATACTTTTTGCCTTTATCTTTCTTATCTGTAGAAGTAAATACTACATGCTCAGAAATACGGCTTTGAATAAAAAACGTTCTGCCATGGGTTTATAGTCTGTAGTAAATCTGCTGGCGATAAATTCACGACACGTTTTGCACGATCGAGCGTTCATTGCGTTACGTCGCCGACCACCCACACACAGAGCAGCCCGCAAGCACTCCGCATCGCCAGCGCTGCCGCCGTGATTATTGTCGACGGCGATGATAGCGAACAATGAACGAACCGTATGATAAGACGCCGGGCTGCAGGCCGTCAACAAAGCGGCCATCGTGCAGGCTCTGCTGCTGCTGCTGCTGCTGCGCTCTAGGTCTAGTTACGCCCTCGGACGTTTTCGAGCGTTTTGCCGCCGGATAACCGTCGACTGTTGCACAATTCAACGCTCATCGCGTGACCTCCGAACGTTCCTTCACTTCCCACTGAAATGAATCGGAGAAGAGTTTATCTGTCAAGGCATCTGGCAAGGCTGTTTTCGTTTAGGGTCCGGGAGAACAAATGCACAAGATGACTGACCAGGTCAAAAGACCAGAAGACATTTATGAAGTTGCAGTGACGGGATTTAACTCAATTATATTCAGGGACGTATATTTCATGAATAGGCCTATTACTATGCCTATGCCAAGTTCTGAGAAACTGCTGCTTACTTTTTCATACAAGAATGAAATGCTTCTTACTCTTAAATCTTATTAGAAATATGGAAAATACAGCTATAATCTCTGCCATTTAGTACACCAAATCGCTGAGATTAGCTTTGCAACGTGGTGTAAATTCTGTATTTGTTACAATATAGCCCACTTAGCTTAAGAAACGGCTGTTTTTTGGTTTTCAAATAACGGTTTTACACTCAGTTTCAACAGCAGTAGGCAAAGAATGTGCGAATTAAAATATTATTGGCCAGTGGCGTAAACAAAGGAAAGGGCAGGGGGCCCAGCCCCCCAATCCTCCAACAAAACATGAGCATATGTTTAAACTGCACGAAATTTGCCAATTTGGTCAGTTTATTTTGGGGAAAATAATTAAAATAGTTGCCACCAGATCTTACCTTTTAAAGGTAAAGTGCATCAGATTTGATTTCGGCTGGGACTCCGCCCCAGAATCTGCTGGGGGAGCTCACAGCGCTCCCCCAGATCCCTTAGCTGGATTTTACGGCGTTCTACTTCTAAGGGAAGGAAAAGGAGGAAAAGAAGGGAGGACATGGAAAGGGAGGAAAGAGTAAAAGGACGAAAAAAGGGTGAGAACGAAAAGGGAAAGAGGAAAGGAGGGGAAGGGAGACGAGGCCCCCCCAAATTGAAATACCTGGCTACGCCACTGTTATTGCACGAAGTTGTAGTGACGTGAAAATATCAGCAGCAAATGCTAACGGTAAATATAATTATACTCCACTCGCATATCAGTGAGATTGGCGAAGAATAGCAAGAGTATGCCCAGGTGTTGACATCTATGACTAAAGCCGTTTAAATATAATTTCCCGGTCTATTCAAATATCGCAGACGTGACAAAAATAATCAGACTGCGACCAGACAGAGCTGTTTGCTATCATGAGTCTGTAAGCACGGCAGCATCTTTGTCTTGTACAAACTGCGACAGCAACTGCAGTCGACTCGGCTGTAAGCCTACAATGCACGGTGCGTCGTCGCCGCGGGCGCCAGCACTTGTGCATGCAGATGAAGCAGCACTGAATGACAGACACTCGTCTGCATCTCAACGCCTCTTTGACTGATGAAGAGAGCATTCAGTGTATCTGACGCAGCGGGCAACAGGTGGCATCACGCTAGTTATCTGTATAGGCTGCATACACTGCAGCTGTCGCCGCCGTCGACACAGGACTAACTGTGCATAGCGCCGGGTAGACAATTCTGCATGGAAGGCAATAAACTTCAACAGTTGGCTAATACTGATAGCGTTTGAAAACAAAATATAAATTTTCGACTGGCAGTAAGGCACTAATTCTACTGTCAAGTCGTTTAACACATTTTATTGTCCTATAATATTACGCATTAAAGTTGAAGCATCAAGTATGACGACCAGAGCTGGAAATGGGTCAGTGGGTCATGAGTCATGGGTCAAATGGGTCACCATTTTTGGATGGGTCACATGGGTGCCGGTGACCCATTGACCCATGAATGAAATAACTCCGCAATAGCTTACAATTTTAAGTATACTACTTACAGTGATAAACTTGGCAGTTCATGACATTCATACAACCAAAACTGTACTGCATTTGCATACCAGGCTACTGACTTTAGTTTTCCGCTACGACTATATTATATAGCTTACTTTGTTTACAGTAAATTTGAGAAACTGCTTATACTCACGCAACTAAAACTCACAGCCCGTAGAGGCTTACTTTTTACGCGCGACAGTTATGCCAAGCGCGTCTTAGCTATCGTCTAGGCGTCCTTCCATCCGTCTGTCTACTTGTCTGTCACATTGCTGTTTTTTTTGTCAAAATAACACAAGCTCTTAAATCACGAAATCTTCACTGTGGGCTGCCATAAAACTAGTTTTTGTGACAAAATTTCGTGCTATTGGCTAAAAGGATTCTTTTCAGACAAGAGCGCCAAACAGGGTACCGTTAAAAAGTTTTAAAAGTCGTTATTTTGCCGCTATTGGCTCGTCTAGCGTGAAAACAGCTCCAGGTAGGTACATACTTGCTGCCTATTATTATACAAGCACTAGCGACGAGCTGTCCGAGGGTATTAAGATCGATGACTTTGAACGATTGAACCTCCAAAGTACGGGGTTCTATGATTTTTTTTCGATTTGGCGCACATTTTAAAAGTTAAGTCCGATGAGATGACTGGAGATAGACCAACACAACTTTCGTATAAAATTTTCAGCACCGAATATAAATTATAGCAGTTTAAATTTCGGCCTCTATGTTTAAGGAGTCATCCGCTCGGGGCGACAAATATAGGTATCCCTTCAAAATGTGCGATTTCTGCCACAGTCCACTACTTTAGCGTATAAACGGTTGCAGATAAACACAGACTTGCTGCTTACCATAACAAGCACTGCGACGAGCTTTTAAGAGGTACCAACATTGATGACCTTGAACCATCCTAAAATTTAAAAAGCGCGTTTTAGTGATTTTTTCGCCATTTTAGGTTGCAACTCAACAGCGAATTGCATCAACATTACTCTAGAGATGGATTAGGACAACTGGCGTATAAAATTTCAGCATACAACGAAAGTTCTAACCGCTTGAGTTTCGACGTAGGTTCAATGTGTCCTTTTTACGAAGTCCTCAAATTTGGGTACTCTTTCAAACCGCATTATTATTCTATTGCACGTTGTACGTTGATGCTGTTGCGAGTCACGTGAGCTTTGTTCAGATTACTTGTAATCTGTCTTTTTTGGTTCTCGCCACCATGCCACGCCCACTCCTAGTCACATGGATGTAATGCCCATGGGTCATGGGTGATGGGTCACAAAAGATGACCCATTTCCAGCTCTGATGACGACACTTTACAATCTGATTACCTAATGTGACAATGCTAAATATCTACGATGGCTATTATCGACTTAAGCTGTTTTGCTGTTGATTCTTATTCTTTTGCAGGGCGTGTTTTCAATGCATCTAACCGTCTGCGAACTGCTATGAATTATTCATTATCTGGTGATTGTAACTGCCCAGTAAATACAGTATACATAAAATCAATAAAGCCGATTGCTTGCGATTATTTACTTAGATAGTTTTGACTAGAAGTAACTTGGTGTTTCCAGACCTCCTGTATTATTGGTGTGATGGTGTCTTCACACTGTTGCTTTTTTGCAAATAGATGATAAACCTGATCTGGTAGCTATTATAGGAAGACGCACAATGTACGTTTACTTGAATGCTTAGCATTCGTCGTGTCGTTTGCCAATGACGTTTAGCTATGCAAATTTTGAAGAGGAAATTGAAAACGCGAGACCTGACATCGCGAGACTTGTTTGAGTGTGCGAATAACTGATGATTGGTAGTTTTTTTTCCTGGCTGAAAATGATATTATATAAAATGTGTCTGTCAATCTTCTGATTCCGACGCCGCTGAGGTCGTCGCTGCTGCAGATGGCACCTGACTTGCCTCGTCGTCGACCTCGCTGCTGCTGCTGCTGCTGCTGTCGACACGCGGCTGCAGGGACTCCGTATGAGCGCCGACAGAATGGCTGACCGCACGCAGAAACTGCAGACGTTGCTGTAAGCGCTGCTGTCGAATCTTGACAAACAGGACTTGATCCGTTTGTCGTTCAGTATGTTTGAATTCTTTCGCTTTATTCGATCGTGCAGTTTTGCAGTGTTTGAATTGTGAAAAATTAGCTGAGGGGGTTGAACTTTTCGACGGTCGGAGACCGAACAAAATTGTGTTGTATATCGTATGTATACAGTATCTGACCCCCTGTACATAAGTTGACATTGTGTTAGGGGGTTGAGAAAACAGTTGCGGGTTTAACCCCCAACCCCCTCCGTCGGCAATTCAAACACTGCCGTTTTGTCATGTCTTCAAATTTCTGCCCCCCCCCCCTTAGAAATGTTTTAGTTTTGTACTGCTTTACGTACGCTTATTCTCTTTAACGTCTATAGCCTCTGTTACTAGGTTCAGCAATGTTGCCAATTTTTCATAATCAACTGATAATACAAGTGAATGAATGAATGGTGAATTATCAAGTTTGGAACGATATTACTTTGCTGGCGTGACCTTTTCTAATTATTGTTTAATGACATTATCTGCGAACAAAGTTTCTTTTATGTTACCATATGTTTATGTTATGTTTCGAGATGGGTCGACAGAGAGAGCAAGCAAATGCTCACAAAATCTCCACAGAACTTAGCGTATCGCTGGTATAGACAACGTGTATGGACTGTTTCTGAATGCTCTTCGCGGTATACGGTAATCCAATAGAGGTCGTAATTCATTCCATTTCAGTGTCCTTTCAACGCGGCAGCACAAGACGATTGCGTTAAAATAGAAATCTGCGAGCTGGATCGCTGCAAACTCGATTACGACACGGGTCGAGTAGCAGAAGACAATGATCAGTGTGCAGTGATAGGATAATGTTAATACGGCAAATGGAATGGATGGCGAGCACCTGTTATTGAATCATGCGTCAGGTCAATAGCATTGGACACACACACACGTTGCTGCACGTTGAAATGACTTCATCCATCTGCTGCTCGAGGTTTAGCCTATACTTGTCAGTCGCTCTGTCACCACTGTTGCGGCATTTTCACCAACTGTTGATTTTCTCCGTGGTAGGCCTAAAGTTTACTCAAAATACCACAAACTTGGTTAGAAATTAAAGTGAAATAAACGGTCTAAAATTTCATAATATTAAACTGAGAAAACTTTATTTCGTATAGTCATGGGGTGTTTAGGGTCGTTTCATCTGCCCCACTTTTCAAAAAGTGATTTTTCAATGAAAAGAGCGAAGATCCGAAAATAAATTTAGCAAATTTTAAACTTTACAAAACATAATTTTATTTGGTGGAACAATAGCAAGAAAGCTAGCAAAAGCTTTTTTCTGTTTTTCCCCGACATATAATTATTTCAGTACAAAGATACCAAATGAGTTTTAAGATCTGAGTGGTAGTTTGTTTGGAGAAAGCATGACACACTTATTAGGCCTACATTTTCCTTTTTCAGTGGACGCATTGAAGTGCTCCACTTGCCCTTCCCCCTAGGCGCCCATGTTAGAAGATAGTCGTTCTTGCATGCGTCGCTACAACGTGAAAGATCGTGTTATATCGTTCTGCAAAATTAATGCGTATAGCGACGACTACTTCTGAGCAACGAACAAACTGATGATTAGCTGCATGGACGTATGGCTGGCAGTCGACATCGTCGACCAAAGTGCACCAAGAAAGCAAAACAACACTCGTAGTAGCTACTAATTACAGCGTCCAACAACCAATACGGCGATAGGCTTGTGTATGGCAACTATCATTATTTTAACTGCTGTTCGTTAGCCACAACGTTGTCGTCCCGGACTCTTTAGCGAAACTGATAAATGTTAATAGAGATCACAAATATTGAAATACGTTTTCGTCTAGCAAAACACTAAAATATAAGACCAAAAAACTAGAAATTTTGTAACTAGGTCTTACCTTTTTATCCCTTACGCCATGGACTTAGTCATACATGCAGGCATTACACGTTCCGTTGCTAAGTCACTTCATTTGTACGGCCTGCCGGTATTTATAGTAGAATGAACGTTTAACTCGCACTTGCATATAGAGCAATGCAGAATATCAATGCTTAGTGCATTATGAATAACTTTAGTTAGTTAGCGTACGCGTTATTTAGCGAAAAAAATGAATTTTCTAAAAAATGAGATGCAATTTTTTATTTTATAATTTTTTACAACAAAATGTAAGCAAAAAGTCGCTGATCTAACGTATACTCGTACGTATATACAATTTCTGTGTTACCAGTTTAGTTAAGGACTAATTCAACTTTTATATACTAGGCCTCAAATTAATCCTTTAGCTTTCATACTGCCACAGTACAAGTATGGGTGAAGCAATATCCAATTGCCTGGTGATTTACAACTAATCATTAAGAACGCGGCCAAACAAGTGCGCATGAATATGGCCAACTGATCGACAGACTGAGAGCCCTTATAGCGTCGTTCTGTCCGACTGCTTAAAGCATATCAATAATTCAATGGCGTAAAGATGGTCAATATGGCAAAATTATTCACAGCCGAGCGAAGATGATCGCCCGATGGAGTTCTATACTTTTCATCAATCGCCTGCAGTCACTGATGATAGCGTGACGTCCACTTTGATCATTAGCAACCAGCTGCTGTACCTGGACGATGATGATGATGATGATCAGCTTAGCTAACCTATCATACGGCCAGAAATGGATCGATACGTTCAAACGCGTGTCGAAAATAATTAATATGCACGAGCGTACTTCTAATGCCCATGCACTTATCGTCGTCACAGTTGCTGCCCTATAAGCAAAGAGAGAGACTTGTACTTAAGACTCGTTGTCGCTAATAACAGAATACGTATCGATTGCAGTTATCATCATAAGTCCCGCTTCTGGAAACAGAAGTCGTCAGGCTTTCGACTGGAATAGTTCTCCAAATTCCATTACGCCGAATTTCACCGAAACTCCCCCCCGGGGGGGGGGAAAGTCGTGCAGGACACAAATCATGAAAGTCGCGGTCACAAACCATCTGTGATGTGACACGTGTGCTTTTTGTGTGATAATAATTGCCAATTGCGTTTGTCGCTATTCAGTTAATAATTTCTGAGCCGACGCATACGCTACTCGGTAGGAATTCATTGTTGTCAATGGCCAAACTGCGACCTCTGCATTTTCACACGGTAGTGTAGTGACAACGTTAAAGTGAGGTGGCCAAAACTAAAGACATTTGCGTCAAGTTTCTTCTTAATGTTGCATGCCAAAAATTATTAAAATCGGCCAATGTTTCACGGAGCTATTGAAAAAATAATAGTGGCATGTTTTTGTGGACCAAAGTATATTGAAGGTAATCCTGTTTTTCAATAGTTCACTTGCCAGCGGCAAAATCAAAGAATATTTAATTGCTGTATTTAAACACTAACTTTAGTCAAGTAAAGAATTTCTTTCAAAACGTTCTGCTGAAAACAGCATGACTCTGTGATGTACAGTTGCAAAATTATGGTGCCATAAACTTTGTGCCGTTTTTTTGACCACCCTGTACGTCACGTTTCAGCTTTCGGGCTTTTTGCTATTTTTTTAAACCCAAACGAAATAAAGACTGACGTATGTACTTAATGACTGCAATGTATAACGTGGTCCCTATAAAATAAGACGCACAGTAAAGATATAGCTTCCTAGAGTAGGCTATCGTAAATGATGCGTAACTCCGCGTGAGGTCAAGATAGCCAGTGCCCGTCCACCGGGCGAGCTGCAAAGAGTTGATGCTTTCTTCTGCCCGTCCGGCTGCACAGGACAATTTAACTATCATCTCTGTCGAAGCGGAGAATGAATAATACAACTTTATCGGACAGCCAGGGCCGGCTGGCGACGACCATTTTTCAATGACGGGTCGCGTATATAAACGTCTCAATGCCTCTGTACGTCACGATGAGTAATGAGCGTTGCTACGTGCTTTATAGTTCTCTCTCTTCAGGTCTGTCTATACGTGTCATGATTACTGCCCTGACCGTCTGACGAATGACCAACTTGAAACTAATCGTTTGAATGGAGTGGACGCGCTCCAGTGTCCGGACACATGCGCACCTGCACCGATCTGTCTTTGCACAAACTTCTTACCACCCCCGCCCCACGGACATGAATCGTAACACTACAGGAATGAAAGAAGGACGGGAATCGTCACACTACGGTGCGCACTGCCCCTCGCGATTACTCTCGTTCGTTCCAAGGAAATTGCAATAGTAAATAAATAATCTTTTAAAACATTCCTAGATCTGGATCGTGATCCGTAAGGACATCAAAATTTAATTGTTTTCTTATCAATAGGCCCGTCACCCAACTAAAAATTCATCGAAATTCGCCAGACCAGTGACCACTCCCTCTGGGTAGCGTAGGGTGCGAACAGATACACCGCGCGATGCATAGCCCCGAATCCGTGATGGTCTTGCAATGTAACATGCAAGCTGGGGACTAAAGAAACAGATCAACGCTAAATGAAACGCAGTTACACCGGTGTTAAGTAATTAGCAAAAAGAAGCAAACCGTCTTTTTAAAAAATTCCTAGAATTTAACGCGAATTAAAAGTAAAAAAATAAGAATTAAAGTTTTGATGCTATCAACAATACAAAACTTCGTACTTTTATTCATTTACTTAGGGAGTGTTTGCAACATGAAAGCTCATCTGACGTCTGTGAATTTATGACGCACTAGGCCATGTAGTTCGCTTATTTCTGTATGACTGACCACCAGCTGAGTTGTTACTTCCGGAAATAGAGCAAATGTTCAATTGACGCGCACTGGTTGCTGCAGGTGAGACCGACTGTATGAAAGGACTCCGGCTCAGACAGTTGCGTCTCATTATGCGTATTCACAATTAGATGTCGCGTTTTCCGGCGGCCCGGTATATATAGCGTACGATTCCTACGGACAAGTTCGTCAGCCGTTCGCCATGCTGTTTAATGATGTGTTCGCATCATGCGCGGACTGAGTCCAGGCTTTCATAGCTAGCTCCCTTCTGGACCTCCGTCTACGTTCCCACCTGTGCACCATACACTTTATCCCGTAGCATCGTATTATGCTCCTGCCGTAGGCTATAGGCTATGACAGAAATGGATACCCTGGGCAGTTGAATATGTCACGGCTAACAATGACACTGCCAGTAACTATAGGTACAGCTCGTTTTAACACCCAGCGCTGTATAAAATACCTGTGTGAGTGACTGTGCATTAATCAAGGTGTAGGATGTGTGCGTCACGTTGGAAACGGGTGGACAGCGTAGGCCGGGCGCTGGCGCCACTGGACAATGTCATAACGCACTCGGTATGGCAACGCTATGTTCGGGTCATTTCGGCAATTAGCCGCGGCGACCTTTTCTCAGTCGTCCAGTACGTCGTCGTTAGCCAGTTTGCATAAATTCCATCAATCATTATTATTATTCCCTAATGTCGTATGTCAGTCTGCAGCGTCGTCGTGCCTTTGGCGAAATATTCTACGAAGGTTATTCAGTTCGAAATTAACAATTTGCTTATAGGCACATACATGGCATATTAATCGACGCGTTTATTACTTCGTTGGGGAGGAACCTAAACTAGTAGAACTTTACGTTGTGTGGTCAAAGTCGTAAAGTCTGTCGCTTGGCGTCGGCCTGCTGGCATAGAATGCGAATTAATTCAATTTTGAGTATAAAATTAGTTTATGTTTCGCGAAAAGTGGACACTGCTTGCTCCTGTTGATTCTAAGTAAGTAAGTAAGTAAGTAAATATGTATAGCGCAAACGCACAATGTCGACGGGAAAGCCGCCGAAGCTGTTGATCTGTCTTTTAGCCCACAAGCTGTTCACAATTAAGCGTAAAATTTGACAAAAGAACGCTATTGTCTACTGCTTGCACTCGGATATTTTTAATATGATATGAAAACGTTTTTATTCTGCGATGCTTTTAACATTGTATATGACGAGCCACGACTGTTTATATTACCTCCGCCAAGGAGGTAATGTTTTTGCCGGTTTTTGTTTGTCTGTTTGTTTGTCTGTGTGTCAGCAAGACAACTCAAAAAGTTATGAACGGATCTTTCTGAAATTTTGAGAGTATGTCGGGCATGGCATAAACTACCAGTGATTCAATTTTGGGCGTGATCCGGCAGGAATCCTGGATTACTTTGAAATTTTCGTTACCATTGCGTTAAAGGGGGCATAAGGGAACCGCTGTCAAAGCGAAGATGGTGACGCCACCTGGCGAATAGCTTCGCCTTGGCGGAGGTACCTGCGGGCTATGACTCCTTTCTAGTTGATCTTGCTATATACTGTGTGTATGTAGTGCGCCCATGGTCTTTTTACCATGTAGGCCTAATGGAGGCAATAGCAAATTTTTAATATGATATGATATGATT
>Ga0209671_1002910_pt1 | contig 16121 bp, 8 predicted proteins | sample WorMetHERISLAND2_2_FD_187401 | JGI IMG/M metagenome (GOLD analysis project Ga0209671, IMG submission 187401) | Marine gutless worms symbiont microbial communities from Max Planck institute for Marine Microbiology, Germany - Olavius geniculatus... | ecosystem: Host-associated > Annelida >...
CTGCTGTGAGTGTACAACTGTCTGTCAAGTACGGCGGAGCAGTTCCATGGAGACATCGATACATGAGCACTGCGAGCTTAAATCGTACTCGATCGGTGACATCAAGCCAGTGGAGCTCATCATGCATTAATCGTGACTAATCTAACACTAATTGCTAGCAAGAAGTTTTGAACTTCTGAAAATTTTTTTGTCAAGACCAAGACCAAGACCAAAACCAAGACTATTTTTTAAGGCGCCTCGATACCTGGTCTTGGAGACTGCATCATAGTTGTCTTATTCTAGGAGCAAAGTGGTTTAACGTGGTTTTTTTTATTTTATTCGTATTGTAACCATTGCTTATGTTTGCATTTTTCGTTAGCATAAGCTTGCCTTATGCGCACTTGCAAGCGGCCAAGGCCACCTATGTGTTATATTTTCAGCCACGTGTGTGAATCTTAAGTGAAAGAAATTGACTGAGCGGACGGTTGCGATATTGGTCCGCGCAACTGTCATTTGTGCGATATGCAGATTAATGTAAATCGCCTTTTGCGGGAGGAGGAGCAAGGTCGCACGCGAGGAAAAATGAAAATCTGGCTAGAACAATATCGCCCGCAAGCTGTTGCCATACTGATGAGTTTTTGAAGCTTTGCCGCTTGCTTCCTGTCGCTCTACGTCTTCTGTCTTCAATCTACCAACCGGAAATTTATCGCGTGCCTCTCTTCCGTTTGACCTAGTTTATCAACACCCCTTTCCCGTCCAGTGCAATTAGATGTCGTTGTTTTGTTAGCTCTGGCTTGGTAATACCGCACAAAAGCGTAATAAATAACTAAACACATTATTCGATACTTATTTTCGTGAGATGTGATATGCCTATGCTACCTGTAGGCTATTCTGAAACATGTTTAAGATACGTTGCGAAACGTGTGGCCATCTTTATATTATATTAATTATATAACTTTTTAAAACCGTTTTATTTCGCCGTACTTGTAGTTTTCTTTTCGACTGACTGCATTTTAGGATGTCGCTTTGTGAATTTATGAATTGGTATTATTATTATAATATTACTACTATTATTATCATCATCATCGTCATCATCGTCATGAACAACGACGACGATGACAACAACATCGTGTCCACAAATATAGTAACCGTTTCTGGTAAAAACAGCAAAGGTATTTTATTCACACGTAGCCCTACAGATTTCGCAGCTAAGTCAAGGTCTTGACAGGCCCATAGATTATGTTTCATTATTATCTCATCTCGCATTTAAGCCGGTTCGTCACTGCTGGCTAGCGGATGGGATTAAGCGAGCGACTCGTCTCGGTTGCGGTGCTCACTTGGCGTGGTAAGTCTAGTTTATATGGTAGGTGTGCAGGCGTCTTGTGGTCAGATTAACCACTAGGCGGGCACGCGACAGCGCGGCTGTTCTTCGAGGTCTTTGGTCGCAAGGTCTAGTAGTGCGTTGTCAGTACTGTTGTTAGTGAAATCACAACATGTGTTGACACGCCACTCTGTCTGTGTGTTCACGGACATGCCAGCTGAACTCGCTTGCCGGTCTAACCCGTCAAGCAAAAAACATACATACAATGCAATTTAGAGTGAAAAATTGCCAGTGGCACCGAAGTCACTTTACAGTCATAGTGGAAAAGAGGAGAAAAACAGATGAATCTTAAGTTTAGTCTTAGCCTAAACGTTCGCAAGCACTTTAAAAACGTCACTTCTGAGGGCCGATTGTTCCAAGTTCTTGCTGCGGCGTCAAGGAACGCTTGGTCGCCGATCGTGGAGAGCCGTGTCAGTGGTAAATTTTATCCCAAATTTCGCTGCCTTGGCAACGGGGGTCAGTCGGGGGAAAATGCAATTGGCAGCATTCAATGGCCCATCCCCGAAAACTCCCCTATAGGCGCAAAAATCTCGCAGCGCAGGTTTTTTCATATCACAGAATGTAGGGGTTTCAGCAGTAACAACGGGAGTGGTGTTTTAGTAGGCGGAGCTAAATAACGGAGACGCGTCGTCGCAATTTTGATCGTCCGTCATTTTCATGTCCGTCATTCACAGCGCCTCCAGTGGAATACTGGTTAAATCGTTAAACAACATTAACTGTATTATATCATACGCTTAGAGAGAATTATACCACCGTCCATTGCGGAAATATCGGAGTAAAATGTCGCTACTTGCAGTTAGTGAGATCTGACGTCACGTGACGCATGACAGGTCACGTGTCACACGTCACGTGACACGGGCGACGTTTTGTTGGCGTGACGTCATCACGTCGGACCACACGCAGTCAGTCGCTATAGATACGGTCGGCTGACGTTTGAGAAGCTGCGATTGTCGCGGCACAGATACGCGACGACGACGTAACTGGACTGGCGACGTGAAAATTCAATTTCATTAGAGACCTGCGGTCAGCGGAAGGAGGCCGATTCGTCACCGTGTTAGCGGTCGCCTCGGCGGGCTGCAACGTACGCTAACCGCGAGACCCCGGCCGATCGGCTGCTGGAGGATCGAAGCGTTTCCTCAACGTCAGATGAAAAGATCGTTTGACTTTGACCCACCCGCGTCACAGGTCTGCGTGAGCGCAGCGAGACGAGACTCTCGGCGTTAAACCGGTTTCAGCGACGAGCGACGTCGACGTCTCGTTAACAGTTAACGTAGCGCACTGACAATTATTCTTCTGCAGTCGGTTTCGCAAAAGTGCAACCCATCTGCGTACGTCCGGGCAGGGATAAATGTGAACGGGGCACTTGCTGCTTGCGTGCTTTGGTTGTTCCGTCGCCTCTGACAACTAACGCCACGTTTTCTGACCTTGTAGTTCCTGCGATATTTTTTCTCGCGGCTTTGTTTCTCGCTTTGCCTATACATTTATTTTTTAGTCTTCTAAACCTATTGCTAATTAATAGCATCTTGTTGCAAGCTCTGCTGCCTCCTGCTAGAGCTGCGGGGACTAAACTGTGCTCTACTGACAACCACATTACCCTGTAGTAATAATCGAAGCATTGCAAAGTTTACGTCAAAGCTGAACCTAAGGCACTGGTATAGTCGCTAAATGATGAGCACTAAATAAATGCTATAATGTTCAGTTAAGCATAACTTAGGTTCTTTGGAAGGGCTGATATATAAAGGGCCTATATAGTGCTGCGCGCTGTCTTGTAGCTGTATACTGACGCCAGGTCTACACTTCCTACTAGTAGACCGATTGGTAGCAGTGTTTTTCGCTTAGTTGGACGTCATGCTTGGTTCCCTGAACGATGTCTCTCATAGCTCACCTCCACTGCTGTGTGTGCTTTGACTTATTTATTCAGCGTACCGATGTGTCAGTGTAACTACGGCACCGACTCAACTCTCTTATGTGTTATTTTCTGTTTTTAGCAGTCAAATGCCTAAATGGATCATTAGTTTTAATCCACTTTGGCTGTCAGCAAAACGACTAATCGCAGTCCATCTACAGCAACGTGGGTTCAAGCCAAGCGACGGATGACGTCATTGTCGTCACGTGATCATCACGATGACGTCACACAGTGGGTGGTCGACGCGCTGTTTTAGTTCGTTGCTGGTGGTCTTGCTGCTGTCAGTTGGCGCGATGGATCCCGTGCAGTGTCGGGACATGACTCGGCCAATGACCAAGCGTCGTGTGGCCCGGATGCCTGGAGACATTCTGATCGGAGCTTTGTTTCCCGTCCATCGACAACCGTCGCTGAAAACCGCCTACACTCGCCAGTGTGGAGAGGTATTTTCACTTTTATTTTTATTTTATTTATTATGACCAATTCACACCTACGATGCCGACGCGACTCAACCCCGCTGTTGAGTTGAGTTTAGTTGCTTCGTAGGTATGAATTGGCCATTACTGTTCGCAGTAGCGACGGCAGTACTGTTTTCAGCATCGTTGCCAGGTTTTTTTGTACTTTTGTTACTATGATAACTTATGAATCACTGCTCTTAGATGGATGAAATTTAGAGCTGTAATAGCTGTTCGAGGCGTATTGAAATACGGCGACGAACTCATATTGAGAGTCGTTTTGTACTCGGCTGGCATGTCCGCGCAATATGAAGATTGTTTTTCAAATGGCTTTGTACTGGAACGACCCTTGCTTTCCTTTAAAGCCTACTTCCATGACCGTTCTGGTCCATCAGTATATATGCAGTAGGTCTATTTTACATCGCAAGTCGCTATGGTGTGCCATCATTTTGCCAATAAATGGCTAGGAAAAATAACGTACTAAAATAATTGCTGAAAAAGGTGAGTATAGGCTTTGGCGTCATGAAAAAAGTTTGCGGTAAGCATACATATTTTTATCCATTTTTTATTTTGTGAAGCTGGCAGTTTTTGGTATATTTCAGCTACTGCAACTATTTAAGCAGTGTTTCATTCAAGACGTACCGGTAAAGGCGTGCTAATGGCCTGGCAAACACGGTTCTCAAGTCAGTTACCTTATGCCATCGTAATGCGATCTAGTTAATCAGATTATGGTGTTACGTCGTCGCTTCTTGTAGATTTTGACGCACATTTTCACACGTTAGCAGCAGATGACATTTGTACGTATGCTTGCTATGTGATAAGTCACAAGAACGTGACCAAATACGGTTAGTGTACACTGTGTACAGAGATCGCATTTGGATAGCCTGTTTGTTATAACAACTACATTGGCAGACTTAAACCTAATTTCGTCAAAAACAGTATAAAAATTGAGTTATTAACATTAAATTTTAAAATATGTTAAAATTGTGCGTAGGTTTTTAGCACGATATACACGATCGATTATCGAAGCATCAGAGTCAGAACCTGATTATGATAAACATTCTGAAGGAATAAGTATGAATATTAATAAAAATGATAAATTGTCAAAAACATTCACAGTTTCAAGTTAAAGAAGGCCAAGTCTAAAAAGCTAACATAACACCCTGTTTCTATCAACTGCAGGCAATCTTACTATAATGCGCAGAAAGTTTGTCTGTTTGTTTGTTTGTCTGTCATACCCCTCTTGCGCCTTTTGTGTTGCACGGTCGCGGTCACTCCCGACCGCGGCGTTTGAGTTCTTGGGCCTTGGGCCCCCACCTTGTCCCCACTTCACCTCACGGGTAGCATGAGGGGGTTGAGTTGTTGGGTAACGGAGTGGAGATGATTTAGTTGGGAACGTTGCTAGCTCAGATAATAATCGCGCATTTTTTGCTGTACCTGGGTGCAGATCTGGGAGCAATACGGAATGCATCGTATCGAGATCCTTCTTCGAACCATCGACGAGATCAATCGAAACGAAACTCTGCTGCCGAACATCACGCTGGGCTGCGACATCCGCGATTCGTGCTGGTACGCGCCAGTCGCGCTCGAACAAAGCATCGACTTCATCAAGAACTCGATCGCCAGTCTGGAACAGAAACGGCGAAACCAGTCGACTGACGCAGCCGGTGGCAGCTGCGCTCAGAGCGGGGGAAGTCCTATCGCCGGTCTCATTGGTCCCGGCTCAAGCAGTGTCACCCTAACGGTACATATACACAATATTTTATGTTACACCACTGACTATATCAAAACGAGAAAGTAATATATTATTTCGACGTCGAGTGCTGGCGTGACAAGCGACCGTCCGTCCAGTTGCCGAGCGTCTCACGCCTTGACAGCAACACTAGTTAGGCCTAGTTCGTTGTCGGTGCCTGAGCTACATCCGCCACCCGTAGACAAACATTTAGGCCAAAAGTGCGGTAATTTCTTGAGCTTTTTGACGTCTGCTAGCCGTAATTTTTGATGCTTTCAAGTAAAAGATTGGCAAGCTGGCACTTGCCAATTTTTTGCCAATATTTTTCGGCTTAACAGTTTCGTTTTTTTACGCCTATCTTTTCGACTAATAATATCGGCTGCATATTTCCACTAATTACAAAAAACGGTGTGATATTTATGTCCGATATAAACCCAGAAACTTTGGTTTAATACGTTATCAGAATTAAATAGTTTTATTTTTCTAATATGGTGCAAGATAAAGGCGCCAACAGCAGCAGTCTATACGGTTATCAAACAGCTGTTTTTAATGGCTTTGCAAAAGTAGCAACAAAGCAATCACTTCAGTCTTTAAACCGTTTAGCGAAAAGAAGAAGAAGAAGAATGTTACTGGGATACCGGCAATGAGGTCGTCACGTACCTGCAGCTAAGCGCTAGGAGTAGGAGCATCGTTCCGAGTTCATGCAGATCGGCTGACACGAGTAATCAGATAAGTGGCTGGCAAGTCGTGCGGACAATTGAAAACAGCACGCACATGCTGTTAGTTCTATGCGCGTTGTCGAAGCGCTAGCAGCTGCTGATGCCGAACATCCCGTCAGATATTATACGTAGATGCTGTCGTAGGCCTACTTCCATTTGCGGACGATCGGATGGTCTTGTATCGTTAGATGAGTTAGGGGGCGGGGCGTGTTGCTTGTCTTGACTGTCTAGCTGTTTAGTTGAGAAGGTTAACTGACAGTGTCTGGATTGAGCAGATTCTACACCGAAATATCACCTTTAAGCTATAAGGCCTAAAGTCAACTGATAGTCAAAGTCAAAGCTTAGCTCAAATGATTTTCATGTTCAAAAGTCAAAGTCAACTAAGTTTTAGCTAATTTGACTTTGACTTTGAGAACTTTAGTGTGTCAGTCTGTCAAGCAACTGAAACGCAGTTTAAACCTCAGCCGGTAGATTTATTCAGAGAAATGCGGCGTTTGTAGAGAGATTCTTTTCAGCCTGTGGCTTTTTGACATGACAGAAATAACAGATCGGACAAGTCGTTGAACATGCGAGCGTGGTTGAATCTAAGATGTAAAATTGTATAAAAATTTTAAATTGTATAAAATTCAGCTGTATGAAGACTAACTGATAATTTCTCCCTATAGCTGTCACGCCCGCGATAGGCGGAGCTACCGTCCGCCCGCCGCCGTCCACTTCAAAGAAACCCACCTAACGATACATTTCTGTGCTGCGCAAGCTACTGCTGCTGCTGCAGGTTAATCAAACCAGCGAGAACATCGTTGGCGTTAGTCTAGCCGACTGATACCCCGATCAGTGCTGTCATCGTCATCGTCATCTCAATCTATAGCATTCATGTGTTGTCTGGTAGAACGGACTTGAAGAAAAGACCGCGGTACAACTTGCACAAATTTAAAAAGAACTAGATTCTGCGCCTCAGATTCAGCGGATTTGCCCGTTTGACGTTGTGCGTTATGCACATTTACTCACTCACTTGCTTATACTTACTAGATAGTTATCAGAAATGATGCTTGTAATCAGTACACAGTAGCAGAGTTTGTCTTCAGTCAAGCTTAGCCATAGGCAGTGCGTGGTGCCGTATTGACCGAGCATGTTGCATAACGTTTCAGCATGTTAGATATGCAGACCTACATGTTTAAGAATAATTACTTGTTTTCAACGCAGATTCAGTGCGCTAAAGTATTTCGCAACACGTCTTACGCCTAATTAAACGCAGACAGTGCGAAAAACGGTCAGCTGTGAATTGCAGTGTCTGAGTGATTTTCTCAGACTTTCAATGCATGGTAATAATTAGGCCTATGTAATGGCCAATCCACACCTACGACGCCGACGAGACTCAACTCAACTCGAGTGTTGAGTTGCGTCGCGTTGTAGATGTGAGCTGGCCGTAACACGATGTAACTATCTTGTTATTTGCAGAGAACTGTCGGCGTTGTGCAGCCAACGTTTTGTCAGTAGGCCGATGTGCACTGTAGAAAAAGTAGCGCACGACAGCATCGTAATGCAAGAAGCTAAATAGCCGTGACTGGCAACAGTATTCGGCCGAAAACTTGTCTTTACAGGCCTTCTTGCAATCTCGTATGCCAACGGGATCGAGTAATCGAACGAAAAGAGCTTGTAATAGGAAAGTTGAGCAAACGTTTAAAATTGCAGTGGCTGCGATCTGTTGAAGTAGCTGCTGCGGCGGAAAACGCATCTGTCCCTGACGGCTGGTAAAGCTGTGCTCAAGACGAAGCTTCGGATGAATTATGCACCAGCGTAACTGTGTTGTTGTTGTTGTTGGCGTAATTTATCGAACTGCTTGAGTGGTCTCCGCGTCTCGTCACACTGGTCGCTATTTGTCTGTAACTAACCGCCTGCAGCTGCGGTGGCGGATCTATTTACTCTGTCCGTTAACCGCACTGTCCAGCAACGCGTTCACTTCACAGGAACGTGTCTTGGAGAAACTGGGGGAACGAAAATTATGCGCACGGTATTTTAAAAAAAATTCGCGCGTAAGTTCGTTTTTTGTTTGTAAACTGTACCATTCTTTTTCCAAAATACTTTAAAGAAATCGCATAAAATAACGTAGAAAATGCTCAAAAACTGTTTTGGCTATGGGGCTTTCCATACCTCGCGAATGTGCAACGAGAACAGGCCTACAATAGTTAGGCCTATAAGCGGATATGTTAGCATTATTGCATCGTTCGCGTATGACCGGTATATAAGTATGAAATTTAACATTTTTAGTTTCTAACTTTCTATCAGCCAACCTAGTTACAAGTGCAAGGGGTAGTTTGCTTCCTAGTTCTGGAGAAGGAGCGACTAACGCCCCTGAAACTGGCGGTAAGCGGACGTCACGTCAGTCATGTGCTAGCTTAATTACAAATAATCCTCGCGTCCAACGGCAGCAGGATGAAGCGAGATTAGTTTCTTTACTCGAGCTTTGTTGTCTCTGCCGGGGAGGTTTTGTTTTCCTGGCAGAATAACAAAACAGCGTAGCAAAATGCGTCCAATTTTCCACATGAAATAGATTGAAAAAACTTTTAAACTATAGCCGGCCGATGTGCTGGATTGGGTTGCAGGTTCAGAGCCTACTGGCAATTTTCAACATTCCGCAGATTGGTTACTCGGCAACGAGCATGGACCTCAGTGACAAGTCCATGTATCGCTACTTCATGCGAGTTGTGCCGTCAGACAAGCTACAAGCTAGAGCACTCGTCGACATCGTTTTACACTTCAACTGGACCTTCATCTCCACTGTCTACACCGAAGGTATAACAATGAGAGGCTTTTTACAAGTATATTATATACAAATTGATTGATAGATCGATTGACAGCAAAAATAATAACAATAATATGCCGACTAACCAGCTTCGTGTTCCAGCCAATCGCTTTGCAAACGCTCCGTTCAGTCAACAAGTCGGCTATTTAGTTTATCATAGATCTTGGTCGTAAAATGGTAGCTATTTCCAAACGCGAGGACATCTTTCTGTTTTTTCAATACAGCGTTTCAACGCCATTCTTGTGCACATGATAGCTTCATCACAAGCGACACATTGGACCTCTGGTCATTTCATTTATTTTAGTAGCTTTCAACATTTTAATTTACGTTTTCAGCAGCTAGGATTTTTACTATAGGATTTGTGCTATCAGGATAGGGGACAAAATAATAATAATAGTAACAATAATAACAACAACCACTATAACATTATTACTTGACTTACTTTTTGACTTAATGCCATGGCGACGTTGATGAATCAGCGCGCTCCGGCAGCTCCAACTTCACGATTACGAATCCGGTTTCTCCATGATGTCCTGTTTTGAGCAAGTCTGTCAGCCTCAGGTACGGATAGGTGCAGTGCGTCGCAGTCTTCTGTTATGTTGTCCGCCCATCTTTTCTGTGGTCCACCTTTAGGTCCCACGTCACTGATGTGACCATGAAGATGATGAAGCACTATGTGAAGATATCTGTTGGGGTTCATCTTGGCAACGTGACCGAAGTATGACAAACGTATAGATCTGAGGATTTCCATGATATCCTATTTGATATAGACAATTCATTTAAGATGTCTGTGTTACGTTTGTATTCTCTTCTCGACAGCATTACTTAGCACAGTAAAAGTGAAACGACTAGGAAGGACGAGTAGGCTTGCACGTGCGGATTACGACACTACCTTCCAACACCTAAGCACATCAAAGTATAAGATGCAGCTTAGAACTGGCATTAGCCGCTATTACAAACGCCAAATTTATTAGAATGCCGTATACGAGCGCGCATAGCCTACATTTAACATAGGTAAATGTTTACAGATCTTATTACAGCTCATTATTATATTTATTAGGCAGACCATTCGGCTAGTTCTTTAGCTGTGTCACATAATTTCGCCTTGTCCATCAGAAGCAACTTGAAGTCGATATAACTCTAAAACTCTTTCGTTAGAAAGCGCGTGCTTACTGCTTGGCTACAATATTGTAGTACGATCAAAAATCATCTTTAGTGCGGTAGGCCTAAGAGCATTCCGCCACGCCTGTGGTATGGCGACGATCAGCGCAAATCGGTGATTTCGTCGAGAGTAAAACGTCGTAAAACGACGTTAAGAGCACGGTTCGGAAAAGTCGTCGCTGGCTGTCTGGCGTTCGGCTCATCAGGGACCGGATTAGCGAGTTATACCCCGTTTACACGAGGAAGCAAACATGAGGCAAACTTGAGCACACGTCGTGCACGTGTATTTTGAATACGTTTGCTTTATGTTTGTTTCATGTATGCTTCTCCGTGTAAACGGGGTATTAGCGACATTGCCGACTGCATACAATCGCAGCAGTTTCTAATCCCTCAGAGCGCCGGACCGGGTCGGGCGGATAGCTTGGTGCGTACGATCAACAGACACCGTGACGCAATTATGCTGTGGTTGACCGCTGCGTGTCTTGCAGTCCACAGTGCACATCTGTCAACCACCACATCTGGACATGAATCCCGTGAATCACCACGCGTTGCAACGGATTGTGTGACGGTTTCTGTCTTTCATTACGGGGCGTTTAATGTCACGGTTGACGATTCATGTACGTGACGGAAAGAAGTGGGCAGCCGCTCGCTGCTGGAGAACGCAAAACAGTCGAATAGTGTTCGGTAACCAATAAGCATTGCGGTAGGTTTAGCCCTGGCTAGAACTACTGCTGGTTTTGGTTGTTATATATAAATAAATCCTTTATAAAGCTGTAAATAAAAACAAAGTACGTAATTTTATAAGTATGGGACAATAGGACTGATACAGCACTAAAGACTGCACCAAAATGTCCTCACACCCTAGGCCATACATAGAACGTGACACTGCTAACACGAAAGAAGTGTAGAAATCGTCAAAATACCTTGCAATGATTTCTGCATAAATCCTGTGCACAGTCACTCGCTCGTCACCGTTGCAACCTGCCGTCTCGCTCGCAGATCGATCGCGATTTGCTCGCCGACCGACCGACCGACAACGCGTGTACAACATACAAGCCGAGATCTCTCGTCGAATGTTAGGCTCGCTATCCGTGAGTTGCGGGGATTATTCAGTCTACACACGCGTGAATTTGCTGGCGAAACGCTGAAATAACGCATTGCGATAATACCGCGTAACCATTCGGTTATGTTCACCTGCTGCCTGCGGAGACGATAGAAACCCGTCCGGGTCGTTGGCTTGCATTTGTAGCAGACCTTCACGCAGAAGTATTTACAAAGTGTGGTGCCGTGCCTACTTTTTGGCGGCTGGAACCATGGAAGTGCCGTCGTCATTTTGCAGTGCCCGGTCCGGGCGTTGGCGATCATGCTAAGCCGTCTCAGTCTTGATGCACTTGCTTGGATGATAGTGTTTTCATTGGCTGTAGGATCCAGCCACTTTTTAGGCTAGTGAGGTAGCTGGTTGTTGGTTTTCCTGCCATCGAGCTTGCTGGTCACAACTAGATTTTCCAGTTTTGACTTCCTGATGATGTGCCCGAAGAACTCTGCTTGTCTCTGCCCGATTGTCTTTTACAGATATCTGCAGCCTTGTTTGAAGACCAAATATGTGTTGACGCATAGGCCTAAGGGATGAAATGCGCGTGGTAAACTCCAAAGTAGTGTCGATGCACTTTTAGTACAAAAAAGGAGCGGACTAAACAGGATGCGCATCGGTTCTGTTTCCTTATTGCTTTATCAACAGAAAGTCCATATATTGAGGGTCAGCGACAAACCACTTATATACTTTATAATGGCGCATTACTGCAGAAAAGGATGCACCTACTGAAGGGTTTGGTGGAAATTGAAGTGTAAGATGCGAACTTTATGTCCAATAGGTCGAGCAAAACGTATGCCCTACAAGTGAATACGTGTCCAGAAAGCACGAGTCCCACATGTGTCACAAAACACGGTAGGATACTCGCTGAACTAACTAACGGGTAGCTGAGTTGCTACTCCGTGGGGTAACTTTCATCACGGTAGCAGACCACGTTCAGAGTGTTGGCGCATGGGGCGCCACGCCAGGATACTGGTGGGCAGAATCGGGATCGAGTGTGATAATAGATCTTGTTTCGGTGCTTTTTGGTCGATTTAACCAAATTCGTGCGTGACCGTTGTCTGCCTTCTCGAAACGTCCCCACGAAATCGAGTATTTTTTTGTACTTTGACGATCAGAAAATTATCATGTTTGTTTAACGAAACATTTCTATACTATTTTATGTTGTACCCTAGAACAAAACCAACCGTCGCGCTTAAAAAGAATGACATTGACATCGATTTTAAAGGCACGCCAGTCTAAAACATGATTTTAGAGACCCCGAGTGAATTATGGCCCGTTCAGTCAAAGTATGGTCGTCCTAGCCCCGCCGGGAGCAGTGCCCTCTGGAGACAGTTGACGGCGTGAACTGCATGCGATGCGGCCATGTAGTCACGCTTTAACGTCGAGTTTCTTCAATCGATCATTAGTGCTGCAATCGATCACTGAGTGTGTCCGATCAGTCTTCGTTCGTCCTGGTCCTTCGAGGCTTCAGCGAGTTCTGCATATAACCACATCCGTGTGCATCACGTGGTCTCAGCCGTATACAGTTACTGTTGCTATAGGCCTACTACTGATTGTTATTTTTTGCCATTTTTAGCATGGCGAAACAACACAAAACGTGTTCAAATACACACATGCACAATACAGTGCAAATCAGATACGCGAAAACAGCATTATAAAATCTGTAAAACAGCCTTAGACCTAAAAGCTGTATTTCGTATAGACTTTCTAGCCGAATTTTTTAAGAAAATAAATCCGGCTTAGCAAAAAATACGGCTGATATTCGGATTAGCCGGATTCTGTCGCGAACAGAAATTTGCGGTTAAATTACTGCTGATGCTACAATTTTCGGCTGAAATGCGGTTATAACACTAATTTCTCAATAACACAAACAACCTTAATAGCCTATTCTCGACAAGTTGCAGTACACAATTCTACGCATAAAACAGTTCACATAGGGGCGTCCGGTAACTTAGCCGCTGCGAGCGGCTGGCGGCTGCTAAGCTACTAGACACTCGGCTACGGCAAGCCGCTATGAGCACATTGTAGCGTAAAAATTTTACGCTACGTTACAGGTTCGGCTTACGTCCGGGCTTCTGAACGTATCAGTTTTTAGATGGAAGTTGAAAAATCACTGATTTAAGTGTGCCACCGAACAGTATAAAACAACATTAATGCAAAATCGTTTTCTTAATTACATCACATTGCACAGAGGCCAAAAATAAGCCACGAAGTTTTTTTGTTGCAACTGCTTCAAATGTTGAACGATTGTCATTTTGACCGATACCCTCGTCAATACATTTGTAATAAAGTGGTCATTTAAGTAGTCCCCACATTTAAAGTACTAGTATTCAAAATACAGTGCAGCGAAGCGTTTGGGATTAAACAATTAAATTATATCTTTGATGTATTGATGATCATTCTTTAAAAATACTGCATTGTGCGTGAATGAAGAAATTAGAAAAATTGGTCAGTATGAAAACGAAGTCATGTTTAAGCCTGTTACTTTTTGGTTTTGCCTGTTTAGGCCTTACACGTGCATTATAACTTGGCGTATGCTGTGCTGTTTCCAGGTAATTATGGTCATAGTGGAATGCAGGAATTCCTCAAAATAGCGAAAGCCGCTGGAATATGCATTACACAGAACTCGGACAAGATTGCCAACATGGCGGATAACGAAACATTCGACAAGGTATAAAACCAAGAAATTTGTATCGACGCCTGTATTACCTCAAGGCACAACCTGCTGCGAAATACTGTAACTTTAACCGAATTTCCCCTCAGCGAAATTAACATCTTTATCACGGGATTGACTTTGGGTGGTAATTAATAAATTGAAGATTAAAGAATGTGCAAAGATGGTTTAATAAGAAAATAAAATACATAGCCAGTCCGATTTATGGCAGCAATGCGCAATTTCGGATAACTTTAATATTTTGACCGCGAATGTCTTTGACACGAATCAATGTAGCAAAATTCGAAAAAACAAGTGATTAACTACAACAACTCTCCCACTTTGAGCAACAAATTCGATGAATTTTTGTCCACTAACAAAAACGTTATAGAGGCGCATGTTGACCCACTCAAGATCAAAACTGTCCGTGCTATGTAGACTGCGTGCGATTGCTTCGGTCCACGTGACGTTGCTAAAAGCGAAATTTTAACCTCATAAATTAATTTCTCTAGTCGGACTTACGACTTCGCGCGGCCTTACGCTGGGCTCTGCCTCAAATTTCTAGTAGTTTATTATTTCATATTGTCGCACATGTGCGAAGGACGGCCCTATGCGTTGCTAGTAAAAGAAAGTCTGTGTGACTTGCTGGCTGCAGCTCATTGAGAACTTGAACAAGACACGTCAGGCGCGCGTTGTCGTCTGCTTCTGCGAGGGATATACAATCCGTAATCTGGTCACGGCGGCCAAGCGCAGAAATCTCGACGGACATTTCATGTTTATCGGCAGGTAATGCAATCATCTTAGAGTCACACGACTGACGGCCTATGAAAGACACAAGACGAAGATATCGAGTTATGACCAACAGTCGACCGCATCTTGTCTGTCGTGCATGTAAACTGAACGGCTCTGTGCAACGCTGACTCTCATAAGATTATTGCCAGTTGTAATGTCAGTCATTTGCATCCGTCTGAAGGCGTTATTGCGTTTCTCTTTCTTATGCACGTCACCTTCCCGTCATTACAGCATTTCAACTATAGCGTCTAGACTTTCATTATTAGATTGTATGTAAGGACTAGGAATGATCAACGACTGGTTGGTTGGCTGGCCGTACAAGAATAGACTTATCTGCACCAAACTACCCATGTTCAATTCTTGTTCCGCAGCTCAGAATTAGGAAAGAATATGTCGACGTGATGTGCGGTTGTTCGTCATGTTGTCGAATGTCTCAGGCGTTGACAGTAAGTTAGGTCACCTTTTAATCTGTGACCACGCGAAATATGCGTCGTTCTCTTTAGATTTTTGACATCTGGTGACCTTAACCTTTGATGTTCTGAACTGAAAATTGGCACACCGGTGCATCGTTTCTTGGTTATCCGGGCGGTTTCACGTTGGGCTGAGCCCCAGATTTTATTATTGATTTGTTATTGAATTTGTGTTATTTGACAGTTAGGCCTATATTTGTCGGCCCAATGACACGTTCTGTTAGATGGAGTCTTTGACCCCCAGGAGGGAGGCATATTAATTTGGATTAAACCCCTGGCCAAAACATGTAATTGCAGATTGTGGCAAAACCGTCAGTTCTATGCTGCCACTTGGCGAATACAAAGGAAGAATTAAATGGACCTGCCTCAGCAATTCGCCTTTGCCCAATTATTTTGGTCTTTGTTATTAGTTTCTGGTTGCTATTAACGTCGCTATGGTACGAAATAGTTAGCATGTGCTGAAGTACTGTAAGAAACTTTGAACGACACTTAGTTTGCACTGGTATCGTTTTCGCTATTTTCGGCTTTTGCGTCATTTAGCAGACGCTCGTGTAGTCTGTGCGATCTGAGCATAATTTAAGTACGATGCCGCACTGTCTGGAGTGGTATAAGCTCGCACTGCGTATTCGCTTACCCTCTCCAGCTGTGTGTAACTAGTACACACATTCTCTGACTCAGCTGTGTCGTTGCTATGCGTGCATACAGTGACGGCTGGGCGGTGCGCCCCGATGTAGTGGAAGGCATAGAAGATTACGTCGCCGGGGGCGTCTCCATGAAACTTTACTCCCCTGAGATCAACAACTTCGACGAGTACTACTTCAGCCTGCGTCCGAAGACCAACAAGAACAATCCTTGGTTCACGGAGTTCTGGCAGGAACGCTTCAAATGTTACATCAACGGCTCCGACCGCGATCCCAGATACACGACGCCATGCTCCGGTCTGTGTGACGTGCGACGATGCTGCTATCATTAGTATGGGG
>Ga0209671_1002916_pt1 | contig 16110 bp, 14 predicted proteins | sample WorMetHERISLAND2_2_FD_187401 | JGI IMG/M metagenome (GOLD analysis project Ga0209671, IMG submission 187401) | Marine gutless worms symbiont microbial communities from Max Planck institute for Marine Microbiology, Germany - Olavius geniculatus... | ecosystem: Host-associated > Annelida >...
CCTCGGAACAACTTGTCCTCAGCTGCAAGCAACTCGTCCTTCATGACACAAGTCACAAAATGGCTTTTCAGGCCATGATAAGACGTCACTTTTATTTTTACGATAATTTTGGCAGATATTGACCGATTCTATTAACTCTTTCAGCACGTTAATTCTCAGATAAACTGCAGTATGGAATGAATCCATTGCAGCCACTTCACATCTGTTTGCTACCTTGTGATGTATAAAAGATATACCCAAATGTGGTATAGCTCAAAAATGTAGGCCTAACCAGATGAATGAGCACGGTCCCAGGTGTTAATTTCTGATCAGGATGATTAGTTTAGAAGCATTTCCATTCATTTCCATTTAATAAGCTCTATTCTTAATTAGCTTATCTTACAATGTCTAACAAAAGCCTCGACTTCCATCAGAAGAAATGCCTTATAACTTCGAACTTGCCATAAAATTACCACGTGATGAATCTACACGACTTAAATATTACTTATACCCCATTTATACGAGGAAGCATACATGAAGCACACGTAGAGCTAGCTTCGTGAATGTTTGCAATATATCCCGTTATCAAGCCAGCTCTAAGAGTGCAGGACGTGTGCTTTAAGTTTCCTTCAAGTTCGCTCTAAGCTTGCTCAAAGTGTGCTTCATGTACGCTTCACGTATGCTTCTTCGTGTAAACAGGGTATTAATATTGTCTTACTCAACGTGTGAGTTAATTACGACATAGACCTGAGGTTACCTTCTCTGCGGCCAGGCTTGGGATAAGGATGCCCATACGGATGGTCAGGTCGGGTAGGTAGAATAATGTACCTACACTTCATCACTCCACACTGCCCAGTGCTACCAGCAGGCGGTGGGGGGTCGACGACCACACACTGGAACTGTACTCCGTTGGCATCACCGTCCGCGTCAACACGACACACCACGGCTGCACTACTGTCTGCAGGACACGTGGTCACCATGCCACTGTCATCATCAATACAGTCCATCCCGTCGTAGCCACAGTAGCACCGTTCACCCACGAACCAACACTTCATGTTGTTGTAGTTGTCCTTGCAACAACAACAACAACAACTACTACTACTACTACTACTACTACTACTAGTCAGTAATGTACACATCACACAAGTCTTGTAAAATGTCGATATATTTAGTACATAAAGCAGCCAAAACAGAATACAAGTTATTTGGAGTTGGTTTTATATGCACTATGCACTGTAAAAATCGACAGCTGTAATGTTAACAAGAAATTTGAGCTAATGCTCGCGAAACACACTAAAGCCTATAGCATGCCATGCTTATCTGCAACAGTTTTCACGAAAGACTGGCCAACATCGGAAAAATAGCGACTTTTATAGGATTAGGGCTACCGCTTTTTGATGCCCTCGTGCGCAGGTTTCCTTGAACCTAGAAAATCAAGACTTGGACCGTCGAAATCTACGTTCAATGCTGAAAATTTCATATGCAGCGTCTCCATGTCTATCTCAAGTGATTTCGGCGCAATTCGCTCTTGAAATATGTCTCGCAGCCCAAAATTGCCAAAAAGTCTATAAAAACCCCTATTTTAGCGTTCAAGGTCATCCAAGATCATTGAATGCGGTGGCAATCGAGAGCCAGTGTACGACTTCCTATTGATTAATAGTAACCTAAGCCCTATCTCGCACCGTTATTGAGGTACAGCGACTTACTGGCTAAAAATCACAAATTTTTTCATTCCCTCTCATTTAGCGTTCTCGTTCGGGGTGACACCCTTTGAATTTACGGAAAAACTTTACGGTTCCTAAAACTAGAGTCTTCCAGGCAGCCAACGGTGAAGATTTGATAATCCTAGCTTGCAAGGTTTTTGACTGATCCACCCGTGTGACAGACAGACAGACGGACGGACGGACAGACAGAATTGCGATGGCTAAGACGCACTGAAAGCAGTAGCTGCTTTCGCGTGCAAAAGTCTCAAACTTCTTGAGACTTTTGGTCAAAACCATAAATGCTGGTAGGCGTATACTACATTTTTTGTCGTTAAGAATCAAAACCGTAATCTACGTGACTGCTGCACTATTATTTGCAGTATGCCGCCATTACTAACCGATACTACTACTACAACAACAAAATCAACAACTACAACTAACTGACCATGCAGACGCACGACTCGTAACGTTCGACCAGCAGGGCGGTGCAGTTACAGATGGGACGCGGACAGTTCGCCGGTGGGTACCGGTACCAGTTGAATGCATCATTGTCCACGTGTGCTTCGACCAGGGCCACGCGCGGCATCAACGACGGGTCTGGTGATGTATACTGGTAGTAGTAGTTGTTGTCACTGTCGTTGTTGTCGTAGTCGTCAAAGTCGTCGTTGTTGTCGTCGTCGTCGCTGTCCGAGTGCTCCACGTTTATGTCATCTTCCCTGCTGTTGACAATCAGCGTAGTGGTGGCGTCACCATCGTCGGCGGGGCTGGTAGTCGTAGGGGTTTCGGTGACAAGGTACTGAGCTGTAGTAGTAGTAGCATTAGTAGTAATAGTAGTAGTTGTTGTTGTAGTTGTAGTCGTAGTTTCGCCATGAGCATCATCCTGCACGGTGCTACGTGGTGACGACTGGTAACTGTCTTTGTTCTGCTGTGAACTCACGTCCAACACGCTGGATGTCGCAGTTGCACTGGCGTTTAGCTCGGTCGTTGTCACGTCTGCCAACAGAGTAACAAGTTAACAATAGACTTACTGACAACAGCAGCAGCATCAGCAGCACTAGTAGTAGCAGCAGTTGTTGTTGTTCACTATAATAACAACTACTATTACAACTTCACAGCCAGTGGCGTATTTGGGATGTGGCAAAGAGAGGGGGCATGACGAGCGCGCAGAGGGGGTCTGGAGGCAGGGCCCCCAGCGGGGTCCAGGGGCAGAGCCCCTGGTCGGGAGGTCAGAGGGCAAAGCCCCGCTGAAGCTGAAACAATTTTTGCTTTTGAACGTTCAATGGAAGCCGCAAATTCGCCATTTTTTCTGAAATTTGGAAACACAGAAAATCACAGATATTTGCGTTGTTTTAGCAAAATATAGACTTTAGCAAGCTGCAAAACGTCGTCACGGATTAATGTTAGTTATAGGGTGTTTACACGATCCAGCAAACGTCCAGCAAACTTCCCGCAAACGTCCAGCATTAGCACATGTATCTTGAATACATTTGCTGGAAGTTTGCTGGACGTTTGCTGGATCGTGTAAACACCCCATTATAAAAAGGCAATAAACTTCACAATAGGCACAGTAGACCTACAGTACAATAATAAATGGGCCGTGTCAAACCCGGTCTGTCGTCGTCAGAATGCTTGATTCGTTGATCGTCGCCGATGTCGTCACTCGCAAGCAGTGCGCCGTGTCTTTGGCATTTGACATCGTTAAACGCATGCGGTCTGACGCTTTGCCATTGTCGTCTCCACTCGCTAATGACTAAGCTGAGCTCATAGTTGCGTTTTGTCTATCCCTTCTTTGACTTCTAGCTGTTCCGTGTGCGAGTGGCGGGCTGGCAGCAAATGCTGTACAAGACAGCGGGCGGGCGGGCGTGTCCAAACTGTCTATCTCTCCAGTGAAATGTGAAATAGAGCACTTCGTCGCTTAATGACATTATGATATCATGACTGGCATACGGAGCTTGGTTCCTGGGATTCTCGTACTGATAATTTCTGATAACGTCGCACATCTCTGGCACGCTGCAATGCCGCTGCAGCTTGTGTTATCTGAGAATATTGCGTGTCACAGTCACCAGGGCAAAGAAACGCATCTTAAGAGCGCTGTCATAGTCGCGTTACAAGCAATAATAGGCATATCTCATTTGGATACTTATATCTTATTTGTTGTAGTGTAGTCTGTGCAAGTTGTGGGTGGGTTCATCTTGGGTTGAACTCAGATATGACATTTTAAAATATTAATTAACCACTGCCCATGGCGTGCTCCAGCCAGCCGCCAACTGCCTTCTGTTGGTTTCATATAGTGCCGTGTCACTCAACCATGGACACTAAACCCGGCCGCTGCGAAATATTATAGGCCTATACGGTTTTGCAGCTGGTTTTTAAAAGCGTTCAGCGACGCCGGCGTCATATCAGATGCAATCTCACTTGGCGATTTTAATTGCATATTGTATCAGTATGAAAAAAAGACCATCAAACATTGTTGAATTTTGCCATTCTTGCTGGAAAATGGCAAAAACGCACCTTTTCATAAAAAGTCGCCTGTAAAAAATTTTCATGGTCGGGCCAAAGGGGGGGCATCGCACCGTGGCCCCCCTTAAATACGCCACTGTTCACAGCTTCCTCCCTCCAAACTTGTAAGACTCGAGTTGTGGACTTGGACACAGCTGGACTCAAGTCCATGTTCCAGTGGACTTGCACTTGCACTTGGACCTGAGGACTTGGACTTTTCAGACTTGACTACAAGTCTGCCTTCCTCAATTCTTCTCTCCTTTTCATTCCCCTTCCTTTCCCACCTCCTTCCTTAAGCTTACCTCAGAAGCAGTCCCCTAAATCCAGTTAGAGTCTGAGGAAGAGCTGTGAGCTCTTGAGCGGGGTGTGGGTCAAACTCGGAGCCCAGCCGAAATCGAATTTGGCACGTATTCAATTTCCCTTTCCTTCTTTTTGCTTTAGAAGTAGCCCCTCCTTCTTAAATACATGTACAGCTAATGCGTCTGTGCCCCTGTAAGACCGCTGCAAGCTCTCTGGATAATCACAGTCGTACACTAGTATGGCTACAAGAGCGATGGTCTAAAGTAGGATACCCTGATTTAAGCAATATGACATATCTGACTAGATTCATAATGAATCTTTACATTTAATTTTGATGTTTTAATGGTGAACAGTGTATTTCTTTTAAAGTCTATCGACTTCATTAACCTTCAGTAGGCCTACATTATTTAAAAGTTGCAACACAACGCTAATATACCACATGGCAGCCATTTTCTGTTTACATTTTCAATAAAAGTTGTGCAAATAAACAAGATCAATCTAACCCTAACCTCAAACCTGACCCTAACCCTAACCCAAAACGTTCACGCCAAAAAATGTGAAAAACAACTAAGAAACATCATTGTGAGTCTGCTGAGGTACGTCATATTGCTTAAATCAGGGTATCCTAAACCGGCGCCGGCTATAAGCTCCCCGGCAGAGTCATGGAAAATCAAACTGGATGCAATTTAGCCTTAAAATCCGACATCTGGTGGCACCGTGTTTACTTATTTTCCAATAACTGAGAGCGTAAGCATTTTTCTTTTTCTCAGATCTGTGGAGTGTGGAGTGGACCTGATATCTCATTTACCACTTGGATGCCTCCTGGACACCGTCACTCCAGACTGCATGCCATTAGCCCAAAAACTGGCTAAAGTCCATAACCGTCACCACCCACACTGATATACGTACCGTTATCAAGAGTGCTTGCGACAGAAACGCTCGTTAGAAATGCGATACAAATTGTGGCACAAATGCCTAAAACTTCTGCCATATTTCTACTTAGATATCTATCAATTAAAATATCAACTTTATTTGTCGTCCGACCCCGTTTTCGTCTATCGTGACGTCATCTACTTCGTGGAAAATCATATAAGTAACTTAGTAAGTAAGTAAGCCAGTCACTCTGAAAAAGTCACCAGATATAATAACCACAGTATATAGAACACGTGTTCTACATAGGCCTACTGTGGTGTAACGACGCGATTAAACCATAACAGTCGTCGACGAGTGACGACTTCTACAAATTCTCGTAGGCCTATTAAAAAGTTTTTGTTAAGTGTAGTAATGAAAAATAGCGATAAATTTCTTCTGTTTTTATATACATTACAGTGTAGTGTTGCCAAAACTTGCCATTGCCCTTGCCCCCATGAGAAATTTTAATGGTAATAAAATGCCCTCTCGTAACCATACACATGCCAAGGTGTGACTTATTAGGGTCATTTTTGCAAGACAACACAGATGTGATTTTTTTGCGTCTCTATATCAAAAAGCAGGCAAATTACTGCGGCTTTTATTGAACGTCCAAAAGCTGTGTTTCGGATTTGCCTCAGATTCGATGAGTTGCTCGCCGACATTAGGTGCGCTATGAAAATTTATTTTAAAATTTATATTATTTATTTAAAGAGGCTTTGCCCTCTGATCCCAGGATTAAGAGCTCTGCCCCTGAACTCCGCTACGTCTTTTTGATGCACGCTGAATAATTAGGTCGACATTTAGCCCACACAAAAATAGCTAGGCAGAGCCCCTGGACCCCGCTACGTCTTCATGATGCACACAACAACTGAATAAGGTAGACATTTGGCCCATACAAAAAATTATTGCTCCCTGTGCCTTGGCCCTTGACCCTATGTTGCTCCCCTAGCTTCAAATTCCTAGCGCCGCCCATGATTACAACTATGGTCCAAACCACTGCAGTCTATTGTGATCCTAGACAAAATACGTTCACCAACTTCACCTATCGCCACATATGGCACGCCTTCCTGGAACACGACCAACACAGACACTGTACTGAGATATCCGTCAGTTTTCAAATATTTTGATTAAAACAGTCAACCAAGTAAACCAACATCAGCAGCATTTTGACAAATTCACGAACAAATGTTCAGTTTAATTTTAAAGAAACAGTGAAACGTCAGGCAGTAAAGCAGTAATGTTGAAATAAACTGAGAAACATGAATTGCAGTCACATAATTTACAACAGCTTTATGACGACATTAACGAACTGTTAACATTTATACATTTTGTAGTAATTACCTGATCACACTGTGTTGTGTGTAAAGTTCCTAAAATCACACGACCGAATATTTCTGGTATTTATATGACAAGTGCGCTAAAATCGCGTGTTTTATAAAAAAAGGTAAGAAAAAGTAATCAAACAAACTGACAAACTTTTTTTCACAACTAAATAAATGTTGTTAAAAACATACAACTAGAGTTTTTTGTGACATATTTTCACGCATTTCATTGTATGCACATGAAAATGGAAAAGCATCAAACGGATGCAGCAAATAACAACAATAAGGTTTCACCAAATACAAGAAAATAAAGATAAGTTGTGAAAATGGAGCAATCGATAATTCTAATTTAAAACTTAAACAACAAGAAACAAGCAAAAATTGTGGAAATATATTAAATAAAAATTGGTGGCATCAGTAGCCCTTATTAAAGTTTTTGTCCCTGGTAACAAAAATCATAATAAAAACCCAGCGTTAAATGGCAAAACTTGTTGTCTCAAATTTCCCCAAAAATAACAAATAGAAGTTGTGAATGTCTTATAACTCATTCAAACATAGTATACAATTCTGATAATTTTTGAAAATAAACGACGAGCAGAAAGACTAAAGCCAGTGCCGGATTTAAAAATGGGAAAACTGGGCAGTTGACTAGAAGTCTCAGCAATTAAGGGGCCTAGGCAACATCCCATTTCGTAAAAAATGTTACAAAACCTTTTTTATAAAAATGAAAAATTTAAAAAAAATTGCAAAAAAGCAGTAGGCCTATAATATTATGTTTCAAATTCGCTAGTAATCAACAAAATAAGATGGTTAAAAATAAGTTCAAGTAAAGTTAAAGACACCAGTCTGTTCATGTAAGCAACTAAGTCTGAAAATTAACCAAAAATGTAAAAAAATTCAAAAGTATTTTTAGCAGCCAGGGCTCTGCTACTAAAGATGGCAATCTAATCAGGGTCAGACAAAAACAATTTTCCAGAATATACGACTAGGAAAAACATGCAATTAATTGACCAAAAACATGAACCAGGAAAGTTCGAAAGATAGAAGTAATGCAGGGTAATGAAAACAAGCCAGTGTAAACGAGGCCAGCCTAAGACGTCTAAACCATACAAAACTTGGAGCAAAATAATGCTCCTCACAATAGTGAAAGGGAAGTTTTTTAAACCATTTGGCAAAAAAAATTTCGTAAAATTTGAGAGTTTCTGAATTATTATAAACTTTCTAGTTTTGTTTTAAATACGTATCGTCAAGCCCAAAATGACCACAAATAGATAGTAAAACCCAATTAAGAAGTGTACAGCACTCAAAAGACCGTTAAAAATCCTCTGCCCCCTTTTAAAAAAAGAGAAACAAGGAAAGAGAAAGAAAAGAGCAGACAGGAGTGAAAGGAAGAAAGATAGGGGAACTGGGAAACATTGTCTGATGGCTCAAAATGGAATAGACGCCCCTAGAAAGAAAAAAACAAACAAAAGGAAAAAAATAAGAAAGAAAAGTAGACGAGAAGAGAAGGGTTAGAGAACTTGCTCAAATGGGGAACAGATGCCCCTAGGGGAGCAGAGGGGAGGGGGTTCAACACTGGACGGGCGGTAGGACGAGTATGGGGCCGATCTTAGGATCCATGGGCATCTTCTTGCGTAGACCCATGCAGAAGGCGGAGTCAATCTGAATGGTCTTCTCCTTGACTGCAATGTCCTGCTCCAGAGCCGAGCGCGTCTTGAGTAGACGACACAGCGTGTTCTCGAGTTGACGCAGTTTTTCTTTGAGCTGACAGACAGCCTCATAGATCTCATGTACCTCTATCTGCAGGCTACATATCGACGACAACGATACTACTACAACAAAGAAAACAACGACTACTACTCTAGAAAAAGTTAAAGGTTGAAAGTTCTTTATGGGAAACTAATCACAGAGCTACAGAGTGTCACGTACCATATGGACACGGCCGAAATGCGAGATACCATATGGGATCACATTCACACAGTATTACCTACCACCTAACACAGCTGAATGTGCTTTATCTCAACCCCAGCAGGACAGGCCAGTTCCATACTCGATTCACCTACACCAGAGGGATAAAAGGCTGAGTAGACCTTGGTGTTTGGTTAGATGGTTTACTTGTCCGCCAACAGTCACGCATCCAAGTAGTAACTGCTTAACAGCGACCATCCCAGCAGTCAAACCCAAGACCGCTCGATCGTAAGTCCAACACCATACCACTACAACCCCAAGTCACCCAGTATAACAAATACACTACTGCTACTACTAATACAGACCTGTACATGGTGCATTACGGTACAGCTCAATACAGCGTCGTCTAGTGCTCTCATCCAGGCTACTACTACTACTACTACTACAACTGACCCGTGCATGGGAGCGTCACGGCACAGTTCAACACAGCGTCGTCTGGTCCTCTCATCCAGTCTTGTCTGAGCCACCTTAAGTCCTTCTTCCTTCTCAATGATCGACCTCTGCACCAGCTGGATAGCACGGTCAGTCTCACGGATCTCATTGTTCGTCTACAACAACAACAACAAGTACTACTGCTACTGCTGCTGCTGCTGCTGCTGCAACTACTAATGTATAGCACAACGCATCTCACAGATCTCATTCTTCCTTAGTTTGCATAAACGCAAATAAGTGAATAATTAAGCAAGTAAGTAGACCTGGCCATCATAGCAAAAGCCACAAAATATTTGAGGTGAGTCGCTTGAGCTGAAAACTTTTTTACTTCAAATTTCTCAATTGTTCCTAATTTTAATCCGGCCCCAGAGACTGGATTGGTCGCTAGGTGGCGTATCTGATTGATTGACCATCCAGCCTGGCACGGACTGTAAACCCAGTAAGTCTGGTACTTGATGCAGTGCTGCTGACATGAATCGAGAGTCGTAGTCAGAAGCCGAGAAGTGCTTTACAATCTCAGAAGTGGCAGCTGATTGGCATGAGCTAATGATACCACAGCACATTATGCGGTCATTCATTGCTCGCTAAGCGAACAGTTGGACCCACAAAGCAACCAGCAGACATACCACCATCAAATCGGCGAATTAGTTTGTCATCCTGCTAAAAGTAGAAAGCTGAGTTGGCCTGAGCACATAATAAGTTAGTAACTTGCTTTGTCATGGTTGCTGTCACATGGTCCGCGGTGAGATTCAAACGTATGCGTGCCAGAACAGCCATGTTGATGACAGCGTCAAACTTATGAGCAGTATTAATATAATTGTTGTTGCTGTTATAGCATGCAGTAGTTGTCATACCTTCTCCAGTTGAATCTGCAGACGGTTGCGAGCGTTGGTGACCTCCTGTATGCGGGCCAGTATAGCCGTGTTGACCTGGTTAAACCTATTCCACATCTCCTTGGCTGATGTACGCAGGAAACAGTCAATGTCTGAACGCAGCTTCTCTGAACTCTCGCGTTCTACCTGCGACCTTATGATGAGGTTCTGCGAGTACTTGTGGTACGTCTCCGTGTTGGTAATCCTACAGGACACACCTATTAGTAGTAATTGCAGTAGTAGTAATTTTTGTTGTAGTAGTAATGCAGTAGTAACGAACATACTACAGTAGCTTACATCATTCTCACAGGATTCCTAACTTCATTTAAAGAAAGAGGGCACAGGCAAAAGCAAAAAAAAGATAAATGGAGTGAGTGCAGCCTCAGTCAACAAGACACAGGTGAAACGAGTATGCTGAATGCTGAAGAAGTAAACAAACAAGCATTTATATAACTAGCAGAGATTATGGTTAGCGTACGTACGTGTTATCAACTTTCTCAACGCCTGGATGAAAGCCGATCTTGCACGAGCGATTGCGCAGTTGATGCGCCAAGTCATCAACACCCTGAGCATGATGCTTATCAGCCACGTCCAGATCACAGTCATGCTGCATTGCACGGTTCTTCCTGTGTCACCATGACAACACACTGTAGTGATAGTAGTAGTAGTAGTTGTAAGCCTAGTAGTAGTAACAGTAGTAGGCCCAGTAGTTGTTCTTATTATAGCTGCAAACTCCTTCAACTCCAGCAAAATAAGCACAAATATGTTGGACGATGATCAAGGTCATCAGTGTCAACAACATACAAAATTGACACCCCGATGTTTACGAACCAGCCCAAATATACACTAGGCGCAGCGCTTGGCTAGCCATTGGAAAACGTAGTCGACGTTTAAAATAAGTAAGTGCAGTGCATAAGATAGGTGTACTGCCGCATAATATGTCGGCACTGGGCCGACGTCTTTTTCTAATTCGCAATAACATCAGCTTCCATTTGACAAAGCTGCTCGTTACAGATGTGATTACGTGCTAAAGATCTTAATTCGAATTATTTGTGCAATATTTAGAAAAGAAGTTTTTATAAAGTTATAAAATGGTGTTGACCTGAGCTGGCACTGGGCTTTGGTAGCAAATTCCTTCAGCTTCTCCTGAATGTTACGAATCACTTCCGCTTCCTGCACGACACAGACACTAATACTAATAGTAGTAGTAATAGTAGCACTAGTTGTAGTAGAAGTAATAGCAGCAGCAGCAGTATTAGTTGTTCTTGTTATAGTTAGTAATTTCAAGTTTTTTTGTGATAAAATAGTAGCTGCAGAATGTAGTTACTGCAGTTGACACAGTACATTACTTTGAAATATCAAATTCAAATAGAATTATCTAGCAAGTAACAAAATTGCCAATCAGCAGCAGTAGTTGTAGTAGTATTTGTAGTAGTTGCATGACCTTGCATAGGGTTCGTTCCGGCTCGTCATGAGTGCACTCAATGCCGAGACGTTTCTCTCTCTGCATGAGACACTCCTCAATGATGGACAAAGGCAGCTTTGTCTCGCACAGCGTCTTCTGTAGTACACGGATGTATTCCTGACAACGCAGTAGCAACAGCCTAGCGTTACTGTAGCGTGGTCTGTCTGTCCGTCCCTCACACTCGTGCACCGTGCTAAAGCCTTCAGGCAGAATGTGTAGTCACTGGACAAGTAACACTTTATTATGTGAGTAAAAGAAGACGCAAATTAGCGAGCTCGAAAACGACCACTTTGGCTCCACACAAACTGGGAAAATTAAAGCATAGTTTTGCACCATGACTAATGCCTCTAGATATGTTCCCAGACACTCCATTCAGGCAACTTGGAGATAGTCACGCTGACGACTGTGCCAGTGGAATGACCCACACACACAATAAAAAACTGGTGACTAACGAATAACAGAGAATGATAGAAAGATGCCGACGTACGGTCACGTTATCACACTCATTTTCCATTCTTTGTATCTCTGCAAGAACCTCTTCCTTCCAGAACGCCACGTCGCACACTCGCTCGCCTGTCAACATTCGACAACCACACTACTATTACAATTACTACTACTACCACAAATGCTACTACTAAATGCGCTACTACTACAACCACAACAACTACTACTAACTTCTTCCTTCCAGAATGCCACGTCATACACTCGATCGCCTACTAACACATGTGCACACTACAACAACAACAACTATTACTACTACTACTACTACTACAAAATGCTACGTCACACTCACTTGCCTGTCAACATACGACATGCATACTACTACCACAACAACAACAACTAATACTACAACTACGACAACTAACTTCTTTCTTCCAGAACGCCACGTCACACACTCGCTTGCCTGGAAACACAATGTGCAAATTACTACTACTACTACTAGAACTGACCTAGTTTGCGCGTGTTGTTGCACTGTCTGTCGTGCAGTCGTTTCTCGCTGGTTTTGACAAGACACCAAGTCGTTGAGCGAAGTCGGTCAGCCACAATGCGCTCATGCTCTGCCGAGTTGTGGGTCTTGTTGTAAGCCAGTTCCCAGTCACAGGCGGAGTAGCGCGAGTAGCTGCTGCAACTACAACAACAACGATAACGACTAATGACTGCTACTACATATAATACACATATAATTCAGTTTGTAATTCACGGATTTTAATGAAATATCAAGCACTGCAGTATCTTACAGTGCTTGTTCTTGTGGTTAGCGTCGTCAATATAAATATATTCAGAGAAAAGCGTATACGGGACTGGGGCGAATTTTATCTGGAGGCAAACTCACATGGAATCTGTTACATTTTGCTCCGGTATTTTTTATTGGGGAAGATCACCTTCCTCGCCTTCGCCTTCGCCTTCGCCTCGGCCGCGGAATCGACCAAACTGCATGTAATGGCACAGCAGCAGTACTTTAGTAGTTGTAGTAATAGTAGTCGTTGTTGTTGTTGTAGAAACAATATTGTGTGAGATAGCGTCAACATACCCCGGCACACAAGACAATGCCCTGACAGGTCCTACTGGTTTGCATGGGTCGGGCTTCGGTACGCGCAGACAGTCGGCGTCCTTGGGACACGTGAGTTGTTTTGAAGTCTGGTGACCCAGTGTCGGAGTGTGAGCGACATCAAGGCCTGGCAGACAGTACTTAGCCATGGCGCTGATGATCTACAACGCAAGAGCACAACACAAGTGGTGTAGTGCTAAACTTGTGTTTGGGTGAACGCTCCCCTCTCTCCCCTTCTCTCTGTTTAATCCAGCTAAAGGGCTTGGGGGATCGCTAAGTTCACCAGTGAGATCTAGGGTGGAGTCCAGTGATGTTAATCCTTGGCCTTGGCCTTAAGGCCAAATTTTGTGGCCATGGCCTTGGGACTGTGGCCTTGGCCTTGACCTTGGCCAAAAAATCAAGGCCACCACCAAAGTCTCGTGGGACTACAAAATTCACCATCGTGATAGATTACATTTGTTATGCTAGAATGTCGGAATGATGTGACTTAGAGCCATAGTCTCTGTCCACTATCGCTTTGGTCATATTTCAAGATCTACGTCTTTTGCTTACTTACAGTTACTGGTAGAACTGTTTTAACTAGCTTATGTTGCAGTACTGTGAAAACAGGCTTTTTTGCTTCGTCTTTTAAATGGAATTCGTATATAATAAAACTGTTTTTGATACTTCGTCATTTACATGGAATCTGTAGCTGACAAAATGTTTTTCGACTTTCAGTGACTGGGTAATTATAATAACTATCAAATGAATAGCACTGTTTTGACTATCAGTAACAAGATAGTTCTACTCATTTCTGCATATTACGTCATCCAAAATGAGTGATGCAGATGATGCTATTAAATTCTATCAGTTGCGTATGTAAGAGTACTTGAAAAACAGGATTTCATTACTTTATCTTTTATCATAAGCCTTTGCATTATGGAATGGCTTTGGCCTTGGCCTTGGTCTTGGCCTTGAGTGGTCTGGCCTTGTTAACATCACTGGCGGAGTCCCGGCCATAAACGTATTTTAGAGTATTCAGCACCCCAGAAACCACATCCGGTTTTGTATTATTTTTATTTTTAAATGTCCAAAAACACGAGCAATTTTCCACTCATTTGAACATATTTAAACTCGGTAAACCACACGTTTCACTTGACGTCTGAATATTTACAAATAGATGAACGCAACTGTATCACAGTTCCCCACTGTTCTGATATTATTTGGGGAACGGTCTTCTTTGCCAAAAATATTTGGGGAAACAGCGTTCCCCCTTGACTACACCACTGCACAACACCAAGCACAGATGTCGACGCCTTGAAGCTGCCGAAAGTCTCAAGCGTTGACAGTAAAAAAAAGACACTGACACTAGGCTACGCGTCATTTTCGTGAAGTTTTTTCAACGTCAGGTGACCTTGATTATCACATCTTTTAATTGAAAAACTGTCCTTCCTGTCAATTACACTGACATCAAACACTGGTAAAGATCTCGAAAAACGCAGTTTACGCGTAAAATAAAAAAAATTCTTTATATTTCATACAAAGACCTCCTAGCATGCATTGCAGAGTACTCAGAAATCTATAATCAGAACTCGTAAAACAAATAAATGCCCTACCACAACAGCGAAATATCCATCCTATTTGTAATATCGTGAGATCGTTTTTATCTACGCCCTAACATCAAATGATTTCCATCACAAGATGTAGATCACTCTTCGCTTCAAGGCAAAATACGAAGAAAAAAGAAAAAGAATATCAGTAGAGAGCTGAAAAAAGATCATCTACCGAACTAAATCAGATAGTTATCAACGCTTCGGCCCAAAGTTAACGTAAAATATATCGACTTTCGCCTTAGAAACAACTAGGCGTTCACGCGTTGCTGTGTTTACATATGACGTCACGACTTACGTAATGAATGAATTTCTCGCTGTTAAGTAAGCAAGTCACATGTGATAATTCTGCATTTTGCGTCGCCCGTCGCAGCTGTGCTGTTGAAACTTTAAACGGATCTTCAGTCGTTGACTTTAGTTTACATTCATTCTTAATTATAACTGTCAGTTACAGTCATACAGAGTCACCCGCATTGAGCCGGTGACACCCTCAATTTAACCTCGTCATTCGCTCACCTGCGCAGTCAATCATCCACGGACGATAAAATGTCTCCTATTTTGGTCCCCATTTACCTCTATCGTTTGAGCTTGAGCAATTGAGTTGATTCTCAAAAAAATAAGTAAAATTGTTGCCACCGGATGTCAGATGTTAGTCCCAATGGACGAGACACATAATGCAGCCTATTAAGACGGCCACAAACCCCCCTTTGGCAAAGTGTTATAATACTGCTTCAGCTACCAATGTTCAACTTTGATATTCATAACATAACTCTTTCATAATGCAACTTTCTTCTTCATTAATCTTCGACAACTCGGCATTTATTCAGCATTCGGCTTATATTCCAAGCAATCACTTCAAAAATGGTCAAATTTAATAATACATGACTAGACATAGTACAACAAAAAAGTCTGCTACAGACAATTTTAATGCCTAAATGCACAACAGAATCAGCGGCGTCGCGAGTTTAAAAAAGACGTGGGGCAAAAAGTTGCAATTTTCCGACAGAGAAGAATACGGATGCTCAAAATTTCAATCTTACTAACAAATCTCCCCAAAATGGATTTTTAGCACCAAATTTTGCACTGATGGATAAAAATTTTCCAACAAGATTATTTTCCAACAAAAAACCGACAGCCAAAAATTTAGGGGCAGGGGCAAGTGCTCCCACTCCTTGCCACGACGCCATTAAATACAGTACGTTGCTGTTACTGGCATAGCACCCTATACACCGTGGATCATAAAAAACGTGGTATTTTACTTTTGTCAATATCTTTGCCAATTATTGACCGATTTTCAAAATTCTTTCAATGGCACACTCTGCAGACAATTTGCAATAATGTGATTATTATATATCTCACCAGACAGTTAATGCGTCTCTACATTACCTTGTGAAATATACACTGTGTCTCAAAAAAAGCATGTGACTACATTTTTTGCAATAACTGGAACAATGAATGTCCGATTATAATAATTTTTGGCACACTTATTAATGAGACTATATGTCATCGAATGGTGGTTT
>Ga0209671_1002918_pt1 | contig 16107 bp, 10 predicted proteins | sample WorMetHERISLAND2_2_FD_187401 | JGI IMG/M metagenome (GOLD analysis project Ga0209671, IMG submission 187401) | Marine gutless worms symbiont microbial communities from Max Planck institute for Marine Microbiology, Germany - Olavius geniculatus... | ecosystem: Host-associated > Annelida >...
ACTAGGCAGAAGTGTTAAGTGTCGTGTATGTCGTTGCTAAGCAACTATAGTTTACCGCTCAGTTAGCTGACAGCCAGTCAATGTTTTGTTCAGAAACGCACACAAACTTAACTAGCAAGCTACAATTCACAGTTGGTTTACTAACTGATCAGTCAACTACAAGATCCAGAAACTGGCCCTAAGTCTCGATTTTCTAGGTTCAAGAAAACCTGCGCACGAGAGCATCAAAGAGCGGTACTTCCGTAAATGTCAATATTTTACCGTTGTTCGTCAGTCTTTCGTGAAAACAGCTGGAGATAGACTGACAGTTTGCGAACAGGAACTGCTATGGGCTTTCGCGCGTCTCGTGAGCCTTAGCTCAAATTTCTTGTAGGCCTACTTTTACTTTACGTAGACGTAGGCCTATAGCTTACAGCAGTACAGCTCAAACTAGTGATGCCACCTAGCGAATACAGTTACATTGCAGTCGACAAAATAATTCGGATCGCCCTTCGCCACCCCTACTAAATCTGTACAATATGTGTCCTGCTATATTTCCGAAAGGATCTGCACTACAGGTTTTTTTCTAATGTGCAGTTCTACACAAAATACAGAGTGGCTAAAACCAGGGAATAGACCACTTAATTTGTTTTAGCCGAGCGTCCAAGTCAAGGTGATCGAGTGATCGATCAAGTCACCAAATGGGCGTAAAACGTACATAGCAGGCATCCGTGATTAGCTATTTGTACCGGTGTCTAGTCTACAGAGCGACACTTTTCTTCAAAATCCGATTTCTTTTTCATTTGTAAAAATGTGATTTATACTTTTAAACCGCCGGCTTTTTTTCTGTAGCCTACTCCAGCTGAAAATACTGGACATTATTAATTTACATTAACGGTATTTAGTTTAACGCAGTTATTGGCAATTTTCTTTTTAGGGGCCACTTTTTACTGCGACGCAGTGTACAATCATGGGTAGGCTATGAGATTATGAAGATTTTCTTAGTGGACCAAATAAAAGCTTATAAATACGTCAGCTTTACAAACGGAGAGAATAATCAGTAGAGCCGAGAACGATACATAACCTCCTTCTTCGGCGGAGGTAATTACTGTTACCACAATACCACCCTAGGGTGGACACGTTGCGAAACAATAGAGTGGACTGATGGAGGCAACGGAGAAAGAAAGCCCCGTTTGAAGATCAAACGGAGCCGCCTGCTGGGCCCGCCCTCCGCGGCCCGTAGCCTGTGTTTTGAACTGCCGCCCGCAGCTCCTGGCTGTAGCCTCGTCACATATTTGCATAAAATCATGGCCGGTCACAGGTGCTGCGGCGTATTTGCATAAAGTAATGGCTGCTGCGTGTTTTCTTTGATGAAAGTTTGTTAGTCGTTGCGGTCTGCGCTCGTGTGGTGTTTTCGAATACATCGGCAGTCGAAAAGTCGAAATTCATGCGCGTTAGCCTGTACGTCTCTCGACGACTGATAGTTTGTGAAGTCGCTGAACTCGATCGAAGCGTGTGGCTGGCTTTTCGGACGGTACGTACCGTATTCGCCAAGTCGTTGTTCATGGAACAAGGGGCTGCACTTGTGATGGTGTATTTTTTATACACGTAGCTTCAGAATCTTGTTGCCACTGATGTGCACATGTCCGTTTAGAGTCTGTGCACAGTGGTGTTGACAGTTTGTGAGATTCTGCTGGATTTACAGCTAGTTTCTCGTGCTGGCTAACGCCCTCGAATTTTAGGAGCACCACTCAGTTGCCGGTGTGACGAAACACCGCACCGGCCTCACCGACCGCACCGGCAGCAATTCCTACCGCACCGGCATCAGATCACCTCACCGGCGCCTAAATCGACCACTTCGAGCATGGCGGCAGCTGCAGACGATTGGACGCTGTCTTAGCGTTATGCCGATGACACAGTCAGATATCGGAGTCGAAAGTCGACTCCGAAAATCGACGCCGAAATCGACCCCGACTTCTGTACCGTCTGTCATGCGAATTCGGATCCGCAATCGGCACGAAAATTCGGCGCCGAAAACGGGCGCCGATTAGAACACTGCTCTATTCCAAGCCGATAATCAGCGTGAAACTCTACGCGTAATTGGTCAATGGTCATTGTTGACATTTTCATCTGCTTTCGGACCGACTTGTGTCACGGAAATTGATCACACAAAAACAGTTATTAGCATTATTGCAGAAAATTCGAATATAGCAAAGTTTTCATTTTAACTTTGCATTTTAAACGAAAGAATATTGCTAATCATAATTATTGCAAGCAGTTTTGAATATTACAACTGTTGACTAAAATGTGGTGTTACGTTACATACGAACATGTGGCATACTATTTTTATCTTGCTATCAATTTAATAGCCTTTGCATCACAACAATTTAGCAGTAAAATTAGCTGTCGGTCGTGTAAGATTAAGCTGATAGTAAAGCAATGCAAACAAACAATGATGCTGCCACCTATAATAGAGAATAAATTTAGCAAAATGACTGCGTTGTCGTGGTAAGTTAATTTTTACAATTAGATTTAGGCCTATTTCATTGTCTTGTCTTTACCAGTGCCGGTGCTACTGGAAAAATAATGGATAGAAACGAATTTAATTCTGTCCGACCGTCCGACTATAATTTCTTTTGATTGAGTTTAGTTGGAATGGTACCGTAGACATGGTACGCCATCTAGGGAATAAATCCATTGCAGGTTGTGAGATAACGCTCATGCATATAGCTTCCTCTTACATTTTTTTTTATTAAACTTTTTATCTTGTTATATCCGGTACTAAGTGCAGATTATACAGGAAATTTGTAATTTTTACGTTGCACTCTGCCATGTTTGTTTTCGGCGCCGATTTTTCATCCCGAGTGGATTCGGTATGAAAAATCGACCTCAAATATCGGTACCGATTTTTGAGGTCGATTTTCGGAGTCGACTTTCGACTCCGATATCTGACTGTGTGTCATCGGCATTAGGCGGTTTAGGCCACACCCTAAAAGTCTCTTAAAGATGTCTTTTTGTGCATTTTGGCCTGAAAGCCGCACAGAGCACAGTAGGCTTATGGCTCTGTTTTGGCTCAGTAGACAGTAAGTAGTGCTGTTACACTTACTGTCTCTCAGTGATATTTTACAGATAATATAATCTACTGTTGTTTCTGTTATTGTCAGTGTAAATCTGCACTGACAAGTGACTGATTTCTAGGCTATTGTCAGTGCAGGCCGCATTATCAGTGCAGCCATAGTGTGCCTGTAGTGTTTGAATGGTGGCATCAAATGCAGCCTGCCTGCCATGCACCAGCGTCTGCGCATGCTGCAACAACAGCCAACATTGTAAAGAACAGTGAACTGTTGCAGTAAGGAGGACAAAAGAATAATTACTGCAAATGCAAGATAGAATTTCTAACTCAGTCTCCAGTGTAATGATATAAAATACAAAGATGCCTGTCATGGTTGCATTATTCATGTGTTGGCATTTCTTGAAAACCTAGTTGGTACTTCTTCTGCACAGGCTGCAAGTAACGCACATTGTTTGAGAGACAGTATAGAAATATCAGTGTTGGATTTGCTATTGAGTTATCTAGTGTTTTTTTGGTGCTGCATTTTAGTCATCAATGTGGTGCAATGAATTAGATTTATTTCTGTATTTTTTTTTAAATTTGTGTGATTAAAATATGTTGATTGTGGTTCATTTTTCTCACCTTTTGTATTTAGATTTAAATTCTGAGCTGAGACAGTTTGAGAGACAGTATAGAAATATTAGTGTTGGATTTGCTATTGACTTATCAGTCACTTGCCAGTGCAGATCTTCACTGACAATAACTTTTTTTGACAGTACCTGTGTTGCATCTTCATCATTTCTATTTCATTTGTTGTGTTAATTGTGCTGCATAACTGTGTCATTTTTATGAGTTTGCTTTAAAGTATTCACTAGTGGGCAAACTGGACATGTTACTCAACTCTTGAGCTGAAGAGTCATTCACTGTAGATGTTACATTATTAATCATTAAAATTTTAAAATCATAAATTGCATGATTAATCATTAATTTTTATAGCTTTGGATATTAATGCTGTCCAATGAACCTAAGCATCTCAAGAATGATTGCTGTGTGTTTTCACATTTTATTGCTGCACTTTACTTATACATTGTAAGATTGTTTTCATTCTCATTTTTTAACTTTTTGTGTCATCACTGATTAGGCAGAATCGATAAACCATTTTTGTTTAGTGTGTTATTTTTAGACCAGAAGAACGATTTTTCTTCATTTATGATCACTGCTTGCTACAAGATCAGGATGACGACATCACTAAATCTGTCTTGTATTTTGACCCAAAGTGTGTAAGTTATCTAGGTTACTAATTTCCAGAGGTAGTGTAGTTAACGTCTAAAAATTGCTTTACTATTTTAGTTTAGATGTTACAGAAACCTAAAATTCATGAGTACTTGGATTTGTTCATTAGTAGTATATTGGCTATATTTCTGTACATTTTGTTTACTTGATTAAGAAATATTAAAATTATAAACAATGTGCAATTCACATAGTAACGATTGTCATAAATTTGAAATTGCATGAAGTATTGTGGGATGCGGATATTTCTTGTTTTTATAAATAGTGAAGTCCTTGCTTATTGCTTTGGTAACAGTGGTCTCACTGCAAGTTTGTAAAATCTAATTCAGTCACTGTATAGAGATGTTACTTTGTGATATATTTTGCTTATTTAAAACTATGACTCAGTCAGACAGTTGCTGACAGTTGATGTGTGCTAGACTCCAGTGCGTGAAAGGTATGCGTTGGTTGGTCACGTCGTCGGTGTGCTGGACTGTGTTGCATCACTCACTGGTTCCCCCGTGTCAACGTTTCGTCTTCATGATCGCAGCATTGTCATCAAACATGTGGACCATCATTATGTGCTTGTATGTCACCACAAAGTTTTTTTCTACATGTAGTTTTGAACATGTTCATTTACCATGTGCAGACAATAAGATGTTGAAAGTAGAACAAGAAATTTGAGCTAATGCTCACGAGAAGTGCGAAAGCCTATAGCGGTTCCGGTTCAGTAGTTTAGCTGAAAATTGGGGTGTTCACGCTAAGTTAATATACAAATACCAAATCTGGATCGCATGACGATAGTAGTGTGATGCCACCTTGTGAATGATATAGACTTGTGTCGCAGCCCGAAATTGCTAAAAAAATCCATAAAACCTCCTATTTTGGTGTTTAAGGTCATTCAAGGTCATTGAATTCTGTGCCAATCGAGAGCCAGTGTACAACTTCCTATTAGTGATTAATAGTAACCTAGGCCCTATCTTGCACCCTTGCACACAGTGACTTATTGGCCAAAAATCACAAATTTTGCCCACCCCCCTCTCATTTAGCACCCACGTTCAGGGAGACCCCCTTCAAATTTATGGAAAAGCTTTACTTTCCTGAAACTAGAGTTCTCTAGGCAGCTGACAGTGAAGATTTGGTGATCCTAGCTTGCACCGTTTTTGATTGATTCACCCATGTGATGTACGGACAGACGGACAGACAGAATTGCGATGGCTAACACGCACTGAAAGCAGTAGCTGCTTTTGCACGTAAAACTGTTTGCAGATGATTGAAATCGATCAAATTCGACATTTTATTTACTGCCATATATATGTATAAATCGGCCATAGCATAACGTGTGGCGTGGCGCCACCTTGCGTCGCAGCCCAAAATCGCCAATAATCCATAAAACCCCCTATTTTGGCGTTCAAGGTCGTTCAAAGTCATTGAATTTGGTGCCAATCGAGAGCCAGTGTACGACTTCCTGTTAGTGATTGATAGTAACCAATGCCCTATCTTGCACCGTTACTGAGATACAGTGACTTATTGGCCAAAAATCGCAAATTTTACCCACCCTCCTCTCATTTAGCGCCCTTGTTCGGGTTCACCCTCTTCGAACTTATAGAAAATCTTTACGGTTCCTGAAACTAGAGTTTTTCCAGGCAGCCGACGGTGAAGATTTGGTGATCCTAGCTTGCACCGTTTTTGACTGATCCACCTGTGTGATGGACAGACAGACAGACATAATTGCGATGGCTAAGATGCGCTGAAAGCAGTAGCTGCTTTCGCACGTAAAAATAGGACACAAAAAAGGATCACAAGGCTGTATTGTGGCTAAAACATCATCATGGACTTTAATAATAGGCCTGCAGATTTAAGTATTGTAGGAAACTAAACTTGAACAGATATAAACAGCAGTTTCAAAAGTTGTTACTACGCTGTCCTCATGGTAGTGTTATTGCCTTGGTTTACATGATAAAAGTGGTTACTGGTTACCAGTCTTTCAACTCTTGTCTGGCTGCTTTTGTCTAATGTCTATTTTCATTATGTCATCTCTGAACCTAAAGCTGATTCTGAATTTTCTTCTTACCTTTGCCAAAGAAAGACTTTGTCACAGCGATCTGCTCGTTTTGTCTGTTGGCTGGATTACTCAAAAGTTGTGCAGTGTGTTTTGAAGAAATTTTGAACAGGGTTGTTTGTGGCCCAGGGAGGATTTGATTAGATTCCGGTGACGATCCGGAGTCTTTTATTGATTCTGCATCACAGTCCAGGATTCCTTACTTGTGTTCCAACTGATCTAGTGTTGTAGTGCACCACTAGCTTTAATGTTGTGGATAGGGAACTATAACATTTAGTGTTATGACTACAGTTATATATATTTACCCATTCACTTACATGTTACCTTCAAACTGGCTGGTATTACCTATAAAACACTTTCCGTTACTCAACCCATATACTTGAGGTCACTACTGGGTCAATATACACCAATTCGAACACTACGCTTTTCAGATCAGCATTTTTTTGACAGGCTTCACGTTAGCACAGACTTTGGCAAAAGAGCCTTTTTGTACAAAGCTCCCAACATTTGGAAGATCTCTCTCTCTCTCTCAGTTAAACAATCCACTTTACATTCAACCTTCAAACATAATCTCAAAACCCATCTACTCAGTTTGAATAATAAATAATAACTATAGCCCATCACTACCCATCTAATGATTGCCAGCGCCTCAGATTTAGCTTGCTGACATTGTGCGCATTATAAATTGCCATGCTATTATTTTTTTAAAATTTTGCCGTCAGTACTCCATTTCCGAGGGAGCCTAAAATTATTATTATTATTATTAAGGAATTGGTGTATATTGTCAGTTTGCAGTGTATCTTAGCAAGTCATAGACAAAGTTAACGAAACTATAGTGGAGTGGAAAGAGCAGTCCAATTACCAATCACTCGGATTCTTATAGCATTCTGGATCTCAATTTGAGTATTTTTAGGAAGTTTTTAGATGAAATTTTTTGTCAGGCAGGGTGAGGCCCAAGCAGCATTTATTAGATCTGTCATATTTCCCAGGTGGTAGCGCTGTTCTTGGCAGACGTTTAGGATCTCCGATCACTTCTGGTTTCACAATACTGTGGAGGAGGGTAGGAGGCTGAGTTAGCTTGGCAAGTCATACGGCATAATGTGTGTGTGTTTGTAGGGTTTGTCTGGAGATGTCAACACTCCAGTGTCTGTGCTTCATACTCTGCTTGACTGTCTCTATGACATATTCCGATTTTTCCACTCCAGCATTCATTCATTCCAGCAAGTTAGTTTTTCTGTCTGTGATGTTACTGTGCCAGCAACAGTGACTGTTAGTAAACTGCAACAGTACTCAGTCCATAACTTATTACGTTCAGTCTAACAGTCCCGCGGTCAAACGGTATTGCTGCCCACATGTACATATCCTTATCAGCTTCCACTTGCAAATCTACTTACTGCAAATGAAATTTTGTGAGTGATTGTTTGAAATGTCTGTTTTATTAGTTTTTGATTGACATTTAGTGACTGATTGTTGTATCTGCTGTTATGTAATTTTTCTACTATTCGTGGGTGTATTCTAATAAACAGTTTGTCTTGTTATCTCCACCAAGTGAACGTAGTGAACGACGGAGATTATGTGTTTATCGGATTTTGTTATTTTGTGTGCGTGTCTGCGTGTGTGCCCAGTGGCACCTGTATGACATCATAATAGCAATGACGTCATTACATCTCTGGAAGACTGTTTATTGTCTGTGATGTCACTAGCAGCAACTAGTGATGATTTGATATTAGGATTTCAATTTTGATACGATATCGATACGATATTTTACAAATATCGCGATATCGATATTTTAAAATAATAAGTATGTAAATCTTGTACTAGCATGGGAACAAAACTTGAACATTGAGCAAGGCAGTATGCTCTATTTAGATAATGAAAATATGTCTCTAGGTGAAATTATATTACGACTATAGTTAAATTATGACACCTTTAACTCGCCCCATTGGTAATCTTTCTTTCTTTCTTTGTAAATCTTTCTTTGTAATCAGTCACGCAGTATAGTAAAGAATCTATAGAAAATATTGCGATATTGTCATCATGATATATCGAAAAATTTGATATGTCCTGATGATACGATGCGATACGATATATCGATATCAAAAACGATATAGTGATATTTTCGATATATCGAGTCATCACTAGCAGCAACTCTTGTAGTGAGAGTGTCAAGTGCTTTAGTTATAGAGCTATTAACATTAGGAAAGAAAGACTTCATAAACATGCGTGTAAAGCAAGTAGCGGCCTGGCTGTTTGGGGTTAAGGTGTAGCACGTACGTTTACCTGTGTCAGGTTACATCTCAGGTGCCATCCCAGGTGCAGATGACGTTTCATAGCTCTGCAGTGAGTTTTCCATGTGCAATTTTAACCTTTAGTATTTGGTCGTTGTTAGTGTGTTGTTGCAGCACTGTGTAATAATCTGGCATTTGCAGGTTTGTGTGGAAGAAGGGCGAGATTTCGTGGCTGAGTTTGAGTCTGCGTGGGACTGCTATCTGCCATTTATAAGACACTACGGCAACACGCACTTCGTCGGCTTCCAATGTGTTCCATTTTTTGACGAAGACAAAGTATCTGTTTTATTGCTTTGTTTGGCTTAATACCAGAGATGGAATAACTTGTGGTTTCGGAAAAAGTTTTCAGGTTTTAGGTTTCTTAAGGTCTTGGAGGTTTTTTTAGGTTTTAGTGTACAAAGATGATGGGACACACTTTTTTAGACTTACTGAAGAACATGCTATGCACCTTTTTGCATGTTATGTCATTATTGTTGGGTGGTGATGCGAACTTAAAAATTACAATTAAAGTGTGAAATTAAATCTGTTTTGTATTATAAATTACACAGCATATAATAAAAATGGAAAAACCTGAAATTTGGACTTTTCAAAGGTTGTTGGTCGATTGGTGCTGTTCTACATATATTAAGTGAATCGGATGAAATCTTGCAATGGCTGTGTCTGGAGCAGAACATTGGGTGAAGTCAAGTTTTGCTAAGACTTTAATCTAAGACTGAAGTCTTGACTTGACTTTGGTCGTAGACAAGTCAAGTCCAAATATGTCCGCATGACGTCGATTTGGTCAAAGTCAAGATGAAATCAGCTGTAGTACTGTTTTCAATGTTAAAAGAATACATTAAGGCTTGGCTTGACCAAGTGGTCGACCAAGTTCATTTTTTCAGCAGAGTGTTTACTTTGTCTAATAAAATAGAGTGCAGCAAGATTATAGACAATAAATTATTAGGCTTTTTGTTACTTACTACCTACTGGCTTTAATGCAGCAGACGACACACGTCAGTCATGACGTCAATGCTGGCCTGGATTGCTGCACAAAATTTCCTTTATATCCACAAAATGGCCATATACGTAGTAAACAAACTAATATTGCACACATCAGTTGATCAAATTGTGTCTGAAAAACACTTTTTGATGGTAACTTAATTAATCATGTTATTGCAGTTATTCGACAGTTGCATAAAATGTATGACCGAAAACGAAAGTCAGGTATAAATTGAAGACTAAAGTCTAAGCTTAGCTTGTGCTTAAGTTTAAATTCAAGACTTAAGTCAAGACTTTTATTTGAAATTCTAGTTTTGGGCAAAAGTCTTAGCAAAACTTGACTTCGCCCATTGTCGGCAATGCTATCAGTGAATGGACAAAGATCTGTGTGTCTGTTCACACTAAGCGCTGATATTTTGAATATTTATTGTAAGCAGTTGGATAACTGGACAGAAATCTGGACAAATGTACTTTGTGTGTGATATCTAAATTAAAAACCTTACCTTAAATGAAAGTGTGTAACATTTCACTTTTCTGATTTTCCCAGGGTAGTGCATGATCAGATGATGGGTGAGGTGGGACCTTAAATGGTCAATTGGGGGCAGACTATGTTATGTTAATGTTTGTGTCAGGGATGTTTGTACCTAAAACTATTAAAATTTGATTATCTGTCTTTAAGTTATAATCAGTAATGTCAGCAGTTTTTTTTTGTGACGCAGCGTGTATACACTCGTGTGTAGCTGAGAGAGAGTGGAGTAGATGTGTTCTGTGCTCAGCTGCTGAGTGAAATCATCGGTCATGTCCACGGAGCAATCGCTGGCTGCGTCTTGCACAAGAATCAGTTAGTTGCATTGACTTACTTGTGTCAGAGATAAACACAATAAGTTAAGTAGCATGTTGAGTATATTGCCTTTGTGTGCTTTTGATATATTACTAAATTGTGGGAAAAATTGCAGGATCGTAGATGTAGTTTTCTGTCCTTTAATTGTTGATAAAAATGCACAGCTGATCATCTGCAGCAATAGGCAGCAGTGCAGTTACGTGTAACGCGCACAAACGCTTTGCAGATGTTTTGCATTTTACTTTATGTGTAGCCAGTTAACCACACCTAAAATGTTTGTAATAAATGCTTTCAGCATCAATTTTAACTTTAACATTTCATTTAGAGAATGCAGTGTTGAACAGTTGTTGAAGCTGAGGTGTTGTTTGCTTACTTAAAAACGTAGTTGTCATTAAACTTGTGCAGTGCAGTGCTTTGGGGTCCGGAAATTGCTCGTGATGCTGCAGTTCAGTCTGTGGCACCGCAGGTTACAGCAGATCAATAAGTTGGACTATTTCTGTGATCTGAGTCACTGGACATTTAAGCAGTTGATCTGTGGTGATGGGCTGTGTTTAGGCAGACCGTGTTTGTGCCTTGAATGTGGTCTGTATGTCAGGGTGATGTTCAGTCAGTTGTCGGTGCAGCTTACATCTCGTCTGTGCATTGTCCAGCCTAAACAGAACCATGTCAGTCTTCGCATCTGTTGTAGTCTGTGTTAATGTTATTTCGTACGCATTGTGTTATGTTTCTCTGACACTTGCTGATGCAGACGATGTTTTTGTTGGAACATTAAACATTGTTTATCTAGGTTCAAGTTGCCCAGTTGTTCCACAGTTAATCCATGTTAGGTTGCATCCACAAAAATTGAATTTTTGTCAAGGTGCAGCTTTAAGCATAGATGTTAGCCTAAAAATTTTTTAACCTTAAAAACGTCTTTACCTATCTTTTAGAACGTTTATATGAATTTTGTTTTACAGTTTTTTTGTTATTAGACGATCTATATATTGGCTTGTTAAAATGGACTTGTAAGTTTATCCAAATGAGGAATGAGAAGTTATAGTAACAGTAACATGCATTTATTGTTCTTGCAGCCAAATGGCTGGATTAAATACAGAACACATCAAAACATTGCACAATGAAACATAAATGTTCATTACGATGAAAGTACGCAAATATAAAATATTACATAGGCCTACTGAAAATGTTTTTATACGGTACGGGATAAAAGAATTTAAAAATCACTTGGTGTTTGCTTTAAAGTTCGTGAAGAGTCTTGTATTTCTAAATTTTGCAGTAACGTCTCATTTTGGTGGCAGTAAATAATTAAGACAACATGTTATGTTCTGCACATGTTGAATAAAAATCCACTGAGTAAGTTCCTCACGATGACTGCAGAGTGTCTCAACACAGTGAATTGTCAATAACGTTTTATAGTCACAGTCTGAAAAAATAATGTTCATTGCTTGCTTCTGCAGTGACTCAAGAACATCAGACTGAACTCGGTCAGGCTGGAATGCCAGACTGGACTCGCATATTCAATAACTGGGTGGATGATGCGGTGAAAACATATCAGATTGCTAGAAGTTGCACCAGCACGTTTCAGTTGTCTTAGAAAATACAAACACGATGCAGTCTTTGCCAAGGCTGCATCAACGTGTTGTGTCCATTTCTGATCATTGGAGATGTAGACGCTTAGCAACTTTAATGTGGATACCCAGTCCACATCAGCATCATTTAGTAATAGTGGCACTGAGGGATTTTTGATCACACTGCCAATCAACATTTCTTTCGTCTTTTTGCCGTTAACGATCATGCCTGTTTGAGTACTCCGCGAAACGAATTCGTTGACAAAAGTCTGCATAAAACTTGTAGATTTTTTATTAATTATAGTATATGATATTATTGTTTGGCAAATGAGCAAATGTTGTTTGTCATTTTGCAGCTGTCTTGTGAGCTCGTCAAGACTGGTAAGCGTCATCAGCTTTGTGCGCTAAAATATCAGCATGCTGTGTCTCGGAAACGGCTAACTGCAACTTTCTCAACCAAATTATTACAGACTGTGATAAATTTTGGCAGATAATATGCATGGACTTTTTTACAGCAATGTGTAATTTTGCAAATCACTTTAATTTTACTTACTTTGTGGTGTCATTATATCTAAAGAGCATTAATTAATGCATGTACCTTTTTGCAGTGCGTTGCGAACATGACATTTAATTAGTTAGGGCGATGTGATTCTGATTTCAGACTAAAAGTTTCCTTTTGTTGAAAAGCTGTAATGCAACAAAGTTGGCAGATGAATTTCTAGACAGGTTTTTAAACTGATGGAGGTGTTTCTATTGTGTATAATGCTCTACTAAAGCTCACACGTGGCGCATATTTACATCATAGATATGGTAATATTACTTAAGACGGTGGTTCACAGAAGTATTCACATCAGACCTGGTGCATTGCAGATTATCTTATACAGTTTGAATATAAAGTCTGTCATTACCAGTAACATTTTCATTTTAGTCTTTTTTATATATGCTTTAAATTACCATCGTTTTATCTTGAAGGTTCAGCATTTAGTAATAACAAGAGAACGTTGCAAAAATAAACAAAACGTTGAAAGAAACGTCTATTGCAACTGTGGGTGTGGTAGATGTACGTCTGCCGGAAGGAGTTCGTCTGCTGTCGGTGTATCTGAGCTCTGATGAATATGAAGATCTCATGACCACACAGCAGCATTGCAGACTTTCTTCTTACAGTGGAAACACCGTCGTTCAATCACAACGTCTAGGAATGGACAGCCGCGACGCTGACAACACTGGTGATGTAGAGGCTGACTGTCTGACAGTTGCCAGCAGCACTGTGTTGAACTGTAGTGGTTCTGTCGCTGATGCTGCAGTCTGTAAGGAAACTGATGATGATAGTTTTGATAACCCTGTGAACGAGACCTCACTCGCCACCAGCAACACTGAAGGTCGACCGCTGATTCAGCAACAGGCTCAGCAAACTGTAGCTCTAGATGCTAATGCAGGGCCTAGCTTATCAGCCATCTCTGATGACATGCGTTCTGAAGCGTACCACCGGTCATGTAATGATCAAACCCCCAGCGAGGTCAATAATGACACTGGTGGAACTATTGCCTGGTCAACATCATTAGCAGATATCGATGCTGTTAATGCTGGCAATGCAAAGACTCGACTCGTACCGCTGGAATTGTACATTCAGGGCAACTCACAGACCGTCTTCTTGCTTTTCATGCAGCAGGGTTCCCTGTCTGAGCTTGACGTCGTCAAAGATCTGGTACATATGAATGCTTTGTTCTGTGTATCATTAGTGTCATGTAATCAGTTTTTTTCATTTGATAAAGTCTTTGTATTGTTCTTGGTGAAGTCTGTTAGATACATGCAGCTTCAGTGTCTTGAATAGGATGTATGCTTTAGTGTCACAGGCCAGTGATGTAAACAGTACTTTTTGAAGACCAAGGCTCTTTATGATGTTCTAACTGTTTCAACGTTCCATGTGATTGATTTTCTGATCGCCTATTCAATGGCTATGCTGAGTGACTTCTGGTCGTCGAATTCACAAAAATTTGCTATCGGCCATTTTTCACCCTACCATCGTTTGTTAATTGATAGCACACTTTAGCAGGCGGGAACAATATGTAAGCTCTTTAAAAAGATACTCGTTTTCTACCATTCTTAGTCAGTACATTTTAAAATCTCATTTGTAACATGGCTGCTCAATTACAATTATGGTTTATTTCGCCAGCAAGGCAGCACATAACACATATACAATACAATATAAAAACGCACAAACATGCAAACATGAAATACACGAGATAAAATATGCAATAGGCCTACACTATAATGTGCAGTAAAAAATCACAGTAAAACGGTGCATTTTTTTCTGTGTTCTGTGTACAAGCACTCACTAAGCATGAAGAGTCTTAGCCAGGGGCGTCCACTACATTATTTTTGGTCTTCGAGGAGCTTCGAGAACAAGACCGTGGTCTCAAGGACTGCATCTCTGGCATTGGCAGAAGTTTGTTGTAGGAGTTCGTATATGTTTAAAATACCCATATGTGGTTTCTGCGCTTTTTCAAAAATACTGGGCATAGACCTTATATAATTTGAACTGCACGAATTATGTTATGTGGCTGTACTACAAATGGAACATCATTATGGTTAATGAATAATGTCTGGAAATTCTAAATTGGAAATAGGATAAGTTCAGTAACCATTCTGACATCATTGCTACTCTATAAAAAGCTTTGCTTTTGGTGGGGGAGGGAAGTGGAAGTATTATATGTACTGACAGTGAATGTGAATGCTAACACTTTTATTTATTTGTTTATTTGTTGTATTACTAAACTAGTGGTCGTGACAACTTGTGTTCAGTGGTGTCAGGTTTTGCCTCATCTGGCTGAGATGGAATGTCTTCTTCTGCAGATGACTGCAACCGATTCTGAAACTGAAACCAACAGCGTTCAAGGCGTAAGAAATTTTCACATTATGCTTTATGCTTCAGCTTAATCCAAGAGTTTAAGCTTTTTTGGCCACATTTTTAAAGTTAAAGTTACTTTCACAGATTTTTGAATTGTTGTTTGATTTTTTTGCATGTAATGGATTTCTTTCAGGTTCTTGTTGATCTTTTACTTGTTCCTCATCTCACTGTTCTTTTTGTGCCATTATTATTAGCTTTTGGGGCTATATACTGCATGCAGAAATAGTGTTGTCTCTGTTTTTGTGTATTTCAAACATTTTTATGCACCGGTTTATTTTAAATATCAATTGTTTGTCTGCGTTTTGTATCTTTTTTCCACTTCTTGTTTTCTATAAGTTATGACAATTAAATAGTAAATTTGAGATGATATGTGCACGTAATTGTCTTTCAGAACCCTGCAGAAGCGGTGCCTGCAAAGCTGAAATATCTTGTTTATGACTGCGATAAACGGAAGTTATCAGGTAAAGCATTTCCATGCATTTTGAATGGTATAGGCCCAATGCTGAAGAGTTATGTTAAGCTTTCTCTGTGATTAGTAATAGCTGCTGTTTTGTCACATCTTTTTTTATAATTTGTGAATAGTTCATACTGCTGGCAGTTTGGCCAGTAGTCGGTAACGTCGTGTAAACTGGTGCCTGGGGCTAAGGAACAGTGATCAGCGACGCCGTATGGGCTTAATGGCCTGTGAAGGAGTTTTACGTTTTTACGGTTTTTTTCATTTATTGCTTTGACGCTGTTGATTCCAAATTGTCAGTTATCAATGTGGGGCGTGCCAGCAAACACTGGAACACGCCGTGTAGGCTTGGGTCGTAATGAGCTACTAGCAACTGATTTCAATGATTTGCGTACATAAAATTGTTAAATGTGAATCTGTGAGATCTTCATGGCGTGTTCTACAGTCGCACGGTTGATATATTCTGTAGGATCTAAATTATGAGCCTATGTTTTGCACAAATTGAGTTTTTTAAGGACGTGAATTTTCTGCAGTGATCGAGTAAATTAGTCAGCGGCGTCGGGGCAGGCGGAAGGCTTTCTGCTCTCTGCATTTTTGGCTGTCAGAAAATCTTCTTGTCAGAAAATCGTTGTCTAAAACTGCAAAAATTGGGGCTGAAAATTCCTGACTTTGCAGACATTTAGGGACCCATTATTTTAGGCACCCATAATC
>Ga0209671_1002919_pt1 | contig 16107 bp, 10 predicted proteins | sample WorMetHERISLAND2_2_FD_187401 | JGI IMG/M metagenome (GOLD analysis project Ga0209671, IMG submission 187401) | Marine gutless worms symbiont microbial communities from Max Planck institute for Marine Microbiology, Germany - Olavius geniculatus... | ecosystem: Host-associated > Annelida >...
GATGGAGATAGACTACGATTACCTGCGAACAGGAACTGCTATAGGCTTTCGCGCGTCTCATGAGCTTTGCTCAAATTACTTGTTAAAGGTTTATAAGTTTTTTCTACCTCTTAATGGCAACCTGTCTCAAAGCTACAGAGCGTCACCTGCCATAGGGGATCATGCAGTATTACCTGCTACCCAACACAGGTGAACGTGCCCTGTCTTAGCCCTATCCAGGCAGGTTGGTACTCAGTTTACCTACCCCAGCAGGATAGAAGGCTGAGTTAACTTTGGTGATGGTTTAGCAGTTTGCAGTCACTTATTAGGGGTGTGCGAAACCCACTGAAAATTTTGGTTTTCAGTTTTTTTTTCAACTGAACCGGAGTTAAATTTTAAAAACAAAAAAACTTGATTTTTGCGGTTTGGTTTCTAAGAATCCGAACTGCCGGTTTTTAGATGGTTTTCACACTTTGTCAGTCGAAGTAACTTTCTCTAGATCTAGTTTCAAAACACTTCAACCTACGATCAGTTGAACCATTATAGCAGTCAGCACACGAAGTAGTCTGCATAATTTCTGACGTAATACGCAGAGTAAAAGATTGCTATTGCGGACAACAGACTTAATTAAGAATTCAGTCCACTACATGCTAAACATCAGACCGTAAAAACTGAACCGAAAACGGTGTTTTTTCAGAACTGAACTGAAAACCGAACCGATGTTATATTTCGAAAACCGCACATGCCTATCACTCATGCAAGTAGTAGCCATTTGATAGCTATAGATCATAAGTCAGGCACCAGGGTGGCAGAGTAAGTTTTTTTCCAAAACATATAGCTGGATGCGATTTTGTTCAGAGCTAGTAAAGATTTAAGTGCCGCCGACTGGTAAGTTTAAGCACCATCCTGCATGTAGTATGTCTATGACAACGGTATCCTACCTCCAGTTATTTATCCCCCTCCCTCGATATTCACTTTTTCTGATGCATGTCACATAATTTTTTGTATGTGCAGTAATCAATCTACTTTGTTCGATTTTTGGTATTGTTTTTCCATCCTTATTATTTTTTTTTGTTATTAATGTTTCGTGGATTTGTCACTTCCATTTTCTTAAGTATCCTTCATATTTTTGTCCAGTATGTTGTTATTGTTTTGTTGCTATTTCTGCACATGTTAATTTAACAGTTTTCAGGTTACCTCGTTCAGCTCACATTTTCAAATTGGTTTTCTTTTACCTTAGTGCATTTCCCGGCATAACTTGACATTTATTTCGTTTCATTAGTCTTAAGCTACTTTCAGAGTTAACTGTTAGTGCGGCCTCTTAGCAAATTTGTCCACAACTTTCTTTTCTGTAGATTTCTAAATATCTGCTATGATATCTTCTTGAAGTGCTAGACATTTTATTTGTGCAGTCTGCATGCATTGATATAACTCCCTGTTGAACTATTTCGGCAGTTCTGTTTCAAATGTACATGGATTGTATGGGCATGTGGACACGTTCTGAAGTATGTAAGTAGGTATGTGAATACTTAAGCAGATTGTGATCATTGCCATACAATGTAGTAAAGGTAAAGGTATCCCATATTCAATAACGAGCGTAGGGGCCGGAGGTGTTCCCTGTGTCTAGGCAGTCAGCCCGCAGGTGGTGTAGTCATAAGCGCGGTGGTAGGCTGCCATTACTTTCCAGCAGGCCCGCAGTTACCTTCCTAGCCAGAGAGCATCACTGCCCTTTGACCGGTACCAAATTATACTGCTTGGTGACAGAGGCACATGTGTGTGAACAACTTGCCCAGAATCATTACCTGGCAAATGCTCAGTGCCCAAGTCGATCCGGGGATCTTTCAGTCACCAGTTCGTCCCGCTACTGTTATACCACCAAGCTACACTGGAGTAGTGCATAGTGTCTGTTTGGTTTGAGGTTAATTATGCAGCTTTTTGATGTTTTGAGAATTTCTTGAAGTGCTCAGCTTCTGGCCAAGGCCAAGGACGCTGCTTTTTGTTCTCAAGGTGCCTTGAACATCAGTCAACTTCTCGAGGATGTAATTGTACTGTGTGTATGTTGGTATAAGCTGGTACCCGCCTGGTCACGGAGATGTCTACGAGAGCTTTTACAACTCCGGCGTTCTACAGAAACTGTTGGACGACGGCAAAGAATATGTATTCATCTCCAACATTGACAACCTTGGCGCTACTGTTGACATGAGTATCCTTGCAGATAGATGATAATGTGACACGTATTGTCTCTGGCAAGTAAATTTAGCGAACAGTGGAGGTAATGTATTCACTCGTGCGTGTGTGTCTGCTTAATGTTGTGTCAGATGTCTGTAGACGGAACGCACATCCGCAAGCATTTTGCAGATGCGGTCGTGAACGCAATAATTTTTTATCTTTTCGGATGCGGACATGGACGCTACATGAGAAAAAGAAATTTCTTACAGCTACGTTCCTACTTTCTAGCAACAACAGTACTACAAAATTCCAGTTGCATTTGCAGTTCTTTGCACATACCATGTTGTTAAAGGCTGGCCCTGGGTTCTGGTACTGGTATATTTTAAACACTACCACTGTTGCTGACAGTGCGGATGCGGATGCAAGACAGCTTAGTTTAGCAGATGTGGATGCTACTTGCCGATGCGGAGCTGAAATTCCAGGATCTGCACGTCTCTGGTGTGTGTGTATGTGTGCATGATGTCACAGTAGTAATGACGTCGTTTCGTCAGCAGATTGTCTGTAATCTGTGACGTCACCAGCAGCATAACATTAACTCCTGCCCCTCTTGTAATTCGATTCAGGTTTTGTGTTATTTCTTTTAGCCTAAATTCCATTACGCTGACTTTCAGCAAAACTTTTCGATGAAAGTTACTGACGCAAACCACAAAACGGGGAAGCCATCTCGACATGTCAAGAGGGTTGCGACAAAGTCCGCGACAGACCCGTTTGTGTCGCTGTAATGGAGCATAGGCAACAGCGAAAGTCCGCGTCATAGTTCGCGGGAGACGCAAATCATGAAAGTCTGCAGACTTTCTCGCAATGTCGGCATAATGCAATTTGGGCTTTTGACACGCAATGAAAGTTGAACTATTGCACCTAAGCAGAAAGTGTCTGCACTGGTGTGTAGCACGAAATTAAACTCATGTCAGTTTTAATGCTATAAGTTGGCAGCGTGTTATTATTGTTAACAATTTCTTGTTGTCGGTTTGACCTTAAGTCTGCTTTTAATCAGACATTCTCAACTATCTGCTGAACCCAAATCAGAAAGGTCAGTGCGAGTTTGTGATGGAGGTGACAGATAAGACCAGAGCTGATGTCAAGGTTTGTGGTCGACTACTTCTACCCTGTGTTGAGGAAAAAAGTAACCCCCTGGACATCATACAATGTAAATGTCAAATCTGAATGAATCTAAATCACACTTTTTAACAATTTCTTGGAGAGTAAGAGTATGAAATTTTATTGAGATTCGTTTAGATTTGTCATTTCTGTTGTATGATGTATAGGGGGTTACTTTTTTTCCGAACATAGTGTACTACTACTGTTGCTGCTGCTGTTGCTGCTGCTGCGATTAATTATCTAACAACTAGTCAATAAATTGTTTATTATTTTCTGCAGAATAAAAGTCAACGAAATGTGATATTGTAAGGACTTTGCACAAGCAAGCCATCCAAGATTAATGTGTTTCACTCACCACGTCAGCCAGTACACCGTGTTTTTTGCCTATAATATTGGCAGTATTTTAATGTGCAACGTTATAACCATTGTTCAACTGGTGTTAATTTCTGCATCTCTGTTGTTTTAAAGTTTTTTTTCTTAGAATGCTGTGGTTTGTCTAGATTAGTGATGGGTACAGTAGATAATGGTTTTGCAATGGTCTAGGGTGGAACTCTGGTCCAGTATGAGGACAAATTGCGACTTCTGGAAATCGCTCAGGTTCCTAAAGAACGGGTGAGTTTGTTTGAATATTTTATTTGCTAGTGAATGACTGTCAAGTAGCTAATGTTAAGCATTTCTTAAAGAATAAGCCAATCTTCCAAGCTATAATAATATTTTTATTGCTGCTAATTCTAATTAGTTCTAATGAACAGGGAAGATTATTAGAACTACCATTATTCTTAATTACATATGCATGCATATAATGGAGTTCTTACAATTATAGTTTTTTTAGGTTCAGCTCGATTTTTGTGTTTTGTGTTTCTGTAAAGGTTAAACTGTTCTGTTATTATGTGTTTGTGTGCATTCTGCCTGGAAAGGCCATCCCCGAAATTACCTATATACTGTGTTTGGTGGAACGTTAAACCCTACTCACTCACTTTTGAGCACATCGCATTGCATTTTTATGCATCTGTTAAAATAGGCTGCAAAACAACATGCAAATAACATTAATTTAATTTATACAAACTATGACGCTTAAGTGACATCAGAACTTATGTCGTTGTTGAATTGTTCACTGCTGGAGGTGCGCAGTTAGTAAAATTAATTACGATGCATTGTTGGGATGTTCGCAAAGCATTCACCCGTAAACCAAAACCCGGACTCGTACTCATGTCTATGTGAACACAGCCTTAGGGTGTGGTTGAGAGTTAGTAAAAATACGTGTTGCAGTATACACCTTCAGAATATTGAACCTTTGGATTTTTGACACACATCAGTTTGTTTGTGGTGCGATACATTTCAGGTTGATGAGTTCAAGAGTGTTAGCAAGTTCAAGTAAGTTTTGCTGTTCTGCTTATTATTTTACTGTATATTATATTATTATATGTTTTTAATGAGTATACTTTTGTACATTTTTGTTACGTTTTTGACCGTGATTTTGAGACAGAGATAAGCTAAGTGAATACTGGGGTCATAGGTCAGTGTCGTTGTCAAGGTCACATCCTGACTGTTCACCAACCAGTGCGTGCCACGCATTTCAACGTGGAATTGTTTTGCAATTTCTCTTCTGTGCATCGCTGGATTTGGTCAAACTTCGCTCATCAAGTCTCCAATAGATAGCATTATGAGACTGATGACTGTGTGGAGAATAACGGGGAAGATTATTAGAACTGCCATTACTCTTGAATATGCACAATTATAATGGCGAGTTCTTACAGTTTTAGGTTCAGGTCGTTTCTGTGTTTTTGTGTTTCATGTTAGGGTTTGCTATGAAGGTTGGACTTCTGTTCCATTACTGTCACATATTATGTGTATGTGCATTTTGCCTGGAAAAGCTGTCCCGAAAATGATCTTTGCTGTGTCGGGTGAGACGTTAAACATTACTCTCACTCACTCAAACTTTGCTCAGTACTACTACTAGGCTTACTGGTGATCGTGTTGCGATGTTAACAGGATATTCAACACGAATAACTTGTGGGTGAGCATGCCTGCTATGAGAGCCGTCGTTGAGAAACATTTTCTACACATGGAGATCATCGTCAATCCAAAGGTACGTACGCTGTTTTCGACTGCTATCGCCCTGCTGCTATGATTCGTGCTTCTTTCTGTGGCCAACTTTCTCAGAAAGATATCTTAGGGAAACTTGGAACAGAGGCTGCATATTGATTATGTAAATGCAGTCTGAAATGTGGCATTTTTTAACGAATGGTCTTAAGATTTTTAAAAGAACTTTTGAAAGTGTGGGTTTTTTATGTCATGTACCAGTGTTTATGCAGATTTCAGGTAAAAACTAGAAATTTGGGGCAAAGCCCAACGTGAGTCCGCCCGGCACTGTGAATTCAATTGGGGGAAAATTCATCGGGGTGAGTTTCCCTCGGGGGCAGTCACGTTGCTCCAACTCAAATGCATTAGCATATGCAGAACGCGCAGTGTCGACTTATGGCAGGTCAAAATGCGCATCCATAACTTTTTTGTTAGTAAACCAAAGTGCACCAGATTTTCCTTCTTCAACTCCGGAGTGATTGTGCTTGATAACGTCGTTTACAGCTTGTCGATATCTCTGTCCGTTCCAGAGATGTTCACGGTCAACGTCTAAAGTTTTCCTACATCGCACCAAATTTCGGACATTTTTTGCCCTCTAAAATTTTAAGGTGGTTGTGCCCCCCCCCAAATTTGTACCGGCATTATCACCCCAACCTAGAGGCATGTTACGTGGAAAAGTCTTGTGGGGCCACTCTTACTACCCCATAAATTATAAGCGTGCACTTGCTGAAATTTAAGCCAATTTAGGACCCCTTTGAAAAAAATTGTAAGGGGGACACCTGTCCCCAGTGGAGGGTGCACTAGTAAAAGGCTTGGTCATTTTTTGGCGCATGTAGAAATTTGGAGGATTCAGCACCTCGTAGAAGCCGAAATATGGTCTCCCGAAAAAGTCAATTTCGGTGGGTCACATCGAGATCTCCGTAATTAGTGGACCAAAGTTCACCGGACTTTTCCTCGAATGCAAGAGGGAATGCAGTAAATCGTGTCTTGTCTGATTTATCTTTATCCATTGCGGAAATATTCGCCGTCGAAGTTTGAAGTCATCTGAAATTAGGTCAAATTTTGCATGTTTTTGGCCACTAAAATTTTTTTGGAAAGGGCCCCTGAAATTTCGCAACGATCGGCTGACAGAGCTCGGAGGTCTCGCAACGGGAAAGGAGAGCACATAAAAATGCCAGCAAAATATAAGTCTGCTCTGAAAGCTATCGCTTTTGGGCGGACTAATGAATACTTCGAAAATGGAAAGAATACTGTCTCAAATTAGGTTGTTAGTTTGCCTTTGTGGCAGTGCATTGATTTTAGTCAATAAAGTTGCTCTGCGCTGGGCCTGTTTAGTACTTTCTGTGGACAGGTAAAGTATCTCAGTATGTAGCCAGTGTCCAGGTCAACTCAGCCATCTATTCTTCGTGGAACTGTAAAATATAGGTTTTAGCATGGTCAGCAGTGTATAATGCAGGTTTAACGAAGCACAATACACAGTAGACTGTGCTGAAATGTACTTAGTTTATGACCATGATCGACAGCGTGTTCTGCCTGGATGCATATGTGATATACAAATGTAAGACACTATCAGTCATCGCATTTGAGTAGAGGGCGATTATGAGCGCTTATACATTTTGGACACCATGATGAAAGATAGGATTACGAAGTGAGTCTTAAAACAAGTATCAGATATGGATGTGGTGGGTGTTACTAAATGTCAAGTGGTGAACGCGTTTGGAAATACACGGAGAGGTTAAAGTGTAGGCCAAGAACCAACATTTTGGTGGCAAGAGTTCGTTTAAAGGCGAGTAAAACTTGGACGGAGCTTGGAACGTCAGTGTTGTGTATTTGCTGACAGACGCTGGACAACGGTCTGAACATAATTCAGCTGGAGACGGCCGTTGGCGCAGGGATCACAAGCTTCGAGGGCGCTGTCGGTACGTTAATTTTTTATGATTTGTCCCAGGGATGTGGGTGTGACCCTGGCTGATAGGTAGGGGTACAGTTTTCCGTGGCAAATTTTGTCTGAATTCTGTGTGCTGGTTTGCCAAATTCTGCAGCACATGACAGCAAATTTTTACCTCCGCCAAGGAGGTTATGTTTTTGCCAGTTTTTGTCTGTTTGTCTGTCTGTCTGTCTGTTAGCAAGATAACTCAAAAAGTTATGGACGGATCTCTCTGAAATTTTGAGGGTGTGTCAGGCATGGCATAAGCTACAGGTGATTCAATTTTGGGGGTGATCCGGCAGGAATCCTGGATTCTGGATCACTTTGAAATTTTCGTTACCATTGCGTTAAAGGGGGCATAAGGGAACCGCTAGCAAAGTGAAGATGGTGACACCACCTGGCGAATAGCTTTGCCTTGGCAAAGCTACCTGCGCTCTCCAAGTGCTTTCTCTTGTTCTAATTTTGAGACATCTTATAAATTAAGTAAATTGAGGCCTTTAAATTATTTGAACTTTTGTCACTCTGTGTATCGAATGTCTAACACTTCATGGATTACGTCATACTAGTTTTTGTACAGTTAATTACGCCATTCTTCTTGATTACTACTGGCGATAGATTTTTTACCCGAGGGTGACAAGGAATTGAGATGCAGTTATTTAGTCTGTTTTTATCCACTTTTGTTGCCGGCCTTTTGAAATGTTTGTTGTTTTCTGGAGAAATGGATTTCCGGTGTCATCTTGAGATGTAATGTTTATTGTCATATCTGATTTATGATGCTTTCTCATCATATAACTGAAGATTAAATTTTTTACTTAGTTTCGAAATTTTCTTGCAGTTAAACATGTGAATAACTGACAATTTCTGCAGTTTTTTAATTAAAATCTGTGGCAGGTGTGAACGTACCAAGGAGAAGGTTTCTGCCGGTCAAGACGACGTCGGACTTGCTGATTATCATGAGCAATCTCTATAGTCTGCGTGCTGGATCGCTGGAAATGAATCCTAAAAGATCTTTTCCATCGGTGCCACTTGTCAAGCTGGGAACCTCTTTCAGCAGGGTTTGTTGTTGCAAAAACCTTGCGTTTTTTACGCGCTACAGCATGTAATGCTTTGCACATCTTAGCCATCGTCGAGGCGTCCGTCTGTTCGTCTGTCTGTCCATCACACCATTGATCTGTATCAAAACGGTGCAAGTTAGGATCTGTCAACATTCATGACCTTGAACGACCTTGAACCCCCAAAAGAGGGGTTTGGGTGAATTTTTTCTCAATTTTTGGCTGCAGCACACATTTTAAGTCTGAATTGCTACGAAATGGCTGAAGATAGACGAAGACAACCTGCATATGGATTTTTCAGCATTAAACGTTAATTTTAGCAGTCCAAATCCTGACCCTGTAGGTTCAAGGAAGCTTGTGCATGCGAGCATCAAAAAGGGGCACCCCTCTAAAAAGTGGCTATTTTACTGATATTGGCATGTCTAGCGTGAAAACAGTTGAAGAGACAGGCATAGATACGCTGCTTATCATGAGAAGCACTAATGATGAGCTTTTTAGCGTTATTGACATCGATGACCTTGAACCCCCAAAATAGGGAGTATTAGTTTTTTTCAATTTTCGGCTTCGGTGCAGACTTCACAGGTGAATTGTGACGAAATAGCTGGAGATAGACAAGACAATCTGCGAACAGGAACAGCTAAGGCTGTCGCACGTTTCATGAACTTTGCTCAAATTACTTGTTTCATCCTAGTCATTTTGGGCTTTTCTAGGTTTTGGGTCTTTGGAGTTTTTTGGTAAAAAGACCCAACTTGATGGTTTTTCGGATTTCTACGGGTTTTTATTTGGTTGATTCGTGTGGGTTTCTATTTGATCGCCACAGCAGAAAATATACCAGTATTTGCCAAATTTTAGGTTTAAATGTTTCAAAAAGCTAGCCATAATAAAATATTTCATTATTAGTGGAATGAGAAAGAAAAATGGATTGTTATGTTTGGGATAGGGTTTTGGGGGATTTTTTTTCCAAAAAACTACCACATTTTGGGGGTATCTGCCTGGGTATCTTAACCCTGATGGTGTTTATCTACTGATACAACAAAAAAATTTTGTCCAGTATATCGTGGCTCAAAACTTTTTGCATACCCCTTGTGTTTACAAAAATTGTGATTGACTCAAACACCCATATTTGCAGCCAGCACAAATTTAGGTTATTATAAACTCAGTTCAGTTCACTGATGCAGGAGTTCGTGGCTTTAGTTTTCGTTCTGGTCACTATCAAGTGGTTACTTACTTCTTGGATGGGTTACTGCTAAACCATCTCAGTATATAACCAACATCAAGGTCAACTCAGCCTTCCATCCCTGTGGAGTAGGTAAATCAGCCCTTTCTGGATGGAGTTAAGGTGGGGTGCATTCACCTGTGTCAGGTGTCAGGCAACACTCTGCGATCCAATATGGCAGGTGACGCTCTGTAGTTCTGCGATCTGTGGACACGACTTTTAACCCTTTAATTGTATTTGTGCCGCTAGGTGCATGAGTTTCTGGCACGTTTCGCCAGCATCCCTGACATGTTGGAGCTTGACCATCTCACGGTCAGCGGAGACGTCACCTTCGGACGCGGAGTTACGCTCAAGGTATATTATAGACCCCCCCTCGTCAAACATAATAGACCTTCTTTGCATACATTACCCCATCAGCATAGTAATAGCAGTTTTAGGCTGTGTTCGCATAGACATGAGTACGGGTCCGGGTGCCTGTCGTGCATTTCAATGGCGGTACAGCAGCCGTTCACATACATAAGAGTACGGGTTACCTGTAAATTTCACTCGTACAAGTTGTTTTTGCATAGGTCATGTTTTTATCCAACCTGTGCAAAGTAAACTACTCGTAAACAGCAATAATATAAAGTACAAAAGCTGTGGCACATATTTGACATCAAAACCGACGTCATTGTAAAACTGTTCATCGTTAGAGGTGTGCGGTTTGTAAAAATAGTAACTTTGTAGTGAAACAGTGTTGTTTTATTTACAAAGCATTTCCTCGATTCGATGTCATTCAATATGGCTGATAGGCGTTGAGTTATGTTTCTGTACAAGTGATCGTCAACACTCCACTTGTACGAGTGAAGCTTCTACAAGCCACGCAATTGATAATGCCACAACAGATAATGCCCGACTCGTACTTGTGTTTATGTGAATGCAGTCTTAGTAGCAATGGTAATAGCAGCAGTAGTAGTAGTAGTAGTAGTAGTAGTAGTAACACCATATAGTCGGATCATTTCATTTTGTGTCTCTGAAAATGTCGTTTTCAGGAGTCCAGTTACACTGAAGGTAATAACATAATAGACCAGTAGACCTCTTCTAAACTTAATACTTTTGCCATAGTAGTAGTGCTGTAGTGCTAGTTACTCTACGGTGGACTGGGTTAGTACTTGGATGGGTGACTGCCTGCGGGCAGGTAAACCATCTTGGTATGTTGCCAGCTGCCTAGGTCAACTCAGCCTTCCATCCCTCCAGGGTAGGTAAATCGAGTACCGGCCTGTCTGGCTAGGGTTAAAGTGGGGCACATTCATTCATGTCGGGTGGCAGGTAACACTGCATGATAATTCGAAGGTCCGATAGTCCGAAGGTTTTAGGATTCTTTCCTATACGCTTCTACAGGCGCTGACTGAATCTCCACATTTCATCTCAACTAAGAGTAAAGTTATGGATAGAGTTAAGATTAGGGTTAGAGTTAGAGTTAGGGTGAGGGTTAAAGTTAAACAAAAATGCATGTTGCTGTATACACCTTGTGGACTATAGCCACATAACCAGTAGACCCCATCGTCTGATACCCCATCTGTCTGATACGCCATTGGAGTAATGCAATGGGTTTCCCGTGAGCCTTCAACTTTTGCTGTGATGTTATGTCAGTTATAATTGAAGATTAGTTATTACTAATATTGTCGTTGTTATTGTGAAATGTGCAGGGCACGGTGATAATAATCGCTAACCATGGTGAGCGCATTGACATCCCTCCCGGTGCAATACTTGAGAACAAGATTGTCTCAGGCAATCTGCGCATATTGGACCATTAACGTCAACACTGAATAACTTTGCTACGCACATCATCATTGGCTCGGTGATAGTCTAGATGTCTAGATGTCAGTACACCGTGGGTCAGAAAACAGACGTTGCACGACCAAAGTTTTGTCCACATTTTCACCAGATTTTGGCCTAATTTTCAAAATCATTTTGCCATTGGACTTGGCAGAAAATACACAACAAAATGATAGTTTTAAAATGTTCAAAGTCAGTTGATATCTGCAGAAGTTCTCTTGGGAGGTTTTTCATGACTTTCGCAATTCTTCTGCTTGTAGACTCTGAAATCAAGAGAAAATGTGAAGTGGGTGAATTTTGACAATTACTGGCTGTCTCCCAAAGATGTGGACAAAAGTTTGACAGCTTATTCCTGTGCACATTTTTGCCAAATATTGACCGATTTTTGGAACTTTTTCGACATTGAAGTCGGCAGAAAATTTTGAGTGAAACGATTGGAAAAAATTTAGAAAGATATGGAAGAAAGCATGGCTCCCAACTTTTGTACATAAAAACTACTTATTTTTATCAGATGTAGACCAGCTTTTAATGTGGACAGAAAAAACATTACAAAAAAAATTCAAAAATTTTTAGAATTGGATACAGACTCCTTTTTTGCAGTCACATATTTGAAATAAATGATTAGTGTTGAAACAGTTTTATAATCGCTCGATATCTAGCCAACGTTTTGGCAAAAGTTCGGAACCAAACTCTTGTAGATATCTCTGCGGGATATCGACCAACTTTTGGAATTTTTTTCCTGTTAATACGGCAGAAAAATAACAACAGAAAGTTTGCGGAATTTTTCAAAATCTGGCAATACCTGGTGAAGATATGAACATTGGTGTGTTGCCCTGTCTTTAACAACTTGCGGTGTCGGGGCAATTCATGATATTCATTTGCTCGGGTGTGGATCAAAATGCTTTAACTTTTGCTGCTGACTTTTGGCTTTTGGGTAGTTCTCGTGTAAATCTCTTAGTGACGTTGCGTGCCTTCATTTTGCATTTTTGGCAAAGTAGTATTAATTATTATATATTTCCTGCCCGGTTAAGCTATAAGGAGGGTGTACATACTGTGAGAAGCCTGCCACGCCAGGTTGAAACCTGAAAACAATATATTTTGTAAGGAGCGATATAACTTTAGATTTACAACACGAAATACACTTCTAATACTTTCTATTGTCGGTATATTAACATTGGCATGTGAATACCATATTATCAACGGCCTTGAACCAATTTCTACTTGCAACAGCACCTAACTTAGGGTTTTGCAGAACTCAGTTGAAAGGAAATGAGATGAAAGCTGCAGCACATGGCTTTCATTCCAGTCCAGTTCATTACGGTTCTGTCACACTGTACACACCTTTAGACACATTGCACGCATTGCTATAACAATGTTGGGTCCCTATCAAAACCTGGACCGACCAACAAAGCCTGGAACATCAAAACTAGCCCACTACATGAACTCTTTTTGTAACTCTATCCCTGTCACTAATCCCTAACCCTAACTTTAACCCTTACCTATCCCTATTGCTAATGTTATTTTTAAGCCAAATCCCTAACCCTTTACCCGAACCCCAATCGTTAACCCTCTCCCTAACCATAATTCCTAAGCATAACCCTATCCTTAATTTTATTTCTTAAATGGAAGCCTATATTGCTGTTTCCAGGTTTCGTGAGCCCAGATTTTGTCTGTCTAGGTTTTGCCAGGTCACCAATAATGTTACGTTGGCTTTTGTTTTGCTTGCACTTGCACAGCTATCTGTGGTGTCTGGTCTCCGTCACATGTGCACACTTTTCTACGTCTTATGTACAAAACGTTGGACTATGCAGGAAGGATGAGAAAAACTCGACTCGGTTGTTAGGCCCAGAAAAAATCTCATGCTTTCTGTTGCTGTTCGTCGCTTAAAAACATGCCTCACTGAAATTTCTGTTGGACAGTTAGAAATATTTTTGCAGTTTTCTTGCTTGTTTTCAAAGTTTTATGGAAGTCTGACTGTCTCTTATGCTGCAGTTTTTTAGTTTAATTCTCATGGTTAATATTTGAGGGTGTCGGCTTGTTTTTACGAGTTTTTGCGATATGTCGTGATATAAAAAATATTTTCTATATCTTTAAAAAATTTCTCTCCCATCCGTTTTTTGCTGGCTGCAACCGGAAGTACAGGATTTTTTAGGCCTTGCGTAGTAGATTTGTTACTGACTGTTCCATGTTAAGCAGGGGCATCTTTGGGCACATGAGATCTGAAGAAAAAAAGTAAAATGACTTAAAAGGGGAGATGATGAATGCGCCCCCATGGTGGAGTGGATAAGGGCAAGCAAGCCCATCTACCATTATGAGCTTAGGTATGTTACTGCCAGGAAATTTTTTGGAAAATGTAGGTGGATTGGTGCATTTTGTGGGGTTAATTGACTTCACCAGCGACATGTGATGCATATAAATTGGTACTTACTTACTTACTTACTTCCCCCTTCCCATACGCCAGTGGGGCAGCTACAGTGCTCCCCAGACCCTCTAGCTGGATTCAGGAAAAAGACACAAGAAAAATGGTGAATGGGGAAAAGATGAAAAGGAAAAGTGAGGGAGACTGAGGGAAGAAACTTTCTTTAAGGGAGTATAAACGCCTCTGCTATTAACACAAACATGCGAGTTAGATTGTGTTGTTTTTTTCGAAAATTAATTTGTTTTTGTTACTTAAAATGTTGTCGACTCAGCTATGGGATAAAATCACTAGCATGTGTAAGATTTGGCTGTACTTGTTTTGTTTTTTTTAATTTTTGTATTAATTAATAATGCATTTGTTTGCATTCTGTTGAGTGTTTAGTTAAGCCTATATTGTGTTGTAGTGGGCCAGCAGCATGCATGCGTAATGTTTATGTGCGAGAAGGTTGTTTATAATCTCAGTGTGTGCATCTAATAATAAGCTGCAAAAATTTGACGGTTTAAACTTTGTTATTATTTCATGATCCTTTGCATTTTACTATTTCATGATCCACTTCATTTTACTTTCTCAGACCCTGGTAAGTCATGAAATTAAAAGTGTTGACATTTCAAGACCTGGAATGTCATGTCAAAAGGCACAGCTCCTGCAAAAAACCCTGAAAAGGTCAAGAAATTCTAAAGCAGTGGTCCTGTGATTTTTGCTTTCTAGTTCAAATAGCGCTCTCTAGAGAATAAATTCATTGTAATACATTGTGTGCTGAATTGTGCAGTAAAAACCAACATTTCCAGGGCTTTTTCATGACCAATTAATCGTTTGTGGCTGGAGTTCTACCTTAAACTCGACCGGGGAAGGTTACAATGTTCCCCAAATCCCATAGCTGGTGGAAAGGGGTCGCTGCCTACTCCCTAAGAACCCCACCATCACTGTGTATCCTAAAAGTCCTTGAAAACATTGGAATTTGGTCTTAGCATTGCAGTCCTGGAAGTCAAGTGTTATAATGTCTGACGAACCCTACTCACCACATTGTCTTCTGCCAGTGTTCCATAATCTCACTCCTGTTGAGCGGCGTGACGATTGAAACGCGTCTCGCGTCTGTTTATTGCACGCATGTTGGTGGAAAACATGACGAAATTAATACTCCGTTTACACGATTGAGCAAACATCAAGCAGGCCCTGGCTCAAATATAGGCCTAGGCTTAGCCTACGGCTGATCACGTGTTATATAGGCCTTCCAATTACAACCCTCCCGTCCTCTAATTAGCATGCTAATTACCATAGCTCATCGAGCTAGCTGGATGAATCCTAGCAAAAATATTTGCTCTATGTTTGCTCGATGGTGTAAATGGGGTACAATCGCCAGTTCACCCGTACGACACCGACAACTCAATCGCTCAGCCGAACTAGCAAACAACGCGTGGTCTGGTCATTGCATTGTCACCCAGAGTCAAGACCATATGTCTGTGGTCACAACAGTCAAGTGGAGTTGCGTCGTAGGTGCAAATTGGCCATAACTTGAGTATTTTCAGTTGTTATGCGGCAAACCTAATTAGCTGCATTCCAGGTCTTTCTCGTACGTACGTCTGTCTGTCTGTCGCGTACGGGCTCAGGTACCTTGAAAACAAAAAAAGGGTAGAAAAACTAAAATTTGTGTAAACGTTACTCAGCTAGGTCTCGTAATTTTTTTGGGCCAGGACCGGTAATTTGCCCTTAATGGCAATTGCATGATGTAGATGGAGTAATGCACTTTCCACACTAGCACACGGTAGACATGGTGACTGTTAGGACAATGCGTAAACAGAATAGCCAGAAACATATCGCCACTGACTACACCGTGTCTCGGAAAAAACGGCCAAAATTGTTTTTGTCATAACTTTGTCAAATTTTTACTAACTAATAATTGTTGGCATGTTGATGGCTAAGATGATGAAATTATGTAAGGTGCACTCATTTTTCACCTCACCTAATTTATGTCAATGCACTACCATGTGAAACGCAGATGCTCCAAATTGTTGCATAATGCTGAGTTTTTGTCTAAGTAGGCCTAAACGCTGTAACGAGTTAATTAGGCACAAAATACACTAAAATATGAATTATTTAACAGAATTATAACTTTGTATTACAACTCGCTTGCAAATTAAAATTGATGCCAAAGCGTGCTCTGCATCATCATCATCGACAACCGTGGGCTCAATGCCCGTTGGTGTCTGACGCCATTTTTACTATCGCTGCCCACCGCTGCCTATCTAGGGCAGCGTGGCTTAACTCCTGCAGGGTTGTCCCACACCAC
>Ga0209671_1002920_pt1 | contig 16106 bp, 11 predicted proteins | sample WorMetHERISLAND2_2_FD_187401 | JGI IMG/M metagenome (GOLD analysis project Ga0209671, IMG submission 187401) | Marine gutless worms symbiont microbial communities from Max Planck institute for Marine Microbiology, Germany - Olavius geniculatus... | ecosystem: Host-associated > Annelida >...
CTATTAATCACTATTAGGAAATCGTAGACTGGCTTTCGATTGGCGCCGAATTCAATGACCTTTAATGACCTTGAACGCCAAAATAGGGGGTTTTATGGATTTTTTGATGATTTCGGGCAGCGACACAGGCCTGTATCATTCACAAGGAGGCGCCACGGCACTATAGGCCTATTATATGCACTTCAGTGTTTTATTTTATCCCAAATTCCCGCGTTGTACGATTTCGTTTTATTCTAAGCGCAATAATTTATTATTTAGTACATTTCTGATGCACAGTATTTGGTGAAACGGCATGCATAGGCCTATCTTACAGCGTAATTTGTGATATTTTGTTCGATGGTGCTGCCACCTCGCCCAGTTTAGTGCCGGGCATTGTAAAACACTTTTATTACAGTCATGCCCAAGTGCACATAACGCTGAGCGATTGCATTGATTTAGTTGTTATATTTTTACGCGCGAAAGCAGCTACTGCTTTCATCGCGTCTTAGCCATCACAATTCTGTCCGTCTGTCTCTCTGTCTGTCTCTCCGTTTGTCCGTCCGACCGTCACACGGGTGGAAGGAGATAGTGCCTAGGTTAGACCTTGGCGCCACGCTACTATCGTTTGTGATCCAGATAGAGAATTTGGTATTTGTATATTAACTTAGCGTGAACACTCCAATTTTCAGCTATAACTACTGAATTGGGAATGCTATAGGCTTTCGCGCGTCTCGTGAGCATTAGCTCAAATTTCTTGTTACTATTTTAACCTATGTCATACGTGCCGCTGTTGCAGGCGAGCTTCAGACATTCAGACATGATTGCGTTTGTTAGTAGGACGATGATGATGACGAGATGTTTCTTTTGTAAATGTTTGTGTAGCCTTTTTAAAATAAATTTTTTTTATGCTCATGTTGTTAGACGTTGCGCTTGTTTTATTAAACGAATATATAATGATGATAATGATGACTGTTGAACATGGCCCGATCAAGTGCGTGGCCTACAGTGAAAAAAAAACAAAGCTTTGTTGCGTTTTCCTTGCATTCTGCACTGTTTGCTTTTCTGTGTCTGGTCTCTGGTCTCGTTCAGGCCTAGGCCTATGTGCAAACTATATACTGTATGGGTCCACTCTGCACTTCACGCCCTTTATGGCAGATAGAAAAAAAACACTGACCAAAAATGAGCAAAGATAACAAATAAATGAATCAATAAATGAATGAATGAGTGAATAAATATAAAAATGAATAAACAAATCAACTTTAAGGCGGCCTGCCTAGCTGACACATTCCCAATTTCCGAGCCCGCACTGTGACCGTTTCAGAAGTAGGCTAATTTCCGTAGTTTAATAATTTCAACCCTGGAGAACTGAATACAACTGAATACAATGTAACTTGGACGTTTAAAATGAATTTCAAACGTTTGAATTACATCATGACAACACGTGTAGGCCTAACCGCTGACAAAATGAGCATCGTTGTTGGCATCTGTTGACAGTGTAATTATACAGGCGATTTTTACTTACACAGTCATTTTCTCATAGTTCGTAGGTCTACCTGTGCGTCCGGGCGATCCGGTGAAGTGGCAGCACGACTGCCGGGAGATTGGACGCGTTGAGAACGTGGCAAAACTTCGGAATAGAGGTAAGAAGAGTTAACAACAGCAGCTGCAGACGGCCCCGCATTCACGTTGCTTGATGGTTCCACCTCTGAATGAATAACATACGTTTAATGTATATAGTATACACGCATTTTATTCGCAATTGAATGTATGTACGAAAGAAAGCTAGGCCTACAAAAAAGCTACAAATCACATAACATTTCCATCAGAAAAAAATTGGATATAAATTTAATAATCATAGTAACACTATAATTTATGTTGTCAAGCAAGTCATTTTATATACAAGGTTCAAAATTGTACTGCTGGGCAGACGACAAATTTGCTACAATTAAAGTGCAATTATCGAAACGATTATATCAGTGAGTAATTAGGCCTATTCCACCAGGACAGATAGATTTGCACTCTGCGGTCTGCCAGCTATTAACACAAATTAACATCGCTACAGCTATGGTCCGTAGACAGGCCTATAACAAACTGTTTTGAGCCACGCGGAATTGAATGTATTAATTTGCTCTGAATTGAACGATTTATTAACTTACCAGGCATTTTACATGAGTATGCAATTACTGTATGCAAGAGAATCCGTTTGCTGTGTCTATCTGCAGACTACTAAAATGCATGGGTTATCGCTTCCTCGATCGCAGCACGACCTGAAACTAACGGTTTAATGAGTGTTGAGTGCTTGGTGATACAAAAAGGCCGAAAAAGTTTTTTTGTGTTCGCATGGTAAATAATGACACTAACAACAGCAACACTAATAATAATAATAATAACAAAAATATTTAAATATGAACAACAACAACAACAACAAGAAAGCGCAGCTGTCGCTAAGGAAGACGCACTACATACAACCTATAAAGTGCCTGTTGCAGTACTGACCTTCAGTGTCATCCAAGGTCGATGATTTTCATCTCATCTAAAAGCTGGGCGTATGCGATTTCCTATCAGTGATCAACAGCAACCTTAACCCTATCTCGCACTATTTAGCCACAATACATCCGTTACAGTCAGACGACAGACAGATGACAATCGTAGCATAAACGCCTACAGCATAGCTGTAGCGCGTTAAAAACGACGACGTCCACACGTAATTATATACGGTTTTAATAATTTACATACTTCTAATAGTTGTTTGTAACAAGTAGCGCGCGTAATAGGTACAGTTAGCACTACTTGTTTATCACGGTTGTGGTTTTTGCTTTTATTCAAAACATGTAACAATGTAAAGCAATTTCGATCCGACTGTTAGCTAGTGGCGAAAAAGAGAGATATAAAATTAATCACACCTTCGTATAGGAACTGTAGCTGACGCTGACCGTCTGTATGTACATGACGAACAGCTTGCATTGTCAGTATATCCGGCTGCGGTCGTGACAGTCCATTGCCATTTGCCAGCGTCTGCTATTACAACAATTACATAGCTTATTGGTCACAATAAATTGAACATCCAATGCTCTCCGCTTGGCCTAAACGTTCGCTAATTATTATAACAGCTTGTACTGGCAACCTGCAGTCTGCATGACGCAGATCACGTTAAGTGTACAATTCAGAAAAAGTCGTAATAACAGATATCAACTAGAAAGCCAGTGCCAGAAGTAGAGCAGCTGTGCCTATGATCCGGATCCAAAACCGAATTGCCACCAAAATCTGAGTTCTTGGTCTTTGTACCATTCACCACTCTGTTGTAAAATTTCATTAAAATCCGCTCATAACTTACTGAGTGAGACACACTGCAAAAATGTAACCATACGCCGTTTCCTGGTGTTTTAGAATCCGAGATTGTGTGATCCGGAATACGCAAAAAAACTCGATCCGCACCGCAATCAAAATATAGTCAGTTTCTCAGTCTTTGGCCACGCTCAATCTAGCCATAAATTTTCCTCAAAATCCGTTGATACAGTTTTCAGTTATCCAATCAACAAATAGACAGCCAGACAAACGAGCGTCATCTGCCTGCCATATGGCGTTACACAAGTGTCACACTGCAGTGTTACTTGCCCGTTCTCCCGACACAGGTTTTATAAAAAAAATCGCCAAATTACAGCATTTATGCAGTTATAGATAAAAAATATGATAGTTTGCTTTTTTGATTCACGATAAATGTTCAGTTGTATTTATCATCCGCTCTTCCAAAACAAAAATGTCACTAAAAGTGAATTTTTTATCCTATCTAAAACGCAACAACCAGCAAAATATCGTTTTTACGCGCGAAAGCAGCTACTGCTTTCAGCGCGTCTTAGCCATCGCAATTCTGTCTGTCCGTCTGTGCGTCCGTCCTTCCGTCACACGGGTGAATCAGTCAAAAACGTTGCAAGCTAGAATTACCAAATCTTCACCGTCGCTGCCTGGAAGACTCTAGTTTTAGGAACAGTAAAGCTTTTCCATAAATTCAAAGAGGGTCACCCCGAACGAGGGCGCTAAAGAAGATGTCCGTAATCGCGCCAAATTTTGCATGTTCTTGGCTCCAGTTTTTTTCGGGAAAAGGGACTTTATATTTTTGGACCTGCATTATAAAGTCTAAACAAACTACAATCATGTGGCAAAATTTCACGACAATCGGCCGACGGAGCTCGAATATCTTGCTTTGAACATAAAACATCTGCGGTGAAATATAAGCCTACCGGGTTCCGGGCGGACTAATAAAGCGTACGACAAAACGAACATAGGCCGTGATACAGAGTACAAAAATATGTCGCATCTGATCTGTGTATTTCATTATTTCAAAATTTCCAGAGGCGTAAAAAATTACGGCCCAGGCGGTTGGGGCCCCTGAATCCCTAGGGGCTTTTGTGCACTGCATAACCTGCACAATCTATTGCTACGCCACTGGTATTTTTACAAATGTCAGTTGCATTCTGTTTGCGATGTCTGACGAGGTTCGCTAAAATAATTATAACTCATTCGCTAGAGGGCAGCACGAAGCGGAATAGCCTACGAGACGATACACAGAGAAAATTAGCACGCACTCAAAAGGCCATGACTATGACTTGCATCTGTCGTATAATAGTTGCTGTGTGTCGTATAGTAGAATTTGACGACTTTGTTTCAGCAAGACAGTTCTTATTTCATTTCAGAAGGTCGTGTGTGCAAATTCCGTAAAAATGAGCTAATTAGGCCTGAATGATTTTTAAAATCGATCAATATTTGGCGAAGATATGAACAACAGTTTGGTGTTCTATTTTTATGTCACAGGGTGCACAATGTATAAGCTATACGCGTACATAGGCTTCGTTAAGAGAGAGGCCTATTGGAAACTCCCAGACCGAGCTGATAGCTCCATCTCCTCCATCTCCATTTATTTCGTTCAAAGTTGAGACGGACAACAGAACAGAAAACTGACAATGCCAAATCAAAATAAACAGGACGGCAAGGCACTGAACATATGCAATTACAGCGGCCACCACGTCTATCAATTTTGAATCATCATTATTAGGTCTAACATAGACCTAAGCCTAGCGTATCTATTGTGTCAACAGTTCTATAAATAATAATCTGCATGATTACAAATCTCACGTTACTGTGTCACGGCATGCTTTGAAGACGTTTCAAGTTGCTTGTGTCGTTTCTTTTACTGCCTATACACTGTGTCTCAATAAAAAGGCGCCACTTCTATTTTTTGAATAACTCCCTAAAACATTGGCTGTTGTTAATAATTTTTGACATACAACTTCAAGAAAAAACTTGACATAAACGATGATAGTTCAGTTCACCTCACCTTAATGTGTTGCTACACTACCTTGTAAAATGCAGAGTCGTAGTTTGGCCGTTTACAGCAGTTAATTCATACTGTATAGCGCATGCGTCGGCTCAAAAATTATTAATTAAATCCGTAACAACTAATATTCTTCAGAAAGTCTTACGTGTCACATCTTATCATTTTTATTACTGCCTGTGCTCAGAATGGCTTTCTCCAGCACGAACGCAATCGGTGGTTGTTGACGCGACTCGTCAACAGCACGTTCAATAACGCGCGACCCAAAGCGGCTCATTCGCTATTGATGCGTTGTTTCAGTTGGTCGACGTACAATCTTAAAACGAATAAGATTAGTGTTAAATATGTAACAAATTTTCAATGATTTTATAATCTCAATGATTTTATAATCTCAGTGATTTTCTGAGCTGACGCACTCGTTCCCCAGTATGAATTAATTGCTGTAAACGTCCAAACTACGACATCTGCATTTCACAAAATAGTGTAGCAGCAGTATTAAGGTGAAGTGTGCTAAACTATCATCATTTACGTATAGTTTTTCCTGATGCTGCATGCCAAAAATTGCCAAAATCTGCCAATGTTTTACGAAGTTATTCAAAAAATAAAATTGGCACGTTTTTTATTGAGACACGGTGTAGCTACAACGCCTCAGTAAGCAGCGATCATCTTCTAATGTTTCGTTTCATTGGGTCTTGCGCACGTCCCTTTAAGTTTACTACGTTCTCTAATTAGATATTCGTTGTGTCTGTATTCGTCAAAGCTTCAACTTAATTTCCGGAAAATACAGTGGCACGTACTAGACGGAGGACTCTAATCAGCAGTAGGCGGTCGTCCGTGTTTGGTCCACTGACAGCTCATCATTACACGGCTAATAGTCATCAAGTGCGCCTGTTCCGCTGTTGCAAAAACAAAACATTATCAACCGACGTAAAAACAACAGAAAGCTGCCCCAGTCACCGTCCATCACAAAATTGTCCGAATTTCTGTTTACAGTTCAACATTCTCGGGTTCAGGCTTATTCTATTCTCAACTAATTGTGCACTTTCATTTTACACAAAACAGCAACGAAAGGCTGCAGGATAAGTACTTGAATGACGTGATTACTAATAAAGAGTTGTAAAAATTAATATACACTTAATATACAACATAATAATTTTATAGTAGTTCACTAGGTCTGCGTGTGAACGATGTTCGAGCGCATGAAGGCGCTCCCATAGATCGACGTTCTTTTTCCCGCTGGCTGGCTGAGTTACCGTAGAAGAAGACTTTCGATAGTTTACCATAGGACTACATTTTGCTCATCGTTTGGCCCAGAATCGATGCCGCGGGAGAAAGCTAATGAAAACAGCTATTAAAATTATGCTTGACTGGTCAAGCCGGTGATCGCGATGACTGACGAAGGCGTCGTGTGGGAAGTGAAAAGCTATAAGGCTCTAGCAGACAGACGATCGATATGTTTTAAGTTGACGATCTAAAGTTGAACCATCCACACTGCTTAAATGAATTAAGACTACACTAATCGTGTAAAAAGTGCGTTTTTTAAATTACCGTATACAAATTAACACAGTTTCCACGTAGACCTACCGTTATACAAATCTTGATTACACTTCTAGTTATGTTTACTACTATATTTATTGTTTTAAACCATTGTTCTTGTATTTTAGCAATATCTTCGTCATATTTCACACTTCATAGAATCGTTCCGGTGGTTATTACTTTCCGGTTGTTGTCTATAGTTGGCGTTGGGTACTACCTTAACCGTTAGGCCAAAGCCATGTGGCAAACGAAAAAAAACGAATAAACATATATTTTTGCAAGATATAAACGAAATGCGGCAAATAAAATATTGTTACTACGCATTTACTGTGCGATCTTTGTGGCATTTTTGTTGTAACTAAAATGTTATATTCAGCGCTACCAACGCACGCCATTTTGAGATGAAAAAAAAATTTGAGAGAGAGCACAGGCGAGGTGCAGGAAAGGGGACAGTAAACACCTCACCTTCTCGGCGCTTTCGGCCTTTGATGTGGTCCTTACTTTAAAATAGTTTTCAACGCCACTAAAAAAACGACTTACATTTCTTTATATTACAACTTTACGAACTTGGAAATAACTTGACGGTCCTGGCGTCGTGGCGCCGTAACTCTAAATAGGTCTAAAACACCACTTCAGAAGCACGCGTTATAAAAACAACAGTTCTATAATATTTTAATAACTAAACCATTAGGCTTACTATTGCTGAGTTAGCTGATTAACCAGTTACGTAACATTACGTCTAAACTGCAAAAGAGTGCAAAGTTATTTGGTCATGAACCGTGGAATACGACCGCGTAAGTGTGACGAGTCATAAACACCAATTGATGCATTTTCCCGAGAGCATTCTGTCTCTGAATATTTCATCGAATTGACGCAGCGAACCGTTCAACTGAACGCTTCTGTGAATATAACGCAGTAGGGCCTACACAACAGTCGTTATCCAAGTCTCTATCTCGGACGCCGCATTCAAGTTCCACGGGTATATTATTACATTACAGCTCCATTAAACGTAGTAGTTTGCTTTCTTATAAAAACCAGTACTTTTAAACAGTACTTAAAGGTAACACAGTTCGTCGTGTAAGTGCACTAACTTGTAAAAATTTTCATGACAACCAAGAACGTCAATGTTGAACAGAGACGAGGACCCACATGATTTTGACATGTTTTGTTGTCTAGCCACCGTAACTAGGATGAATTCATTCACTGATTAAAATTTTTATTTTTATCAAAAAATAAAAAAAAATTACCTTACTTGTTACGCTATCGTTCGTTCTGTGCTAAAATGTGCCGCTAGACGAGCTTACGATGCTCCCAGGGACCCTCTAGTCGACTGGGGAAAACGTAACCATTTCCATTCTTCCCCTCTCATGACTAAAACTCAAGCAGTTTGCCATTTTACTTCAGTTTATTTAATTTGCTTTTCATATTTTGTGAAGTGGAGAGAATGACATCATGATTGTCGTAATTATTTCAAAGTGTAAAATTTAACTTTCGATAAACACTAAATTTCGATTAAGAACTGTCTTCTGATGAAAGTAAACGTCTTGAGAAAACAAACGAAAGAAAAAATATGCCTGCAAGTTCGCGTGCACAAGCGATTTCTCGACGGCCTGTCGGAAAGAACAAGACAGAGCGGTGATGGCTTCCATTAGCTAAGACAATGCAGCTGCTCATCGCGCTAAGGTTAAAACGCAGTGCATGTAACTGTCAGCTGCTGCAACAGAAAACGTCAGTACTGTTGTAGCGTTCCCGAGACGACCGTCATGAGTCGGGCGGGGGTTGTGTGTCTGTCTTTAGTTGACACTGATGAATTGAAGCGGCCGCTGCAGATTGAGCTTTGGACCACAGGACATGGACATAAAGCGGCCTTTTCACGTGCGTTAAAAGTTGCAAATAAAACAAAATTACTACAAAATTAAAACTAATAACAACATATTATGGTGTTCGGTACATCTGCGATAAAACCAAAGATAAAGCAAAACCAAAACCTCTAACAGTTTTAGCACAATGCGCAGTACACTGCGACCCAAAAAAACATCTTCAACATTATCGATTAACGAAAGAATATCAAAGTTTAATATTTTTGTACGAATATTTCCGACAAAATTGGCCATTAGACTACTTCCCACTTTACCTAATGTCTACTTTTGCACTACCTGCGAAAAAAACAGAACTGACATTTTATCCAATGCAGTATTATTACGTAATTGAAATAACACATTTTCTCAATTTTTATTTTTACTTTCTGTCTTCAAATAATTTGGTGACAGGGTTCTGTTTGTCTTCTAAACTAAACGATGTGGACCTCATGTTGCCCCGTCCCATGGAGACAGCTTCTGCTGCGATGAACAATCAGTCAACTCAATTGGTTAACTCCGTTTCTATACAAACTTAGACAAAGTGCAGGCTATTATACTGCAGCGACTGTGAACGTATGCATGGCAACAGAACCTCGTCGCACCCTGCGTATTTACCGAAGAACGGTAAAATAGTTCCTCTACTTATGTATATGTCATGAACGTACATCTAGCAAAATTATACACGGTGTCGCAAAAAGTACTACACAAATTTCGATCTGAAACATTGTCAATTCTAAACGAATTTTCAAAAAAATTTTTATTCGTAGACTCCATAAAAATTTTACGTTAAGGGTTATGAAAAATTCCGTCACATCCAAAACGCGTCACAACACAACCGTGTGAAATATAATTTTTCACAAATTGCATTAACCTAAGCACAGCAGCAACGGCAAACTAAACGCGCATGAACTAAAAAAATGTTATCATGAATATATGATAGCATAATGTGTTTTTGGTGTATTGAACAATAGGTTTGCATCGTGACTGTGATCGGTACGATTTCTAAATATTATTATTTCACACAACAGTGTAGCGTTCAGCAGTATCTTTAATTATCACTTTATCGCAAAGGCGTCGACTTTTCTATTTTTTAAACGCACGGAAGAGCTGCAATCCGTAGTAAGCCTATTTCATAAGAATGTCTATAGTGATTCCTAGCAAGTCCCACACAGAGCAAAAACGCCTTTCTGTCTCCTGTTCACCGTCCGTCAGCATGTTGAGAGATGGTTTTATGGCTTCGTCCATATCGTTTGATTAATAGCAGCTGAGACGTATATCGGCATATCACAGCTATGAGCAAACACAAAGTGGATAATGTAGTGCCCATGGCTTCGTTTTTATGCTATCACCATGACGTTGTGTGTCGTGTTGTGACGGCCCATCAAGGTTGATAGCTGTGCTGTTAACTGCTTTTCTCTTGCTTTTTCTGGCGCCAATAACTGGCCGTGACTAGGTGTGACCGGACTACTGTACATCACTATGTCCACGTCTGTAATCCCAGTTTACAGTGTCGGCTTTTCACAATGTGCTGTCTCCATGCAAATCCAACTGACTGACTGTCAGTGGCCTTCAGTCCTCCTATAGATTTCCATCTTTGTCGCGGCGTCTGGGAGTGTCACATAGAGTATGCAGACGGCGGATGTGAGTTCGAGTGTTAATCGCACGTCGGTCGGTCGGTCGGCGCAACGCGGCGACTAATGCAACACGGCGCAACCCGATTGCTCCGGTCCAGTTTGTTTTCGCTTCAGCCGAGTCACGTGACCAGCTTTTTGATTCGCGAAGGACACGAAACGGAATGAAATACATGTGTAGGCAAACTGCACAGTTCAGTGCCAGATATAACAAGTGATCGAAGTAATTCGGTATGACGCGAAATCGCTGACCGGTGCTGCCCCCTGGTGAATCATAAATAGGCAACTGCAAGTTTTAACTGGGGGTTTAATTCTTTATATATTTCTTTCTCCAGAGAGGATTAAGGACCTTTATTTAACAATGTTTTGCTGGACACCGCAAATGTAGCCTACCTGACGAATAACATACAAATTTGTCGAACGGTTTAAGCAGGGGGCACGAATGTAACAGACGACACCCAAGCTACAGAGAAATGCGTAGCTGTAGGCAAATCGCTTGCGCTAGAGCGATTTCGCGTAAGAATAAACCTACATGCTACTTTATTTCCTGGTGCATTAGCATAAACAGTTAGAGCTTGTGACTGTGACATGTCACGTGTGACTATAAGCAACAACTTTTTTGGGATCCGACCCACGTTTTGGAGCTGATGAGTGACCCGTGACCCGACCTGACCCGACCCGACCCGACCCAAGGCCAGTATGGCAGTAACCAATAAACGGATTATTTACCTTAAATGACATAGGGCCTAACTGTAATTTCTTTAATGTGCTAATTAACACTATCCATAAAACAGATTTATAAATCTTGATAACTTGATTTATGCGAAATACAAGTAAATTGCAAACGTGCACCGGCAGTTATTTTACGTGCTTAAAAATCAAAAAAACTTAATAGATTTTTTAGGCCTATCTGACGAAAATAAATTAAAAACCAAATGACTATTTTTAACGATTAATCGATTAATTAATCGACAATTTTTCGCAGCTATACCGTAAACAATATAGCAAACTAAACTGTCAAGCATTGCGCAAGGTTAAGTACTGCCCGCGAATAGCCACAGTATATGCAACACAATGTGCTCGGCTGCCTGCCATAAACACAGCAAGTTGCACACGCTTTGACAGTACATGCGGCTCTGTTTCATACATTAAAGCTGAAGAAGACGATAGCCATAAACAGCTAGCCGTAGACATGACGGCAGGCGTCTACATCTTGCTGCATTAATTGGCGCAGCGATTGCATTCTAATTATTGTGATCAGTGCTGCCTCGGTTGCCTCGAAGTAGCCTACATCATTAGCATGTGGCTGGCTGCTGCAACGAAAACCCCGCCGTGCCTGTGAAACCCTGGCCGCTTGTTACCTGATCAAGCGTCATTGGACTGTCACGCCTCGGTTGCCTTGGTGTTGATGCGCTATACAAATCCACGTTCTACTTAGTTACTTACTTACTGAGTTATCGACAATACTTAAGTAAAATTGTTTAACTCCTCCGATAAAGAAAAAAATAACGATTTCAGACATTTTGACCCGTCCCGACTCGCGAGTCGACCTGACCTGTGTTCATCCCTCAACATATCGAGATGGTTTGTGTCCACGACTTTCCCCGCGGGAAAGTTTTGGTGAAAGTCGTCGTAGTGGAATTTGGGCTTAAGAGAGTTAGTCGGGCTAATGGTAGCGTCAGTTCTAGATCACACGCGCCGATTCTATAGAGTTCCTAATGGCTTCCGATAAAGAGCAGTAGGATTAGACATCTGTCAACGTGCATAAATGCATCAACAACACGCTGCTTGTGCGTCTTCGCAAAAACTCTGCGTAAAAATGGAAAATGTTGTAGGCTATCTGCGGTTAATACTATTGAAAAAATTGCATTAAAAGGCATTTTAAAAGTCTCGTGGTATTATTGCATAGTTCTCTTTTTAAATTCAAAAGTAACTGTACTTGAAATTGACTGTTATACACGTTTTCTTTCATGTATATATACCAACGTTTTTTTACTATGAGTCTATGGTATGCAATAGTCTGCAGTCTGACAAAAGTGAAGACTATGCGTTAGTTGTTACTAAATTCGTTAAAACGGAGGTAGAAAACTCGATATACTGGGCCTAGCCCATTTTATACCTAAAGTATAAACTGGCTCAACTTAATTTATACTTCGGGTATAAAACAGCTTATTATAACTCAAACTATACCTGGGTATATTCTGGGCAGGTTACTCTTTGGGCCATAGATGTTAAAACATTAATTTGCAAAAAAAGATAAAAACATGTTTTTTTTCACTTTAAAAACATTTAAAAAATATACACCACAACACTAAACTACATTTAAGACAATAACATGTTCTTAATGGTTACTTTTTATTCTAAGCATTTTTACAGGTCGTTATTTGCCACAACAATATATGCAAAAATAATTGATTTAAAGAATTAAAAACAAAAACCTACTATTTGTGAAAAATAAAGACGGAATGTACTACATGTTATGCATCATATTTGTAATTTTGTACGTTTGCGTTTTAACAACAACAAAAGCACGACATTAAAAAACACAAAACATTTTTTTAATTAAAAAAAAAACATAAAGACATGTTTTTAAAACTTTTATTAAAAACATTAAAAACATTTTTACATCTATGCTTTGAGCTATTACACTGAAAAATAGGTACACAAATAAAATTGTGCGCGGTATATGAAACACAAACAAGTTTTCATATGTTCGACAACAGTGGAAGTAAAACGAGAAATAGTAGAATTTACACTGCTGATAAAAACATTTCACAGTGACAAACAGAATCGTTGCACGACTTTGGACCTCTCGTCTGCAAATTTGCCCCTCAGTTACACGTGTCATTGAAAATTGTTTTGACCACCATGAATTTTAGGACTTTTCGTTGTACATGTACAGTTAGAAGCCCGACATCACCGACATAATGGAACACTTATAGTGCTCCACAAGGCCTGTGCTGTACGACAGCATACTTACCAAATTGCAACCATCAATGGTTGAAATGATACCGTTAGGAGTAGAGTAATTGCAGCAGTGTGCGTCGCTGCCTTTTAACGAGAAAGTTCGCCCAGAAGACGCCACAAATAACGCACAACAGACAGTCGAAGACAACAATTAGTAAAACAACAGTAACGATCGACATTGCTATTATGTGATAGCTTGACTTTGCCATCTTTAAAGATCTCCGTTAGTTGTCGATCGTAGCCTGTTGCTTTACTCTCAACATCTGTAACTCGTCTGTTTTCCAATAACTCCGCGTCTTTTTGTCAATAATATTGCTGTGAGGTCTCTTACAAAATTTGTCGTTTAGATGCCAAAAATACCCAAAAACTCTACTAGTTCTTTGGAAATGTAAAGATCATGCGGCTGAATTTGCGGTCGCTATATCAGCGAAATCTTTAGAGATAAAGCTAAAATTATTTATATCGTAATATAAAAGTCTCAATTTTATATTAACTTAAAACTGACTCTGCAGAAAATAATCTTGAATGGCCCTAAATAACCATTTTTATGCTATATTTTGTTTTTGTCTTGGTGTGTCTAAAGCTTCAGTGCGTGCCTGTCAACAACAATTACGAATTAACAAATAGACAAAAAAGTCAAACCGAAACAATAACAAACACACTGCGCACTTCGGGGAAATTCGCTGTTTTGACGACACCTGAGCTTTTTTGCTGTCGTCTTTACAAGACCACAGCACCAATAATATTAACAGAAGGTATAAAACATTTTTATTATCTGCAGTATAGCATTACCAGTTTTGAACAAAGTTAACATGAATCGCTTGTAACGTAACTGACGAAAATGAATCATGGGAAGATATTGCTGGAATGATGACTGGGCGACGTGCCGTTTCTCTGCAACGGCTCAGTAACTGGTACATTCACACTTTTATTTTATCGTTAATTGTGCATTATGTTAATTAAACTCCGAAACTTATAACGTATATGATACACGACCGACACACTGCTACAGCGAGTGCAGTGTGAAACCCAAAAATGATTTAATAATGCATTAATATTCGCTTTTGGGCAACAAAAACTTAGTGATCACTCTCTGCTCATCAGAAACATGGACACTGCAACAGCGCGAGTCATTTTCATCAGCGAATAGCAATAGATAGTAAAACTGTATGCGGGTCAGTGATATGCGACGGTTTATGGGGCATAAACCCAACTGCGACTGATGTCCAATATTCGCTTCTTAGACATGGTGCATCGGCGTGATGAAAGAGATTGGTATGCAGGCAGTATTATAGTCCCAGAAGCAGCCGTCATTATCCATAACGGGAAAATATAGCGACCTCAACGCCACACGATATGCGGTTCTGCTTGCAATATAACTTTCGTGAACCGTGGGATGTTTTAGCCGTCATTTTCTTCGTTTGACGTTTGAAACTCAAATTTAAAAATGCTGACCAAGTCTAACGTCGTGATTTCGATCTTTAAGCCGTGCAAATATGATAATTCTTAAGCACAACATAAGCACCAACTTTTAAAAAGTACATGACAACCGTTTACAATAATCATGAAACGGTTAGTTTACGTGCTTTCCCAGGGCGGACAATATTTATTGCGACTTGCCGTGTACAATCTGCATATCAACTATTAACTTCATATGTCATTATGTATGTGATATATAGTTTCGGTAGCAAATATAAAATAAGTCCGTGTCAACCGCATGAACGTAAAAATCTCGCGCAGCACACGAGGTGCCACTGGGTTCTACGTAGTGCATTTGTCTACCAGTTTTGAAGTCGGTCATGATTTTGTGCAGTATGCAGCTGTGTGTCTTTGACTTTTGACCACCTGATTTCGTATCGGCGGCATCGTTGTTTGTGACGTCACGCCGTGAGACAGAAAGACAGATGGGCTGGATGGCTGCGACCTCCTGTAATGATGCCACCTTGGCGAATAACGAAGTACATGACCTTATGCTCTGTGTCGTTAGCCTACTGGTCGCCGTATTGCTACTCCACGATAGATCAAATTAATTGCACGACTGCACCGACCGGCGTCTGTTCCTGTGCGCGTGTGTCTCCACATCCATTCTGGGTTATAGTTTATACGTCAATGTCCTACATCATTAAAAATGCACGGTAGATCGTCAGGAAATTGAACGGAATGCGGTGGATTGCAGTTGCGCGTGGCATCCGGTAGGGAACGCCACTGCATGCTCTGTAGCTGCTGCGGATGCTGCTGCGTGTACGCCTACGTCATTCGACATCGCGTCTCAGCATGCGGGATCATCGGCAAGATGCTGGCAACAGACAGAAAGCCAACTGCTCGCTGTGGATTATGACGCGAAGCATTCAGCCATCATCAGCTGCAGGCAGTCATCAGCCACGTTAATTAGACTACTCACGACTACAGGTATGTCGACGCAGTTATACATCATGCGGCACAGATTCATCGTGTAACGTTGTTGTTTGTTTCGTTGAAAGACGAGTAAAAATTTTACCCACATTCTTGCTCGAACTTATTGTCGCCGAGGTCACACATTTTGCAACATGTGAATTATACGCCGAACAACATGCAAAACGTTCTCAAATATTACAGTATTGCAATACACGCTTATGGTTTAAGTATTGTTCCTATTTCTCATATTATGCGGTGGTTGAATAAGCCGCATTTTTGTCTGGTCCGTCCGTCTGCTGGTTTTTTTGTCTGTCCAGTACAGGCTCCATATTCAATACCAAAAAAATTTAGAGAACCGATAATCGTAAATTATTACCGCTTGCTTTGCAGTTTTGTTTTAATTTTTAAATG
>Ga0209671_1002921_pt1 | contig 16100 bp, 13 predicted proteins | sample WorMetHERISLAND2_2_FD_187401 | JGI IMG/M metagenome (GOLD analysis project Ga0209671, IMG submission 187401) | Marine gutless worms symbiont microbial communities from Max Planck institute for Marine Microbiology, Germany - Olavius geniculatus... | ecosystem: Host-associated > Annelida >...
ATTTCTGTTTGTCTGTATGTGATTCTTCTGCTTTCTTTATAACGACCTTGTTTTCTGAAATAAATGATTGATTAACTGATTGATTGAAAACAGCAGGTATTTTGTTGGGACACCCAAGTGTAACCTGTTGTAAATCTGGAATATAGTATGGCTAGCTTGAAGTAAGTTTACAGGATTATTGAATGTACCCATCTTACTTGATTCCTGCAGCATTTTGTTCTTGGTGCATATGGTGCTTCAGCCTCTGTTTTCAGTCTTTCGCTCTGGTAAACCTTCTGTGAACATTTGTGGGCCTACTTCTATTTTTACTTAGTGGTTGCACAGACACAAGTGCATGCTGGGAAGATTTTTAGCACCAGTTATCCAACTGTCTGTTCCTGATAAGTTTCAGTTATCAACTTATTGTGTACTGTCAGTAATCTCAAATAAATTTGAGGCTGGAAGTGTGCTGTACGTGCTGCAGGAGCTAGAAGACCTCGAGGAGCTGCATCGTCAGCAGGAGGAATACAGACTGCAGCAGGAAGAACTTGAGCGCCAGAGACTTGAGCAGGAGAGAATTGCACAGGAAGAGCTTGACAGGAAGAAGGTATGTACGGCGGAGTCTCTGAAATAGTGGATAAATGGAATGCCTAGCCTGCAATTTTTTTCCAAATTGATATTTTAATGCTTGTGTGATAAATGCAAAGAAGCATAAGGACTTAGCAACTACCACTAAGATGGAAAATTTAGTGTCAAATTTGAGAAATAATGTCTAACTGCCTAACAAAATTATTTGCAGCCAAGCATACATTGTGATGCAGGCTGAAGCAGCAGCACAGGCTGCAGCAGCAAAGGCTGCTGCTGCAGAGCTTGAAGCTCAGCAAGCTGCAGAAAAAGAAGAAGAAGATGATGAAGAAGAAGAAGGAGAGGAGGAGGAGGAGGAGGAAGGGGAGGAAGGTGCTGGTGAAATTCCTCCAGTTGCTGAAGTTGAGGAGCAGGAAGAGGCTGAAGAGGTAACAACTACTAATACTTCTACAACTACAACTACAACAACAACAAAAATCACTACTAATATTACTACTGCTGTTGCTGCTACAGTTATACTTTAAAAATTGTAATAACAACAATGATTTGTAATAGACTGAAAAATTGACATTAGCATTGATGCTAATGACACTGCATTTTTTTCTGATGTAACTCTAGAAAATGGCCTGATTTAATGGAAATTTTGGTATTTTATTAAATTACCTCATTGTTTTGCTGTTTTTTTGTGATCTGTGTAAGTCATTTTAATGAAAGCTTAGATGTGCTTGGGAATGACTGTTTCTTGGGAATGACTGTTTTAGCTGCTGCTTTGGTTTGGTTTAGCCAATGCAATTTCCAGATTTAAGGCTGGTTTACACGAGCTGTATTTGCAGGCCGTGAACACAGGTGAGTTTTTTCACCTGTGAAATTTTCTCAAACAGACGACCCTTTAGCGACATTTCACCTAGCCCAAGTCCCGGCCATGTAGGACATGGATCTGCGTGCAAAATTTCACAGGCTGTATGTCATGCTGTTTAGAAGTTATTGGGGGTCGCCACTCTCAATTATTATACTGGTATAGATCTACCATTAAATTAGGTTACCCATATATGGGATTGTAGGCATAAATGGGTTAAGACGGCCTCATTGACTGTATGTGGCTGTTTGTAGGAGGGTGATTGAAGTGCGTTCAACAGAAAAGTTTCATGGAAATTTGTTATTGTTGTCAGTGCTGCCGTCTTCAGCCAGTTCCTGCATCAGCTGCATCTCGACTTATTTTTCTGTTTTTTGTCAGACTGCTAATGATGGACAGAACAGTTATCATAATGCGTCAGTGTTTTAAAAATCAAAAACAAATACGAAATTTTTTTTAAAATCTAAGTATTTTTTGCATTTTTTTGTGCTTTGTTATCTGGTCTAGCAGTTTCTTAATGTTCTTGATGTGCATTTAGGTTGGTTTGTTTAGTGCCCACTGCTGTTTAATTTATGTCCATGAACTTTAACATCGATGACCTTGAATGACCTTGAACCCTCAAAATAAGGTTTGTATTTAGCACATTTTATCAATAGAAGGCATTTTTGTATTTCTGCTGTACTTATACATACCAGTACTATTGGAACGTAGAATTAAATCAATTATGGTAGTTTGGTATATTTACTGCAATATGAAGTTAACAGAATTAAATACTCCAAACATCCAAACAACAAGAATGAATAGACTAGGTCAACTTTTTCAAAAGTGCTTTAAAGGCATTTTCGTTTCGTTGACTATTTGTAGCGGTCTATGGACCACTCAACGTCATCCCCTTGTAATGATTTGCCATTTTATGGTGCATTAGAAATTGTCTGTGCTATTATTATTAGGTTTATTATTATCACCTGCATCGGGTGGCAGCTAACACTGTGATCCCGTATGGCAGATGACGTTCCGTTGCTCTATGAGGGGTTTCCTATTAAGAGCTATACACCACCTTTACCTTTAACTTTACTAACTCACATGACCAGAGAGGAGAAGCGGCTACAAAATGCCCAGGTGATTGTTGAGCACGTTTATTTTTCAAGTGAAGAAAATCAACCAGGGCTGCCAGATTGGGCAAAAAACGCCGATTGTGCAACATTTGGCAGCCGATGGCACCTCAAGGCACGTACAGAGCGACATAACTAAACTGAACCGAACTGAACTCGCCTAATGGTCAGTTCGATTAAGTTTACTTCAGTTACGTCGCCCTGTACACGTGCCTTTAAACTTGGCTTTAGCGCCTTGCTCGCTACTTTTTGGACTACTTTATGGCCAGTGTTGGGCTACATAGTACATAATGAAAACAGGAAACCTAGCTGTCGCTAGAATAGCCGACCGTACTGGTTTTTTCAGTGACCTTCAAGGTTTCAAGATTAATGATTTTCATGTCATTTGAAAGCCAATATGCCACTTCTTACTAGTGATCAATAGCAACCTAGACCTTATCTCTCACCGTTCCGTTTAGCCACAATTCATCCATTACAGACGACGACAGGCAGACAAACGACAACTCGACCGTTACGTAAATATAGCGGCTAAAATAAGCTACTTTTCGCAAGTGTTTGGCGCTACGACTTTTAAAAATTCGAGCCAATGTGGTGATTAGCTTTACCGGTGGCGTTGTCATGGTAATACAAATAAACAAGTGTGAAGGGCACAGATATTCCCTTTTACTGTGATGAAGAGTTTAAAGTGGAATTGCTATAGTGGTAGTCGCTAGTTAACTTTTGCTAAATTTTACTTTTCATACGGTACATTCACTCAAGATGAGCTCTGCGTCGTGGCCGTGTGAAGATGAGGCACAGAAATATATGGAAGAACATAAAATCGTTGAATTGCTCGACAACTTAACGGCGCAGGTCGTCTTTCACCGACCAAGTACGCATAGCCAAAATGTTCAGCTATTTTAGCAACAACGTGGTCATTGGCTCAAACGCAATTTTCTAATTTTTACAACATGTCAACGTCTATTATTTTATTTCTTTATTTTCATCTTATATTCTCAAGCTACTTTTTTGTGTTTTCGTGCATGGTATAAAGTCGCACAAATGTACCAACAGTTATCATAAACCTTAAGTTTTAAGATGGATTCATTGTTGAGATACAGAAAACCTGAGTCTATCCTAAACAGAGTTGTGTGGAGCAAGCTTATGCAGCATTGCCTACTTTTCAGATAATCTGAAAGAATTCATGATTGAGCAGCTCGTTCAGTTGAAAAATGCCAAGTCGACTAAGAACGACTATCCGTGTTTATTTGATGATGGCAACATTGAGGCGATGTTTCGCCTGATGGATCCAGAAGCACGAGGTTTCATCTCCGCAGCTCAGTTTGCAGAAGGTAATGTTGAATGCAGTGATAGAATTACATGGTCACACTAGCTTTAGTGAATTCAATAATAATAGAACACTAATAATTATTATCTATTTTAACCAAATTAAATGGTTCTACTAACATTAGTCACATGTTGCAACTACATTAGTATCCTTTGCTCTACTTTCAAATACAGTTGCATTCTGTCAGCTTGTCACATACCATTAACTTCACTAGCCATTACATGCATAAGCTGCTGTCACTTGTATCTTACGATGATGTTCAATGATACGATTATAATGAGGGTGAAATAAGTTTACAGGTATAAGGAATGAATGATATCAAGTTTTGTGGTTCTTTCTGTTGCCACACATTTGAGCTGCTGTAACTGCTATAGTAGTCTGTAAACTCCAGCTACTGTTGAGAAATCCAAATATCACCAATACCTTTTTTTGCTAACTGCTTGTTCAGCAATGCGAACACTGGGAATTACAAGTTTTGTGCCAAAAACTGAAGGAGATCGCATCACAATAGAGACATTCTGCAGAGAAGTGTGAGTTCCTTGTGTTCTGATACAGATGAGATTAACTGAAATACAGTTAGTACCATATTTTCTCCATTAATTCGCACGGCTAAAAATAAATAAATTTCTCAGTGTTCGAATTATTAGAAGTAAAAAATAATTACTGAAAAGCCTGTTCGAATTATTTAGAATAGCCTACTGTGAACACCCACAATGTTCTGTAGCAGTGTGTGGCCACTACAATATTAGTAATGGTAACTGACATAATCATGCACGTCTTACATATTATGTTTGGCTATTCTAATCTATTGTTATTCGTTATCACTGCCATAAAATGGATGTTCCTTTCAAGCAATAGGCATCACACTCTGTGCCACTATTATGACAGCATAATGTAGCTAGTCAAGAACACTGTCATACTTGAGTACTTTGATGCTGTTTGTTGGGCAACAGCAAGGGCATTTAGCTTGAAAAAAGTACTGCTGTTACAATTCCCAAAAGTTTATTGTTGCATAACCAGGAGTAGTGTGTGTGCTGTTTTTAATCACACCAGTAATTTTGTCTTTTTGTTGCAGCAAAGCTGGTCTGATAAAAGTGTTGGCAACTGTCGGCCCTGGCTAGTGGCAGTACATCAGACTTTTCTCTAGTATTTGAATAACATGTTTCTCAACATGCTGACATCTACAAGGGTTAATCAATAAGTACTGAGAATCAATGTATTAGACTTCATTTTTTTCACAATCTATATATTAGTAAAAAGTACACTTTCTGCGAACACATATGGGTTTGTTGCGGACGTGACGTCATTGTGATTTAGCACGTTACAGCTAGTTAAACGTAAATGATTGGAGCGTTAACATGAACAGCGTAGAATTAGCCTCATTTTTGCACGACAATTTTTCAGTCTGCAGCCAAATTTAATAATATGGTGCCCTGAGGCGTCTGCTTATTTGAAAAAATTAGCAATACTTTTATGAATTTATCATTTGCAACTAGAAATATATGATAGCCTAAGTCTGTACTGCTGTAAATAAAAGCACTTAAGCTAATAATGACGTCATGTGAAGATTTAACATTAATAGTAGAATTTTATGGAAAAGTTAACAGTTTACGACATTCGTTGTGTTGATGTAAGGATTAGCAACATTCTTAACTTGTTATGCAAAGGCCCTCAATGTGTGGGGGCCCAGCAGCAAGCTCTGCCTTAAATCCATTACTGCAGTCCAGACCACAAGTCTATGATTGCCCAACAAACTGTTGGCAACTCTGGCTTCATACAATAAGATCAACCTGCATACAGTAGCAAACAAACCCCGAGTAACTGTCATCTGTCTCGATATCTGAAATTTTATCTTTGCGCTGACCACTATAATATGATTCATTGCTGTTTGGACTGACGCTGCAAATCATTTCTATTTGACAGTCTATGACGTCATGAATTACAATGATGTCACATCTGCAACAAACCCATGTGTGTTCGTATAAAATGTACTTTTTTTACCAATATATAGATTGTGAAAAAAATTAAGTCTAATACATTAATTCTCAGTACTTATTGAACAACCCTCGTACCATTTGATTTTTAACATAATCTAGTCACCATGTAGTTCAGTGCATTTGCAGCACTTCTTGTGCTTTGGTTATAGATCAGTTTGTTGTTAAATAACTGACACATTTTACAGTACAAATAGCCAAATAACTAGCACTTATTTGAATAAAGCCCATATTCAGCTGAACCATTGGTTTACAATCTGATATGTGAACTGTCGTTATTGCATGCTGTAGGTATGACTGTATGTTTTTAAGTGAAGAAAAGTTTTTAACATACAGGTTGTTAAGATTAACCACAACCACAACTGAATCAGCAGGCGCAAATATCAACATGACGGAATCACGTGGTGAAACAGTTCTCATATCAAACACAGCAAATGCAAAACAGTGAAACATATTTACATGTTTAAAACGTTAAACAGCAATGCAGATGTGGTGCAGAAATTCATCAATATTTGCTGGGTGCATGCTGTTAAGAGTGTGCCAATAACCCTCTAGTGTTTACTGTTAACATGCGCAGTCACAAGCAGCTTCGACTAGTAATGAAAATCAAGTATTGTTAGACTAACAATTTTTCACTATCTACACATCAGTAAAATATCCATTATTCACTTATGCAGCAAGCTAATGTGAGTCACGAAATGAGCGCTTTACTAACGTATCGACTGTAACAAAGCTGAGAAATGCTTTGTGTTATAAATCGATTCTCATTACTTTTTGAATGCCCCTCATAATGCCATGCTAAACAGGTGACAGCAATAATCTGCATAAACAGCACCGACAGATTTTTTATTTTGTCAGATTCACTGGAGGGCAGACCAAAAGACATTATAGTAGTATGGGTCATAGTAACATAAAAACATTAGCAAAATGTTTCCAAACACTTATTTTATTTTGCATGCAACAATGTGGGCTTGACACATGCCAAACTGTTCTGCAACAAAAAACGTTTAGTTTTACATATAACAACAAGTTTTTGAACAGAAAGTGCTATATAAATCTATGTTTTACTTACCGTTACTCACTCAACTATTATTTGGTGTAAAATGAAATAAACTGCTGGCAGTGCAACAACGGTGTGCATCTGTGCAAGAGCAATACAAGCATACATATCAGGGGCAGAATGGCAAAAATCCTATTTGTTGTTCATAAAATTTTGAAATCAATCAGATAAAAGGTTTCTCAAATTCCACACTGTTCATTCTCCAGTTTTTAACGTTGTTTTACAGTTTGCATTTTGAAAAATTTGCATCAGATGTTTGGCTAGAAAACTATAGCTGCCTTGTTTTGCCCTATTGCCCTCAGCGGAAAACAGCCTGACACAACGTATTAGCCTGAAAATCTGTGTGTACTGCTGCATACCATGACTACACAAGCATTAAAACAGCACAGACAGAAAAATCTCGATACTCAGCTAATTCTGTGAGACAATGCAATAGACACAGACTGAAAAACTTAAACTAATTAGCAGCTGAAACTATGACTAGCAACCAAATCAAGACTGCAGTAAACAAATAATGTATGAAACTGTCAAAACATAGCATGAACAGTGAATAGTAATGAGCCAGCTGTTATATTTAGAGCTGTGGAAGTTAACGATAATGATCAAAAAATCTAAGTTTTAACAACATGTCTATAAGACTGCCTGTTAGTCATGTCATAGAGCACACATTAAAAAATAGATACAGGGTTCCTACAGGTCAGGGAAAACTAGAAAAAAATCAGGGAATTTGTGTGGGCAGGGAAAGTCAGGAAAAGGTCAGGAAAAATATTATTTTTGAAAAGTCAGAGAGAATGATCTTGGATCATGCAGACTACAGATATCTGTGATTTTTTGTGTCTATAAATATTAAAAAGCAGGCAAATTTGCAGCTTCCATTGAACGTTCAAAAGCTAGAAGTGTTTCAGCTTCAAGGGGAGCTTCACCCCCTGACCCTCTGACCAGGGTTTCTGTTGTTTGCATATTGCTCTGTTAATACTGTTTCATTACCTTATGATATAAAATACCATTTCTGACATTTGTGTGATAGGGTTATCATTTCGATAAGGTCAGGGAAATTGTCATTCTATGACTGGAAAAGTGAGGTAATAGTCAGGGAATTTTGCTACAGAAGACCTGTAGGAACCATGTAGATACAATGACACATTTAAGACAGGAGGGGGCGTAATAGATTCAACCCCCGAAATTGCACACAAATTGCTATGACAAAAGTGTGTTTGTGGCCAGGACTCTGTCCCAGGCCCCACTGGGTGAGTTTACAGTGCAGTGCTCCTTTAGATCCCTCAGTTAGATTTGGGGGAGGAGGCAGAGAATGAGACAGACAGCAACTGGGAACCAACAGAGAGACAGGCAGACTTAAAGATGGACAAGTAAACGTTTTGTTTGGCTAAAGTACTACTACTGCCAGTGAGTGAGTGAGTGAGTAGGGTTTAACGTCCCACCCGACACAGTATAGGTCATTTCAGGGACGGCCTTTCCAGGCGGAATGCACACAAACACATAATAACGGAACAGTAAGTTTAATTTTTACAGAAACACAAAACACAAAAAGAACAAGCTAAACCTAAAATTGTAAAAACTCTATTATACGCGTGCATATGTAATTAACATAATGGTAGTTCTAATAATCTTCCCTGTTATCCTCCATATGGACATCAATATGATAATGCCATCTATTGGAGGACAGTAGGGACTACTGCCACTTATTAAACAAAGCAAGCACCTATTTCAAATAGCAATTGTTCAGTTTGCTATTTCAAACAATTCGTACACTGTAAATTCACAAGAACACAAACAGTTGCAGCCTTGTCAGCAAAGTGGACAACATGCATCAACACTCAACACTGAGCAATAGACATCAGCACAGCAGTTGTGTTAAAATGATGAAAATAAATCACTGAAAACAGAATCATCATCGTCATCATCATCAGCAGCAGCAGTGAGGATGCTCACAAAGACCATCAATGAAGCTGCATATCACGACACATTCATGAAAACATGAAGAGTGGCAAGCAGAGCAGGGCGGTGTACCATATTATCAACAACCTCAACAACAACTGTCAATAAATTAAAAAAAACCACTAACAACAAGTACTGTATTCATACATTCTATGCTCAGAAAACCTGTACATTATATTTTTAGTGTTTTAAGCAGATGGTTTACAGTGCAGTCAGTGAGAATTTCATCTTCATCTTTCAAATAAAGTGCAGATCCTGTAGTAGGAGCAAGCTTAGAACTTCACCTTGCCTGCTGCAGGTTTAATCTGTGTTCTTTTTACAGTTTGCAAAGTTAACCACACTTTTTGTAACACTATGCCATAAATAACAAGTTAGTTACAATTTAGTCACTTGTTTGGTGAAAAGTGATACTGAAAACATGTTTGCAGTACACCACACGTGCAGCAATAGAATATTTAGTTACGATCCTTGCTGATAGGTGTCTGCTTAATAAATAAAACATCAGCCGCTATCACACAAATGAAATGTTCAGCAAACTACATCCAGTGTGCAGCAAATGTCATTAAGGTGGCATTAGTCACCAGTCAGACTGAAACTCACTGACAACAAGAAAGCAGACACAGTCTATCCACAAGGTCAAACAAATCAACCGGTCCGGGGCCAAATTCATCGAAAGCTAAATTCACAAGATAACAATTTTCAAATTATCTAGTTCTGCCAGAAACGCACATTTTTATAATTCAGTAAATTGGTGTTTATTTGTTTTTATGATATCAGTTCATTTCGTAAGCCAACTGTTAGCTGTGGAAAGGCTGTTTTTGAAGAAGTTGTGATGAAAAGCAAACTGGTGTAACAGGCTAGGTGCCTGTGTTCAGGCCTGCCACAAACACAGCTAAGTTGGTGGTTTGCTGTCCGGTGGTTTCCTTGATGGACATCGAGTCTGGATAATCTTCTTTGGCCGCTTGTCGTAGTCGACAGGGTCTTCACAGATGTGGACGACTATCGATGGCTGCGTGTCGGTGCCTTCATGCAGTTCATATGACTCGCCTACCAGACAACCACACCACAGTCAGCAAGCAACCTGCTTTCTAACAAATTTCAAACTATCACTAATTGCAAATAAACTTTAAAAATGCACAAAACAAACCTCCAACCATAGCTTATAAAACCAAAAAAACCTAGTTTAGGCATATTTACACTGTCTGGCAAGGAAATGGACTGGGACTATGATACAGCTCAAAGAACCAAATAGTGCTACTTTGTGCTTGCCACCTGTGGTGTAAGCTGCACAAAGTAATACAGGTAACAATATACCTGGGCCCATGCGAGCAATAGCATTGATGAGGTCATAGTTGATGGCAGGTTCCCTCTCTCCAATCACCTCCCAGCCGACAGGTGGCGACGCCGGTGGAGATATAAGAAACTGTTTGTCACGTTCTGGAGGCTCCAAGTACTTGTGGTCTGGATCTCGCGTCTCTATTGGTGGCTACAGATTACAATTACACATCTCATTATAATAATATACATCACAATGGTAGCCTACAGATATATACCATGCATCCAAATCAGTAGCGTTAGTAACTACATAATAACGACAACTGAAAAATATCCCGTATGTCAATCTAGTGCCAACATATTATGTGGTAGTCTACCTGTAGCTGTCTGTGTTGACCCGAACCATAACTCCGATCTTTAATCTTCTAAACTGAGAAATGGGACACCAGTTTGCTCTGGGAAATGTTCACACCAGTCGTGGTCTTTCTATGCCTTTTAGACACACTACGCATTTTTGTTATTCAATTACTCAGGTAGAAGCTGAAACTAAGGGAAATACGATCGCAGAAAAACTCACAAAAAATCACGATTATTGGCAGCAGTAGCATGAGTGCATGTGAAGCTGGTGCACACAGTGACAGAACAAACTAACCTGTGCATAGTAACACTTGATGTGCTGGCCGTTAAACTTGTAGTTGTACCGCTCCTGGTGGGCACGTGCAGCCGAGTCTAAGTCCTGGAAGATGATTCTTGCTCGCCGGAAAGATCTCAGATATTGAAACTGAGCAGCAGCATCATAGCAACGAAACAACGACTCGAACCTCTCCTGTATACACACCACTAACTAACTGAGCCATCGATCAGATGTGCCTATAAATACTTCTCCACATAAAAAACAGAGAATAGCATCCCTTATTGCCTACATAACTGACAAAAAAGCCCAGCTGTCGCTAGGAAAGATGCGCTACAGGTTACACTATTCCTGTTGCAGTACCGACCTTCGAGGTCGAGGTCAATGATTTTCTGTTTCATCTTATATGAAAGGCTGTATGTGACTTCCTATTACCAATCAATAGCAACCTAGGCCCTATCTCACACCATTTAGACACAATACATCCATGATAGACGATGACGACAGACAGACCAACGGCACATCGTGTAATTCATGTATTTCACTATTTAGCTTACCCAACTAACACTATTCTAACTTCAAATTTCTTAACTTTATGTCCAAATAACCACAGTAACCCAATTGCAGATATGCATGCAATACATTACTACTAACAGCAACAGAAAAAGTATTATCAGTGACATTATTGATAAAGTACACAAATACAATATGCAAATTTATCAGCTACATACAGGCTACGAAATAACACTCGTGACAACTTCTAGCCATCTGAGATGTAAGCGGTCTATAGCAGGGTTTTCAATAGTGGGCATTTGGGCATAAATACGCCCAAAAATTTCAGCCCATACGGGGACGCCCAAATTTTAAGACGTGGACATCACAACATCCAAATCGAACTGCCTCTTATTATGTCTATTTGTCCATAATAAACTGCAAACTGATGCCAGAATCTGTTTTCGAATGTTTCTTTAGTCCAGTAACATCTGTTGACTGTTGTGTTTTTGCACACTCCATTTCATAAAGACGTGGCATGGCAGTTCAACACGTTATACCATACGAGGTATGTGTTCAATAAATAATTTTGATCCAAAAACTGCATCCTTCATTTTGCATACAGAGCTAGAATTGAATGTTGCTTGTTTTCAAAAACAAGGTCTATTTTGGTCGTGCAGAAGTCACACTGTAGTAACTTTTAGCAAGTATAATATTGTTTTGCATTATGTTATTTTTTCTCAAGTTTTCTTGTAGGCCTACTGCATGACATCAAGATTTTGTATACTGACATCCAAATTTTTCAGCTTGGAAGTCATAATATCCTGAAAATTCAGGTCTACTGAGAACCCTGATCTATAGTCCTATGGTTAGGATAAGAGGCATTCCTACTAGATGTATGTATGGCTTATATAAAGCTTATAAATTTTGGATGCTAAACTGCAAGATTAATGTAAACTGTACAAAACTGCTAGTCATGATCACAAAAGTGATGACAGTGTTTTTGTAAAAACTACGGAGACTAGAAGTCTTTCTTCCTTTCTTTCTTCTGAGTACAGTCAAACTTCAACAAGTTGAAGACTCCTGACCAGTAGCCACGAGCATGCCAGCAGTGCTGAGTGCACGGTGCAAAAATGTCCAGATGCAAAACAGCAGTGCTAAAAAACAGATGAATGTCTATGGCTCCTCAATGGAAGGTTGTAATTCCCTTTCATCATTAGTTTTGGTTGTATCTAGATCTAAACGTAATATTTTAAGTATTTATAGATTTTGTCTAAAACCGACGATGTAAACCAAAGCAGAAGCTGATACGTTTTAGCATGAACAAAATGTAAGCGTGCAGCAGTAGTTACCTTGACTTCAGTGGATACAAAAGTTGCATCGTCGACGTTTGTGACTATCAGAATGGTGCTTGGGTGACCTAGTATTGACGCCGTAAAGTCTGAAGATCCAGCTGCATGGTCGTCATCATCAACATGGCCATTGACGGTAGCATATTCGTTACCAGCAGCTCCTTTAGACTCCTCCGGATCTTTACCCTCTGCCATCTCAGCTCTGTCGTCTAAGGTCATGTGAGCTGCAGAACACAACAGTCAGCTAAAGCAAATGCTCGGTGTTATCTTCCATCCGTATGGACAAAAGACTGCGTGTTTAGGCGCTATTTTCTGTCCGTACAGACGGAAGTAGGCCTACATGTCGCGAAACTGCTATCTTCCGTCCACAAGGATGGAAAACTGTGTGCGACCAATAGCTAATAATAGGTGTGTGCATATGCTAGTTTAAGAAACAGCACACATTGCAGTGAGGTACATCATTTATTTAATTCCAGGCTTCTGCGAAAGGAAAAGAAATTAAAGAAACAGACAGACATACAAGCTGTAGGTTACTGCCTTAACACAGACAAAGGAGTAAAAACACGAGCCTTAGTTTACTTCCTCGTCACGATCACAAAATCAATAGGCAGCAGTTTAGGTTAAATATATTTCTGTCCATGAGGACTATAGTAAGGCGTTTCCGTTATATATATAGATACACACAGTGGCTTAGTTTATCACGCCTACATCTCGGCGGGCGGAAAATAGCGCCTAGACACGCAGTCTTCCGCCATACGAACGGAAGATAGCGCTTTTGCTGGTTGGCACTAAAATGCAGCTGGCCGGCCGGCTACAGCCGGCCGATACTTACAGGCCGGCTGCAGAATTGTGCTAAAATGCAGCCGGCGCCGATGCACTAAAATGCAGCCGGCAGCATTGCTGCCTACATACCTCCGCAAGCTGAGCGCAGTTGTTCATAGCCTAATGTTTAAGCCTTTCAATCTACGAAATCTATGTGAAATCTGAGCCGTGTATAACAAGGCTAAGTTGTCTACTGACATCTTTTAAGTCTTGTGTTGAAATTTCTCTATGCAATCCTTCTCTTCTGCCAGTGGTTCTGAAGAGACTTTCAAAAAGAAGTGCTTCTTATTGTTTGCTATTTTTAATAATTTTCGCGCTGTTAGTTGTTATGATTTTATGACTTGTGTTTTATCGTATTACTGACCATATTATGTGTATTTTGTGCTTATTGTATCTGTCTCTCCTGTTCTACCTATCTTATACGGGCTTGATCCTGAAATAAAGTTATTGATTGATTTGCTCGTATTAAACAATTAATGTCGCAGACATGACAGTTAATGAAATGCTTCACTGAACAACCGATCAACATGTAAAATTAATTCATCAAATACACAAGTTGCATATGCACAAATGGCACTAAAATGCCGGCAGCCGGCCGATGCTTACAGCCCGGCTGCAGAATTGTTGGCACGAACATGTTAAGCAGCCAAAACGCAGCTATAGCTGCATAGTAGTACAATTGTACTAAAATGCAGCCGGGCCCGACTTAGTTGATCACGTGACGTGGGTTGTCCAATAAGGTCGCTCAGCTGCGTCGGCCGGCCGGCTGCAGTTTAGTAGCACACATTTAAGTCTTCCGTCTTTACGGACGGAAGATAGCCGTTTCGCGACGTATCCTTCCGTCCGCACAGACGGAAGATAACATTAACAAAAACAAACCGTATGTCTAAAAAATAGATTTGTGCATATTAATACGAAAAACACCATAACAACTTACCGACAAAAAAGACAAAAGCAAAACTTTTCTACTTAATAAGTTAATATCGTAATTTCGTAAACAAAACAAATGCATTAACTATTCTTTGCAGAATTAACATAGCGAAAACAGCGTAGGGCAGGGCAAACGCTGACATTTTGCCAAACCGAGTTATCGCATTTGCTCAGGTAGTCAGATACAAGAACAAGTTACTTTAAAAACGATTGTTTTTACCAAAACAACAAGTTTTGTTGTCGTTGTTGTTTGTTTATATCTTATTAAAATAGAAACTCTGTTGTTCGCAATTTATAAAGAATACTGCAATCTCTATGCTGTGCACAATTTTCAACAATCAGCAATTTAGCATTTAAAAATATTTTTGACTTTTATTTACAAAGTCTTATTTACCAGTTAAAGTACAATTAATTGAACCAAAGTTTACTAGCAACTGCATGGTACTTAAATATTTTTAATAATTATTTATTACACAAAAACAATAATGCAAAGGGCGTAATTGTATAGATGGCGTGAAATTTTAAATGTTGACTCTATTGCAGTTAACGTATTTTTATCACAATTATCTCAAGTTTCCAAGTTCGAACCATTCGAGTAAAAAATGTAAGTTAGCCTAGCCCTAAATCTACTTCCGTCTGGTCACCATGGCGATACTATGCTATGCTACCACGCCCACTCAAATATAGGTCATCATTGAAGAGTGTAGTACGTACATTATTTGGTAATGCGTAACGTATAAAATAACATCAGTTTGTGTCGTTCATAAGATCTGTAGTTATGTCTGCAGCCAGCCGTTTCGTGGAGTCGAAAATTCGTCAGCGTAAAGTGATGATGTTTGCGAAGCGTCGTGACCCGGCCTGTGAGGTTGCTCGGCGCACTCTAGAACGGTACCCGCTGACGCCGGACGTGTACGAAGTGTGCGAAATCGACCGACGGCACGACTGCAACCGCATCGAAAATCACTTTCTCGTCATCTGCCCCGTCAGCCAGCGACGTGTGAGTTCTGAGATTAATAATTAATAATTAATAGAATTGTTTGTGACTCGCAGTCGCACAAACAAATGTGGCTCGCATCTCAAACACACGTGACTAAAATTTGTGGGCATTTTATATCACGTAATATATTTTTTATGTCAAAGTGCACAACATTTAGAAATCATATTTTTTCACTGTGTTAATAACTGTTCGAAACTGTTACAATTGGGTCTGGAAGTTTGCTGGAAAAAATTTGTGTACTGATACGAAGAGATATACAATCATTACCATAATGTGTTTCACTGCGGTTATTGATTACTTGGTTTTGTATATAATCACAGTCTTTTGTGTTTGTGTAAAGGTTCCGCAATTGTTTGTTGATGGCCATTATATCGGCGATGAGCTGGAAATTCAGCGTCTGCATGAGACTGGTGAACTTGCTGATATACTTGGAATGACTCACGAGGCTGAGTCTGAATGATGAACATGATTTGTTATCAACAGCAGCAGCACATTGTCATCTGTTTGACTGCAGCAAGCATGGGCCGCTTTCTTTTCATATATTCGTCAGAGATGACAAACTTTGACAAACCACAGCCATTAACAACAGTACAGTGAATCAAGTTATGTGGACAAGTCTAGATCCACTGTACAGGGTGTTCCAAAAAAAACGAATACCAGTTTTATTTTTGGGATAAATTCGGTAATTCAGCACCGATTTTAACCATTCTTTCACTGTTATAAGCACTATTGCGA